>Ga0181594_10000665_pt1 | contig 31886 bp, 28 predicted proteins | sample 071ome_18_FD_145603 | JGI IMG/M metagenome (GOLD analysis project Ga0181594, IMG submission 145603) | Coastal salt marsh microbial communities from the Groves Creek Marsh, Skidaway Island, Georgia - 071413BT metaG (spades assembly) | ecosystem: Environmental > Aquatic > Marine > Intertidal zone... | reverse complement strand
TCTCTCGTGGGCGGTTGGAACGCATGTTGGAACGGGAATTCGAATTGGTCGTTGAACGTATCGAGGAACACCGCCCTGACGACAGCCGGTTTTTCGCCTTCGCCGACACGGTCACCGCGCAAAGCTTTAACAAACGAGCCGAGTGCCACGGTTGGCTTGGCATAAGATGGCAACGCTCACCTAAGGCAGAGCCCGACAATATTATTCTCCACGTCCGCATGTTGGATGAAACCAACCTGGACCAGCAAGAGGCCCTAGGGATTCTGGGCGTCAACCTGATCTACGGCGCCTACATGCTGAGCGACCAGCCGGCCGAACTTTTGCGCAGCCTCACTGATAATCTACGCTGGGGCCGGTTGGAGATCGACCTGGTTGAATTCAACGGCCCCAGTTTCGAGAACACCGACAACCGGCTGATGGCCCTGGAACTTGTGAAAGCCAGTTTGACCCGCGCGGTCTTATTTGATCCGGACGGCCATGTGGTGATCCCCGCGGATGAGTTTTATAAAAAACGTGTCCTGGTCATGCGCGGCGAGTTTCAGGACGTTGCTCAATCAGATGTGGACCGGTTCGCCCACGCGAAAGGACTGTTCGATGATCTGGTGGCCGGCGGCGCAATTCTATCGCTTGCGGAACTCACCATGGCCCAGTTGGACCATGGCCAATCCGTGGACACCGTAGACTTCCTGGCGCGGGTGGAACGCCTCTCCGCCGCCGGTTATTACGTTCTGATTTCTGAATATTTCCGGTATTTCAGGCTCCGCCAATATCTCGCGCGCTATTCACGTGAACCGGTCGCCCTGGTCACCGACCTAAAGGGGCTCGGCGAAATTTTCCATGAGGAATACTACGACGGAATCAGCGGCGGTATATTGGAAGGCCTGGGCCAGACCTTCCCCGAAAATACCCACGCCTATGTCTATCCGGACCATGCCGGGGATCCACCGGTCGATCTTGAACAGGCGCACATCAGGCCGGAGGTTCGCCCCCTGGTCGATTTCCTTGCCGAGCGCGGTCAAATCATCCCGGTGAAGGACTACCAATCCTGAGAGAGCGCCCCTTAAAGCACCTCTTGCTGGCCACTCACATGTTCTTTCTGTCGAGATGCCGATGAACGAAGGCGCGCTTCCCGAAATGCGATATAGGATGTGCCTGAGATAATCAGGATACCGCCGACCCACGTGAAAGTATCCGGAATCTCGGCGAAGAAGAGGAACCCGAGCAAAGCTCCCCAGACTAGACGCAGAAAATTGACCGGCTCCAAGGCGCTGACATCCAGCAACCTGACTCCTCGGATCAACGTAATGTGCGCCAGCATCAAGAGGAGGCCGATGAGCATAAGCCAAAAATAGTCCGTCGGCTCCGGCATGGTCCAGACAAAGACCGCGCCAACAAACGACACCGGGATCATGAACAGCATTAGGTAAAAGACACACGTCGCGGCGCTGTCCCTTCGAGAAACTGACTTACCTAGAATGCGTTGTCCGGCGCTCCCTAACACCGTCAACATAACCATGCCCACGCCGAGGCCAATATGCTCGAACCCTGGCCGGACGATGACCAAAGCGCCGAAGAGCCCAACCGCCAAAGCCGACCAACGCCGTATCCCCATGCGTTCGCCCAAAAACAAAACCGCGCCCAGGCTGGCGCAGAGGGGCGAGAGCAGATTGAGCGCCGTCGCGTCGGCCAACGGCAAAAGCGTCAACGCCAGGAACCAGGACGACAGGGAAACGCTATTACAGATTGATCGGCAAAAATGGAGTTTGACCACTTCCGATTTCGGCAGCCAGCTCCCGTGACGCAGGATGATTGGCCAAAGAAAAATGAAGCCAAACAAGATAGCGAAAAAGGTTATCTCCAGTGCGTGGATACGGCTGGACAGCTGGCGGGCAAATACCGACATAAATGTAGATATCGCGATGGATGCAGAAACCCACAGCACCGCCGCCACAGCGTTATTTTTAATGATGACCGCCCCTCCGAGCATTGTGCGCACTACGCTGGTACACTTCTCAGTGCTAGCCAGACGGCGAGTTCTTCCGCGACCCGGTCAAATAGCGGCCCCCAATCGCCGGCGGTTTCCTGACGGAAGACCCGGAGGTACGGGTGCCAGTCGTGACCTTCCCCATTGTCGCCAAAGCGCCATTCAGGCAGCGTGTTAATCATGGTCCAGGTTGGTATGCCTTGGGAACCCGACACCTGGATTGTCGAATTATCGATTGATATTACGAGATCACACGTGGCGACCTGAGCGAACCAGTCTTCCGCGCTGGCGAAGGGATCAACGTCCGGATCATCATGTACGGTAACGCCCAAACGTTCTTGCACCCCGGCCAATTCATCCGCCACGTCTCCATATTGCAGTGACATGAATGTGCATGGACCTTGGGTGAACAATTTGTCCCACAGTTTCAAGGGTGCGCTGCGCTCATGTCCGGCTGTTGGATTACCGCTCCGCCAACAGACGCCGATGACCGGCCCATCGCCCAAGGTTTGGTATTTGTCTCTCAACCTGGCCGTGAGATCAGGATCAGCCGACAGATAACGCCCTTCAATGTTGGCAAAGTCATCGCGGCTCTTGCGCAAATGGGTGCAGAGCGACGCAAGGGGCGTCTGAAAATCAGGCTGCGCCGCCTCAATACTGGTGTCCGGCGGGTCCTGGCGCGCCACCACGACTGCATTCTCGAATGACCGCTGAAACACCGGAACCAATCGCTCACCGCACTCAATGACCACGTCGGCGCCGGCCGCCATCACATCGGGAATAGGATTGGCGAACATGATCTCGTCGCCAATCCCCTGCTCGCTCCAGATCAGGAGGGTTTTCCCCGCCAGCTCTTCGCCTTGCCACATGGGATAGTCGAAGTTACGCCAGGTCGAGGGAAATTCCCGGCATTTCCAGCGCCATTCATTTTCCCGCCAGCCGTCTTGGTAGTTACCCTGTATCAACAGCACCCGGCTTAGGTTGAAGTGCGCTTCGGCATAGTCCGGCGCGATCGCCACGGCCTGGCGCAGGATCATTTCGGCGCTCAGATAATCACCCCGGGCCGAATAGGCCAGGCCCAGATTGTTATAGGCCTGTATATTGGCGTGATCCAAAAGGATTGCCTCGTCGAAGCAGGTCACCGCGTCATCGATCCGCCCCACCGCCATCAACGCGCTGCCGAAATTGATAATTGCCGGAACGTTTTCCCGATCCAGCCATAAAGCATGCTTGAAACTGTCGATCGCGTCGTCCGGCCGGTTAAGCCCCATCAGAGCCTGCCCTTGCACGTCATAGGCATGGGCAGAGCCACTGTTCAAGTTGATCGCTTTGTGCGCGGCGGCCAGCGCCTCGTGAAACCGGCCGGCCTGCGACAAGACGAAGGCCATCTGCGACAGGATTTCCTGTTCGCGGGGGAGCACCCGGATCACATATTGCAGCGCCGCCAGCGCATCGTCGAACTGGCCGGCCTCAACCGCCGTCTTGGCGCAGGCCGAGGCGGCGCGGACCAGGTTCCGCGCGACGTCTTCCCTCTCCGGATCAATGGAAAGCGCCCTCAGGAAAGCCTCCGCCGCTTCTTCGATGCGGCCTTGCTGCAAAAGGATAATGCCCAGACTATTAATCGCATCCAGATTGCCGGGCTGCGCGGCAATGACCTTGTGCGCAAGCAGTTCGGCCTCGATCAACTCGGTGTTGTCAGGGGCAGCGGGCTCGTTCATGGGCAAAGAATAAAAGGTTCAGGCCCGGTTTGACTAGTCGGCAGACCTATTCGGCGGCGAAGCTGCGATGATCCAGGCCGCCGACGATTTTGGATTCGCCATACGCCCGGCCGGGAATGTTGCTCCAAACTAGCGATTCCGGCAGGTCGTAAAGTTGGTCACAGTCCTTGCAATAGGAAATATCATCGAACCGCCCTTCCCTATGGGCAGCGCGGAGTTCCTCGTACGCGTCCCCGCCGACCACCTCTGCGATGGACTGGCCGTCCAGGTGGCCGAGTACGGCCTCGGAGTCCTTTCCCAGCACCATGCAACAGGCGACCACAGCACCATTGTGCCCATCCAACCCGCCGGCGCGCACCTGCAGCAACTCTGAAAAAGGCCGCCCGCAGGACCGTTTTTCCGGCGCACGGGCCATGTTTCGGCGGTCATAGGGCGAATCGAATTCTCCCGACCAATTGTGCATCAGCCACACTTCGGCGAACGCGCCGGTGTAATCGATCCAGTTTGACTGATAAGCCGCGAGCTCTTCCGCTTGGCGATTCACATCGGTGATTAGGTGGTAGAGATGAATCTCCGTGCCGCCGCCCATCTCCGCACTCAGCTCCCGAAAGCGCCGCACATTGTCGCGGACCGGTTGGAATACATCCATGCTCATCCAGCGGTGATAACTTTCCCGGTCGGAACCGATCGCAGAAACGCGCAGCACATCCAGCCCGGACTCGATCAGCTTGCCGGACAGCTTTTCATCCAGCCGGTAGCCGTTGGTAAACGAGACACATTTCAGCCCACGCTCCTTCACCGCACGGACAGCGTCAGGCATGTTCGCGTTGAGGGTCGGCTCCCCTGATCCATGGAGGGATACGGACTCAACCCCGTACTGAAGGGCGTCATCCAAGATTTTATCCAGGACGGGCGCTGGCAGTTTCTTGAGAAAATCCTTCTCTCGGCCTTCGGCCTGTGGACACATCTCGCACTTGAAATTGCAACCGCCGTTGAGCTCCAGATCAAGCTGCTTAATGCGAATGGGATCGGTAACGGGCATGTAACTTAACCAATCCGCTTGCCGGACAAGATCATGTCACAGATTTCCCGGACCGCGCCATCGCCGCCGTTCTTTTCGGTGATGTAGATGGCGGCATCTTGCGCCGCCGCCATGGCGTCGTTGACGCTCATCGGGCAGCCAACCGCTTCCAACACGGGGATATCATTCACATCGTCGCCCACATGAGCCACCTGCTCCAGATCGATACCCATCTGGTCGCAGAGGGAGACCAAGGTCCCCAGCTTGTCCTGCGCATCCAAATACACATAGTCGACACCAAGAGCATTGCCCCGGTGACCGATGGACGGTGTAGAACTCGCCGTGATGATGGCCAGGGCCACACCCGCGCCTTGGGCCAACTTCATGCCCATACCATCTTTGACGTTAAATTTGCGGAGCTCGTCACCGGAATCGGTGAAATAAATCCCACCGTCGGTCAGCACGCCGTCGGTGTCCAGGGACAACAATTTGATGCCGGCCAGCCGTTGAGTCATCTCCGCCTTGGACAGTTTCTGTACGGCCATCATCCCTGCTCCTTCAATATGGCTTCGACCCGGGCCGCATCTTCCGGCGTATCAACCCCGATTGACCCTGGCGGCACCGGCACGCAGGCGATCCGTTCGCCGTGCTCCAAGAAGCGGAGAATTTCGATGCTTTCGGCTTTTTCCACCGGCCCCTGTTCCCAGGCGGCAAACTTGGCCAGCGCGGCGCCAGTGAAGGCATAGAGGCCCACATGCACCGTCCGGGTCATGGGCTCCCCCTGCGGGTACGGCACCGGCAGCCGGGAAAAAGTGATCACCGTGCCGTCCAGCGCCGGCACCAGATGCACGACCGATGGATCGTCCAATTGGTCGTCGGAGGCTTTCTCGATGTAGCCGGTGGCGATCTCAATGCCGCGCTCCCGCGCGTCCAGCAGACACCGGGTCACTGCCTCAATGCTCTCGGGCTCGATCAGGGGTTCATCGCCCTGCACATTGACGTAAATATCGGCCTTCATCTTGGAGGCGACCTCCGCCATCCGGTCAGAGCCGGTCGGGTGATCGTTGCGGGTCATGATCGCGTTGATGCCGTCGCCCGCACAGAAATCCATAATCCGGTCGTCGTCGGTGGCGACCACCACCTCGTCGACCGAAGGGGTTTCCATCACCCGGTCCCAAACGCGCGCGACCATTTCCCGGCCGTTCAGTTTCACCAGGCTTTTGCCGGGAAATCGAGTGGAGGCCCAGCGGGCCGGTATGATCGCCAGGACAGTCATATTTGTACGCTCACGAGTGCAGCAGCGCCTTCAGCGCCGGATGAAGATGGATTACGCCCAGTAGCTTGCCGTCGGCGTCCACCACGGGCAGGTCAAAAATCTCACGCTCCTGCAGCATGTCCAGGGCATCCTGTAACGTGAGATCGGGGCCGACGGTCGTGAACTCGGTCCGCGCGTGATCGATAATGTCGTCGGCAAACAACGCCGACAGCGGCTTTTGCGAGCGCAACAATAGCCGGCGCAGATCGCCATCGGTGAAGATCGCCACCAGTTTGCCACCCTCGTCGGTCACGCAAGCGAGCCCCAAGCGCTTGGCGGTCATCATCTCCAGCGCTTCCTTCATCAAGGTCTTGGCCGGCATCGCCGGAATTTCCGACGGCGGCAGCAGAATATCCTGAACGGTGCGGTTAGTCGTCGAGGTGGACACGATCCTCTCCCCATTGGGCCAGCAGTTCCAGCCGGGTTGCGTGCATGGCCTTCGCCTGGGCCAGAATATTTTCCAGGTATTGAATATCAAGTTGGGTATTGGCGTCGGACAGGGCCTCGTCCGGATTATCGTGGACCTCCATGAACAACGCGTTGATGCCACAGCCCGCCGCCGCGCGGACCAGATGCGGAATATATTCCCGCTGACCGCCGGAGATATTGCCCATGGACGTCGGCAGTTGCACCGAATGGGTGGCGTCGAAGCAAACCGGATAGCCGGTTTCCGACATGATCGGGAAATTGCGATAGTCGTTGATCAGCATATTGTACCCGAAGAACGTACCCCGGTCGGTCAGCAGGATTTGCTCGTTACCGGTGGATTCAATTTTGCGGACCGAGTTCTTCATATTCCACGGGCTCATAAACTGGCCCTTCTTCAGGTGGATCGGCCGGCCGGTTTCGCCTGCCGCTTTCAGCATGTGGGTCTGGCGGCAGAGATAGGCCGGTATCTGCAGAAAATCGACCACCTTGGCCGTCGGCGCGGCCCAATCCGCATCCGAAAAATCGCACACCACGGGCACCTTATAGGTGCTGCGCACCTCGGCCAGGATATCCAGCCCCTCCTCCATGCCGATGCCGTGGAAAGAGTTCACCGATGAGCGGCAGTCCTTGTCGTAGCAGGATTTGTAGACCCAGGGCAGGCCCACGCGGTCGCAAATCTCGCCGATCCGCTCCGCCATCTCAAGGGCGTGGGGCCGGGATTCAATCGCGCAGGGACCGCCCAAAAAGGCAAGCTCTTCGGCGCCGCCGATCTTGACCTCGGCGACATCGCCGCCACCCACCACAATTGTTTTTGTTGTCATCGGGAAAGTGTACCTCTGGGGCGGTAAAGAAACACTAAATGAATAGCCAAAGGCAGGGGGCTGCTCACTCCAGCGGTTCCCACGTCCCGCCGCTGATTTCCGCCATCCGAAAGGCCTCGATCCCGAGGCCCATATGATCCGTGGCGGACATTTTGACCGGACCGCTGGTGCTGATCAGATCGCGGCTGTTTTCGATCATGTTGCGCACGTCCGACGGCGCCACACTGCGCCCGCGGCGAAGCGCGGCGATCACCAACTGCACGGCGTCGTGGGTATAGCCGGCATAGATGGACGGCTGCACCCCCCAGCGCTTGGCATAGAACTGCCGGAAGGAGGCCAGCACCGGGCGGACGGGGTCATTGTCCTCCAGCTTGCTGAACAGAATCAAGGGCGCCACCGGCAGACGCACCCCTTCCGCCGCCTCGCCGGCCAGGTCCAAGTAATCCTGGGTCGCCGCGCCATGGGACTGATAGAGCGGCTGCCTGAATTTGAGTTGCCGGTAGGTCTTGGTGATGAACGCCGGGATCGAACCGAAACCCACATTCACCACCGCCTGCACGTTCGGGTTATCGAAGATGCGCTTGAGCCCCAGCAAATAACGCCGGGTGCGCGACTTGTAGACTTGGTCCTCGACCACCTCTAAGCCAAAGGGTTCGGCGAGGGCGATACAGTGGTTGCGCATGGCCCGGCCGAATCCGCCGTCGCCGGACAGCACCGCAAACTTCCGCAAGCCCCGGTGCTTGAGGTCCTGCAGAATCCGCGCGCAGGCCATCCGGCCCGTTGGCGCGGTCTTGAACACCCATTTTTTGACCGGATCGATGATCGCCGCCGATTCGGCCAGGGAAATAAACGGAATGCCGGCACGCTCGACAATCGGCAGCACCGCCATGGTCACCCCGGTGGTGGAACCGCCGATCAGGATATCCGCCTTGTCCTTGTCAATCAGGCGCTGCACGACGGTTTGCGCTGTTTTTGGATCAATGCCGACATCATAGTCCAACAGTTTTACCGGCCGGCCCAGGACCCCGCCCTGGGCATTCAACAAATCTACATAAAGCCGCAACGTGGCCAGCGCCGGCGCCCCCAGGAAGGACCCCTGCCCCGTCACCGCCAGAAAAGAGCCTATGCGATAGGGTTCCGCCGCCCGCGCCTCACCGCCCAGCAACAACGCCAGGACGACGGCAAACACCGGGCCTGTTTTTCGTATAATATTGAAAGACGCGTGGATCATCTTGGTGGATGAGATGATTCCATGAGTACGACGCGCGGGCAACAGAAGGTTAGGCTAAAACCGCTGAATTCTCCGAGAGAGCCTGTTTGGCGTCCCGCGCCTTTCGCCATTCCATGGTCTTGAGCAGCGTTTCCAGCGTAATCGACCCATAGGTCGCGGTCGCGATATCGTCGATTTCCTGCTGCACCAGGGCCAACGCCTCGCCGATATCGGTCCCGCCGTTCCCATCTCGGGTCCGGGGCTCGCCGCCAATATCCTCGAAGATGGTGATGACATCCAACAGGGTCGTCCGCCGCGCATTGCCGGAGAATGTATAGCCGCCGCCAGCGCCCCGGACCGACTCGACCAGCCCAGCCCGGCCCAGATCACGCATCACCTTGGCCAGATGGTTCGACGAGATACCGTATTTTTCCGCAATGTCCGTCGCCGACAATTGCCGTTCGGGATCACGGGCCAGTTCCAGAACCGCGTAGAGGCCGAACATGGTCGCTTTTTGCAGTTTCATCCCACGGCCCTCAATCGATCGGCCGTTCCAGCTCGATAAACGGGCCAGCCATCATGCCTTGGGCGCGAAAGAAGGACATATTCAAGTTGTCATCCCGGGCAATCATGGTGCGTATGGTATCCACGCCATCGCCCTTCAGGCATCCACAAATCTTTTGGTACAGCCGGTCGCCGATTCCCCTGCCCTGGACTTCCGGATTGACCAAAATAGTAAGAATCCATCCGCAGGGTTGAGACCCAAACTCCCAGGCCCGTATCTCGCCCACGATAAAACCCGCAAAGTCACCCGCACCGGTTTCGGCGATCAGAAAATACCGCCCTTCTTTCCCGACAAACCGGTCAAAGGTTTCTGTCCAATAAGCTGTCTTCTCTAGTCCGGTGATTCTGGCGTCCAAAGCGATAACTTTGTGCAAATCTCCGTCCAACGCAGGCCGGATAGCAGCGTCATGGATCGAATCGTGCTGCAATTTTTTATCCATAAATCAATCAGTTACCAAAAAAGCATCAGATCACGCTGAATCACGTTGACATCATGGGCCGGTTCGTTAAATATGTAAATAGGTAATTTGATACCGAAATACAATTTAACCGAATTTGGACGGATTTTCTGATGAGACGTGACACCATCGGGAACAAGCGCCAAACTCAAATTTGGCGCAGTAAAAAATAGTTAGGATAACAGGCAGGATGATCGATTTTTCCACTCACCCCGGCGAATACAAGCACTGGAAAGTTACTTTTGACGGCCCGGTGGCCACACTTGCCATGGACGTTGCCGAAGACGGCGGCCTGGTCGAAGGCTATGAACTGAAACTCAACTCCTACGATTTGGGTGTTGATATTGAACTTTACGACGCGATCCAGCGTCTCCGCTTCTCCCACCCGGAGGTCAAAAGCGTGATCGTTACCTCGGCCAAGGACCGGGTGTTCTGCGCCGGTGCAAATATCGCCATGCTCGGCTCGTCGACCCATGCCCACAAGGTGAACTTCTGTAAATTCACCAACGAAACCCGGAACGGCATGGAAGACGCCTCCGACAATTCCGATCAGAAGTATATCTGTGTAGTGAACGGCACCGCCGCGGGCGGCGGTTACGAATTGGCGCTCGCCGCCGACTACATCATGCTGATTGATGACGGCTCCTCCGCCGTGTCGCTCCCTGAAGTGCCGTTACTGGCAGTGCTGCCCGGTACGGGCGGACTGACTCGCGTGGTCGATAAGCGCCACGTACGCCGGGACCGGGCGGATTTCTTCTGCACATTGACCGAAGGCATCAAGGGCAAGCGCGCCGTCGATTGGAAGCTGGTGGATGAACTGGTTCCCCGCTCCAAACTGATGGACACGGCCATGGAGCGGGCCAAGGAATTTGCCGCCAAGTCTACGCGGCCTGATGACGCCAAGGGCATCAATTTGCCCAAGTTGGACCGCACCGTCGATGGCGACACCATTACCTACAACACGATTTCAGTGAACATCGACCGCTCCAACTACATGGCCGAAATCACCATCAGCGCCCCGGACAAGGAACCGCCGCAGGACGCTGCCGCCATTCATGAAGCCGGCGCCGAATTCTGGCCCCTCGCCTTCGCCCGGGATTTCGACGATTTGATCCTTCACCTCCGCACCAACGAGACGGAAATCACCACCTGGGTTTTCAAAACAACCGGCAACGCCGACATGGTTGAAGCCGCCGATAAGGCGTTGCTCGACAATGCGGACGACTGGCTGGTGCGGGAAATTACGCTGTACCTCAAGCGCACTTTCAAGCGCCTGGATGTATCGTCTCGTAGCATCATCACCCTGGTTGAACCCGGCAGCTGCTTCACCGGCACCCTGCTGGAACTCGTCCTTGCCGCCGACCGCTCCTACATGCTGGAAGGCGTTTTCGAGGGGTCAAACGTGCCGGCGGCGACCGTTCGTCTGACCAGTATGAACTTCGGGCCGTTACCCATGTGCAATGGTCTCAGCCGTGCGGCAACACGTTATCTCGATGACGATGACGCCTTGGCCGCCGTGGAGGAGCAAATTGGCAACGACCTTGAAGCAGAAGATGCGGATGAGCTGGGCCTGGTCACTTTCATCCCGGACGATATCGACTGGGAGGACGAGGTTCGCATCGCCATTGAGGAGCGCGCCAGCTTCTCGGGTGATGCGCTGACCGGCATGGAAGCCAGCCTTCGCTTCGTTGGCCCCGAGACCCTGGAGACCAAAATCTTCGGCCGTCTCAGCGCCTGGCAGAACTGGATCTTCCAGCGGCCCAACGCCGTTGGTGATGAAGGCGCATTGAAATTATTTGGAACCGGCAAACAAGCCAACTATGACAGAAAGCGGGTGTAGATCATGACTAGTATCGATTACTCACAGAAAATTCCCAACAACGTTAATTTGGCCGACGACCGCCGCCTCCAGCGCGCGCTGGAGAAATGGCAGCCCGCCTTCCTCGACTGGTGGAAAGACCTTGGTCCCGAAGGCAGCCACAACCATGAAGTCTTTTTGCGTACCGCCGTCGATGTCAGTCCCAAAGGGTGGGCCCATTTCGACATGGTGAAGATGCCAGACTACCGTTGGGGTATTTTTCTTGCCGACCAGGAAGAAGACCGCAAGGTCAATTTCGGTATCCACAAGGGCGAGGCCGCATGGCAAGACGTCCCCGGGGAATATCGGGGCGAGCTGCGCCGCCTGATTGTCACTCAGGGCGATACGGAGCCCGCTTCGGTCGAGCAGCAACGGCTTTTGAGCCTCAGTTGCCCATCGCTCTACGACATGCGGGGTCTGTTCCAGGTGAATGTGGAGGAAGGCCGGCACTTGTGGGCCATGGTGTATCTACTGCACGCCTATTTCGGCCGCGATGGCCGTGAAGAAGCCGAAGAAATGCTGATGCGTCATGCCGGCGATGCGGACAAGCCGCGTATTCTGGAAGCGTTCAACGTTGAAACCGAGGACTGGTTGTCCTTTTTCATGTTTACCTACTTCCAGGATCGGGACGGCAAATTCCAACTGAGCGCGTTGGCGGAATCGGGCTTTGACCCTCTGTCGCGCACCTGCCGCTTCATGCTGACCGAAGAAGCGCATCACATGTTTATCGGCGAAACCGGCGTTGGCCGAGCCGTAAAGCGATCCGCGGAACTTGCGGCGAAGCATGATACGCTAGATGTCGATAAGTATGGGGCAATACCGTTGCCTCTAATCCAGAAATGGATGAACTTCCACTTCTCCATCTGTTTGGATCTATTCGGCCAGGAAAAATCGACCAATGCGGCCAATTTCTACTCCATGGGGCTCAAAGGCCGGTTCAATGAAACCAAGATCAAAGACGATCATGTTCTCGAGAACGACCTGTTCCCGGTCCCAGAATTTGAAAACGGCAAGCTGGTGATGAAGGAAATCTCGGCCTTGACCGCAATCAATGAACGGTTGCGTAACGACTACCGGGACGATTGCCAGCGCGGCGTCGACCGCTGGAACAAAACCATCCGCGACATGGGCGTCGATTTCGAACTGACCCTGCCGCACACCGCCTTTCACCGGAACATTGGCACCTTCCGCGACACTTACGTGACGCCGGACGGCCAGCCAATCTCGAAGGAAGAGTTCGAGGCCAAAAAAGGCGATTGGCTGCCGACCGAAGAGGATCGCGCCCTCGTCAAATCCATGATGGTGCGGGTGACCGAGCCCGGCAAGATGGCCAACTGGATTGCACCGCCGGCCAAAGGCATTCATGGCAAAGACGTTGAGTGTGAATACGTCAAACTGCACTAAGCAGTGAATTGAGCATTCACCGGGCCTTGGTTCATGATAGGATCAGGGCCCGGACCTTATAGGGGGGCCAAAAATGCAGGAAAACACCGTCCATGTAGACACGTCCGTCTCTCCGGCGAAACTAACCTTCGCCGACAGTTTCAATGCCGCTGTGCCGTTTATCGACCGGCACCTGGAAGAAGGCCGGGGCGATAAAGTCGCCATCACCGTTCATGGCGGCGGGACGGTTACCTATGCGACGCTGGCGGAAATGGTGAACCGGGCCGGCAACGCGCTGACCGGTCTCGGCCTCAAAAAAAGCGACCGTATCCTGATGATGGTCAAAGACGGGCCCGAGTTCTTCTACGCCTTCTGGGGCGCCATCAAAGCCGGTCTGATCCCGGTGCCGCTGAACACTCTGCTCCGCGCCAAAGACTACGCCTACATGATCGAGAATTCGGAATGTCAGGGCGTCATCTATTCGATCGAATTCGCGGGCGAGGTCGATCCGGCCCTCGAACAGGCCAAACATAAGCCCGCCGTGGTGTTGCTCACCGAAGGCGACGGCGACACGTTAGCCAAGCACATGGCCTATGCCTCGGCCGATCTGGCCCCTACTCCCGCCGCGCCGGATGATGACTGCTTCTGGCTCTATTCGTCGGGCTCCACCGGCAATCCGAAGGGTGTGGTGCATGCCCAGAAGGATATGGTGGTCACCAGCCAGCGCTATGCCGTGGAAACGCTGAATATGACCGCGGACGACGTGAATTTTTCGGCCGCCAAGTTATTCTTTGCCTATGGCCTCGGCAACGGCATGACCTTCCCTCTATGGGTCGGCGGCAGTGCCGTGTTCTACCCCGGCCCGCCCACACCAGCGGCCATGCACGAGGTGATCGAGACCCATAAGCCGACAATTTATTACGGTGTGCCAACGCTTTACGCCGCGCAACTTAAAGCAATGGATGAGATTCCGGCAGACCTCTCATCCCTCAGGCTCTGCATCTCCGCCGGCGAGGCTCTACCTCCGGATCTACACACCCGCTGGACGGAGAAAACAAAGCTGCCGCTGCTGGACGGCATCGGTACCACGGAGATTTTGCACATCTTCCTCTCTAATCGGGAGGGCAACTATAAACAGGGCGCCAGCGGCATGCCTGTCCCCGGCTATGAAGCCAAAATCGTCGACGAAGAGGGCAACGAAGTCCCCACCGGCGAGACCGGCAGCCTGATGATCAAAGGCGACTCACTCTTGAAACTCTATTGGCGCAATCCGGAAAAAACGGCGGAGAGTCTGCGCGACGGCTGGATGTATACCGGCGACACCTATTACCGGGACGAAGATGATTTCTTCTTCTGCTGCGGCCGCTCCGACGACATGCTCAAGGTCGGCGGCATTTGGTGTTCACCGGTCGAGATCGAAAACAAGCTGGTCGAGCACCCCGCCGTACTGGAAGCCGCTGTCGTCGGCCGCGCCGACGATGATGAGCTGATTAAGCCGGAAGCCTTTATCGTACTGAACAATGCCAGCGACGCGTCTTCGGACCTGGAAGCGGATTTACTGGAGCACTGTAAGACTGGCTTGGCGCGGTACAAGTACCCGCGTTGGTTTAACTTTGTGGACGATCTGCCCAAGACGGCAACGGGTAAAATTCAGAGGTTCAGGTTGAGACAATAGTTCGTCATGCGCGGACCGGCCGATAGGCCGTGATCCGCGTACCTCTTGGAGAAGCCGCTAGAGATCCACGGGTCAAGCCCGTGGATGACGGCCCCTCTGTTGGAAACCGTTAAACGCCCAAATACCGGTGCTGAAGTTCTTCGTCAGCCTTAAGATCGGCCGAACTACCCGACCACACCACTTCACCCTTTTCGATGATGTAGTGCCGCTCTGCGATGCGGGTCAACGCGTCGATGTTCTTGTCGATCACCAGGATAGACTGCCCTTGGGATTTTAGTTGTTCCAGCACCCGCCAGATTTCGGCGCGGATCAATGGCGCCAGGCCCTCTGTCGCCTCATCCAGGATCAACAGACCCGGATTGGTCATCAGCGCCCGGGAAATGGCCAGCATCTGCTGCTCACCGCCAGAAAGCTGGTTACCCATATTATTACGCCTGGCGGCCAAGCCGGGAAAAAGTTCGTAAATCTTGTCCGCGGTCCACGGATCGGCGCTGTTGTTGCGGTTGGCGGCGGTCGCGACCAGATTTTCGTGGACGCTGAGATTAGGGAAAATTTGCCGGCCTTCCGGCACCAGCCCCAGCCCCGCTTGCGCCACCTGATAGGACGGCAAGCCATGGATCGCCTGCCCCCGGTAATGTATCTCACCGGCGAGGGGCTTGAGTTGCCCCATAATGGTCCGAACGGTCGTGGTTTTGCCCATACCGTTCCGGCCCAGGAGCGTCACCACCTCTCCTTCACCGATGTCCAAGGACATCCCGAACAGGACCTGCGACTCCCCGTAAGAGCTCTCGATACCCGCGACTTTCAGGAATTCCGCCATTAGTCGTCCCCCAAATAAGCGGAACGGACTTCCGCGTTATTGCGGATTTCATCCGGGGAACCACTGGCGATGGCCCGTCCATAAACCAGCACCGTGATCCGGTCGGCCAGCGCAAATACAGCGTCCATATCGTGCTCAATCAGCAGCATCGTGTATTTCCCCTTAAGCGTCCGGAGATACGTCGTCATATCCTCAGATGCCTGGGAATCCATTCCCGCCATGGGCTCGTCCAGCAAAAGGAACTTGGGTGAGGTCGCCAGCGCCATGGCGATTTCCAGCCGGCGCTGTTCGCCATGAGCCAGATTGCCAGCCAACACATTGCCGCGCTCTCCCAGTCCGATTTCTTCCAGGACCGCCTGGGCGGCGCCCTGCAGTTCCTGATCCTTTTGGGCGGCCTTCCAAAAACGGAAGCTGTGACCTTGCCTTGCCTGAATCGCCAAAGCCACGTTGTCGATCACCCGGAAATTTTTGAGGATCGAAGTGATCTGGAAAGACCGCACCAACCCGGTATGGCAGCGGCTGGGCGCAGACATGTGGGTGATGTCCCGGCCATCGAACGTGATGCTGCCGCCATCGGATTTCATCATGCCGGAGATTTGGTTGATCAAAGTCGTCTTGCCGGCGCCATTGGGGCCGATGATGGCGTGGATTTCCCCTTGCTCCACCTCCAGGTTAAAGTGATCGGTGGCCACCAGACCGCCGAAGCTCTTTACCAGATTATCGACTTTTAATATCGCCTCAGTCATTGCGCTTCTCGAACTTGCCGATAATCCCTTCCACGCCGCCGCGGGCAAATAACACCACGACAATCAGGAAGGGCCCGAATATCAGGTGCCATGCCTCGGTAATATTGGACAGCATTTCCGAAAGAATGAGGAAAATCATCGTCCCCCCCAACGGTCCGAAGATCGTACCGAGCCCACCCAGCACGGCCATGAAAATCATCTCCCCGGAAGTCGTCCAGAACATCATGTCCGGACTCACGAATGATTCGAAATTGGCCGACAGGATGCCCGACAATCCGGCCATCATGCCGGCGATAACAAACGCAGCTAACTTATAGGGATAAGTCGGGTAGCCGATGGAACCCATCCGGTCGTCATTGGACATAGAGCCGCGGATCACCATGCCAAACCGGGAATTGACGATCCGATGACTGAAATACAGGCAAGCCATCAGCAGCACAAAGGCTGTGTAGTACATGGTCATCGGGTCATTGAGATCGAAGGCCTCAATGCCGAAATTGCTTCGTGTGTCGATGTTCAGCCCGTCATCGCTGCCGTACTTCTCGATACTGACACTCAGAAAATAGATCATCTGCGCAAATGCGAGCGTGATCATAATGAAATAGACGCCTTTGGTCCTGAGACAGATTGCGCCAAAGAGCAAAGCCAAAAGCCCGCTGCCGATAATCCCGACTGACCACTGGATCCAGCCGCTTTCAATACCGTGATAGGACAAAATACCGACCGCATATCCGCCCACGCCTAAATACACCGCGTGCCCGAAACTGATCATACCGCCATAGCCCATGATCAAGTTCAGGCTGATTGTGGCGATCGCGAAAATCATCGCCCGCAACATGACATCCCGGTAAAAGTCTTGCTCAATCGCCGGCGCGAGGAAAGGCATTGAGAGGCACAACAACACAAGAATGGTGTTGTAAATGCCTCGCGGCGTTTTCATCAGGCTGAGAATTTTCCCCATAAGCCTACGCGCCCTTCGGCGGGAACAGGCCCTGCGGCTTAACCGCCAGCACCACCGCCATAATAATATAAATCAACATAGACGAGATGGCCGGACCGGCTGTCTCCGCCCCTTCGGTGTCCATCACCGCCAGCATCGCAACATCAATAAATGATCGGCCAAGCGTATCGATGAGACCGGTGATGATCGCCGCGATAAAGGCCCCGCGAATGGAACCGATGCCGCCAATCACGATGACCACGAACGCCAGGATAAGAATTCCCTCACCCATGCCGCTCTCCGCTTGGGTGATGGGCGTAATGATCATGCCGGCGAACCCGGCGAGCGCCGCACCGAGGCCGAACACCACGGTGTAGAGCATCTTGATATTCACGCCCAACGCCGCGACCATTTCACGGTTGGACGCGCCGGCGCGAATTAACATGCCGATGCGTGTTTTCGACACCAGGAAGTAAAGTCCTAGCGCAACCAACAAGCCACTGGTGATGATCACCAACCGGTAGTCCGGCACGACAACATCACCGAAAAGCGGAGTCGTACCTTGGAGGTAATCGGGCAACTGGATCGCCGCGCCCTCGGGTCCCCAGGCGATCAAGAATAACTCGTTAAAGAATATTATGAGTCCGAAAGTCACCTGCACCTGATCCAGGTGATTTCGCTGATAGAGGGTGCGCAACAGACTCCATTCCATCAGCATCCCGGCGACAAGCGTTACCGGCAGGGCAAACAACATCCCCAAAAACATCGAGCCGGTGACCATGCTGAAAGTGGCCGCAAAGAACGCGCCGAACATATAGAGCGTGCCGTGCGCCAGATTGACCAAATCCATAATGCCGAACACAAGAGTCAGGCCGGCGGCCACCAGGAACAGGATAATCCCCAGTTGGAACCCGTTGAAAAATTGTTCGGCGAGAAGTGCGTAGTCCATGCGCCCGTTCTTTAATGCATAAATTCCGACTGATCAAAGGAAACGGGGACGCTTCTGCGTCCCCGCCGCCTATATTAGATCGACAAACTCAAACTAGAGCTTGCACTCACCAGAGTTGACCGGCGCGTGATCCTTGAGCACGGTTTCCTTCACCGACAGGACCCAGTCGCCATTCGCGTCCTTAACGACCTCGCGAGCATAGAAGTTCTGGATCGGGAAGTGATTCCGGCCAAACACCAAATTGCCTCGGAGAGATGGGAAGTCAGCAGCTTCCATCCCGGCGCGGACTTTATTGGTGTCGTTGTGATTGCCGCCTGCCGCTTTCACGCCGGCGTTGATCAGCATCAGCGCGTCATAGGCCTGCGCGGCATAGTGCGCCGGGTATTGCTTAGTCTTCTTCTTGAAGTCCGCCACGAAACGTTTGTTCTGGGGATTGTCCAGATCGGGGCCCCAGTAGCTGGTGTTCACCATGCCCAGCAAGTGATCCATGTTCCGCGACTGGAAGATCGGCAGATTGGCGCCGTCAATGGAAAACACGTTGAAGAGCGGTGTCTTGGTCATGCCGGCTTGGGCGTATTGCGTAAAGAACGCAGGACCCCAGCTACCCGGATAGAAAACAAACACACCATCCGGGTTGGCGGCTTTAACCTTGGCCAGTTCCGCGGACCAGTCTTTATGGCTCAGCGGCACAAGGTCCTTGCCGACGATCTTGCCTTTGAAGGTCCGCTCGACACCATCCACCATCTGCTTACCGGCCGCATAGTTCAGGGACAGCACGTACAGCGTCTTGATGCCTTTGCGGTTCAGCAGTTCACCCATCGCCATCGGCGTTTGGCTGTTTTCCCAGGCGGCGTTGAAGAAGTTTTTGTGACAGCCCTTGCCGGAGAACTTGGCGTGACCGGCATTGGCGCTCACGATTATTTTGTTGGCGCGGAAGGCGACCGGCGCAGACGCGGCAATCACGTGAGACCAGATATAACCCGCCAAGAAATCCACCTTGTCTTTCTTGATCAGTTTTTCTGTCTTCTGCTTGCCAATATTCGGCTTGATTGCATCGTCTTCGAAGATCAGCTCCAGTTTCTTACCGGCCATCTTGTGACCCAGATGCTCCGCAGCGACCTCAAAACCGGCTTTCATTTGTTTGCCAATGATCGACGCCGGGGTGGTCAAGGTGGTCACAATCCCAACCTTAATTGTGTCCTGAGCCTGCGCGTTCGCCGCGAACGCCACCGTGGCGGCAGCCGTTAGCGTTAAAAGTCGTTTATGCATAAGTTCCTCCCAATCAAAGGATTTAGTTACCGAAATTGAACCGTGTTCGGGACATCGCCCCGGTCATTCCTTTATGATTTGACCAAACAAGGGCGAAATTATGTCTCACGTAGTTGTTCGGTCTACATACAATTTACACCATAGCGAAAGGCCGGAAGTGATTCAAAAGGTTTTCCGTGACGGAATCCCCGCCAGTCACCACGAGATTGCGCCGCCCACTATCATGACCGCGCCCAAAATGGCAAATGAAATCCCGGTGGAATGGCGTGCCTTTTCGCGCAATGATTTACGCCCCGTCAGCCGCACCAGATAGCCTAAGAAGCACACGATCACGCAGACTCCGAAAGGATAGTAGAGTAGCCAGGACACAGCCGTTCCACCGGCAGCCGGCAGCCACGTGAGCGCCAGAAATTGGATTGCGGCATTGACAGCGAAAACGCCCATCAGTCCAAGGATAAGCGCATGGCGAACAGTTGCTAGCCATTGTTGAGACAGGGATCCGGTAATCGCTAGGAGGCCACCCCAAATAAGTAACGTCTGCCAATCCCCGATCAGATAGGGCGCCCCCTCCCCGCCGGAAATCAGTGGGGCATTGAAGGCTAGAATGTAGGCCAGCGGCGAGGCCCCGGCAAAAAAATGGAACTGTCTCGCGATCGCCTTACCTAAGTGTCCGCCCCCTGGCAAATAGGGCGATGACGCCGCCAATACGGCCTGTGCGATCAGGTAAACCAGCGTAGCGACAACCAGACTGCCCAGCGCCGCCTCCAGCGCCGGACTGTTCAACATCCGATCGGTGAGGGAGACGAAAATGTAGCCCGGCAGCAAGATAAATCCCGCAACATAGATTCCCACCGACATTAAGGGCCCCAGCGCCCGCGCCCGGCCGGTCTCCGACACAACAGCCAGAAGCGCCATGGCGGCAATGATACCGATGAGCACCCAAAGGAGAAAAAGGTTACCGCCTCTCAACACATTGAGCACCACTGCAATGGGAATGGCGGCGAACGTAATAATCATAACCGCGCTGCCCACCACGACGTTCTTGTCGGATTGCGTGTACCAGAAATCGACATATCGGGAGATGCCCATTTCAAGTGCTTTTAGGGACTTCGCAGGAACCCGAAACCAATGCGTCGCGGCGATCTCAGCCGCCAACCTTTCCAGACCTACTTCAAAGCGAGGCGGGACTTCCCAACGCCCTATCCAAACGAGCCCTCCGCCCGCGAGCAACACCGCGACACCGGCAACGATCAGGAATGCTGAAAGAACGTCTTCCGGCCCCGGCGGCAGCATCATGAGAACATTCCTCTGCTCTTTCCCGGCTCTGGCAGGGCTTTTAGCCTTTTGTAAATTCGATTTCGCCGCCCGGCAGCAGGTAGAGCACGACCGCCTCGCCACCCGTCACCGTCGGTTTGTGCGCCGTGTCCGGGCCATACACCATCCAGCCTTCCGGCGTGCCGTCGAATTTGGCGTCGCCTTGGGTCGGCATGATCATGTCGATCTCACCCTTGGGATGGCGGTGGTGGGGACCGACAATATCCTTCATCAGGACCACATCGACGCTGAACCCGTCCACGTCTTTGATCACCCGGCCGAATTTGATACCGCCATGCTCTTGAGCACAGAGCCAGCCTTCCTTGATGCCGGCGTCACAGGCGGCGCGGATATTTTGGAACACCTCGCCGTCCGGCGGAAACTGATCATTAAGCGCCGCCGCCAAGTCTGACGCCACCGGCTTACCTTTGATCGCCGAGGTGACCTGTTGGATCAGGGACTGGAATTCTTCGACGCTCATGCTCTCTCTCCGACTGAAAATTGTTGTCCGCAGATGGATAGCCTGAAAGCACGTTTGGCGCAATTGGGGAGGGGGAGTAGAGGATTTTAGGTCGCCGCTCTCTCTTCCAAGAATTGCGTCATCCCCGACTCGCGAAGCGATTGTCGGGGAACCATGCAACCTATGCCCATGGTCCCCCGAGACTTGGCCTCAATTGTCATTGAGTCCAACTCGGGGGCGACGCAGAAAAAAGTGACAAATTGGTTCACGGATGACGCCTCAAACACGAACGAAACCCACCCACCCAAAATCATATTGTCCCAGTCCCTATACTCACCTATGATCCGGGAATTGTTCGCCTACCAAACATTATTGACCTAAAGTGACCGCGGACAAGGGATACAGGGATACCTCTCATGGATGGCGGAACCGCATTGGCGCGTATCGTAACGACCGGCGAACGGTCGTTCGAAAAGGAAATTAGTAAGCTTCTATTGGGCGACGGTGAGGAGTTTCACGGCGAGGGAATTCTGGCAGTCACCAAGGCGCTGCTTCAGTCCGGCGTCTCCTATGTGGGCGGCTATCCGGGTGCGCCCATGTCGCACCTGATCGACGTGTTGGCCGACGCCAGCGAAGAAATCCTCAAACCCATGGGCATTCATTACGAACAGTCGGCTTCCGAAGCCGGGGCAGCGGCGCTGCTCAGCGCCTCGATCAATTATCCAATCCGGGGCGCGGTGACCTGGAAATCTGTGGTCGGCACAAACGTGGCCTCTGACGCGCTGTCCAATCTCGCCTCCACCGGTGTGGTCGGCGGCTCGCTGATTATTCTCGGCGACGATTACGGCGAAGGCTCCTCCATCATGCAGGAGCGGACTTACACCTTCGCCATGAAGTCATCCATCCCGCTGATCGATCCCCGCTATAACCTGGCCAAGATGGTGGAACTGACCGAACGGTCCTTCGAAATTTCCGAAGTCTCCCAGATGCCGGTGTTCTTCAATATGCGCATCCGCGCTTGCCATCTGACCGGCAAATTCACCGCCAAGGACAACAAGGTCCCGACCTATAACGCCAACACGCCCTACCCGGAACAAATCTATGACGTAAACCGAATCGTGCTGCCGCCGGCGTCCTACGCCCACGAAAAAGCCAAGTTCGAAGATCGGCTGCCGGCCGCGCAGGACTACGCCCGCAAGCACAAGGTCAATGAGCTGTTCCCCGGCAACAACGGCAGCCGCTTCGGCATCATCACCCAAGGCGGCACCTATACGGTGATGCAGCGGGCCCTTCGCCGGCTCGGCGCAGCTGATGCCTACGGCAACACGGATGTGCCCGTGCTGTGCCTCAATCTGGTTTATCCCCTGATCCCCGACGAGATCGAAGACTTCCTGCAGGACAAAGACAGCATACTGGTGATCGAGGAAGGCAACCCGAACTTCATCGAATCCCAGATCGCCGAGATTGCTCAGCGCAAGGGCATTAATGTTCGCATCCACGGCAAAGACATGTTGCCCATGGCCGGCGAGTACACGTCCAACACCGTGCGGGAAGGTGTCGCCAAATATTTGGCCGCCGAGACCGGTGGCGAGATGCAGGAGACCGCCATCGCCGCCGAGGCTGCCATCCAAAACGAGCTGGCCGCCGCGCAGTCCCATATCTCTGCGCCCATGCCGCCCCGGGCGCCGTCGTTCTGCACGGGCTGCCCGGAACGTCCGATCATGGCGGCGCTCAAGCTGCTGATGAAGGAGCGCGGCAAGTTTCATATTTCCATGGATATCGGCTGCAACCTGTTCGGCTCCCTCCCCCCGTTCAACGTGGGCAACACGGTCCTGGGTTACGGCTTGAGCCTGGCGAGCGGCGGTGCGGTCGGCCCGAACCTGGGCCAGACCAGGGTCGCGGTCATGGGCGACGGCGGGTTCTGGCACAACGGCTTTTCCACCGGTGTGGTGAATGCCAAGTGGAATGAATACGACTCGGTTCTGATCATCCTGGACAACGGCTATGCGGCGGCGACCGGCCAACACCGCCTGCCCTCGACCGGCACCACGCCCAAGGGCATGCCGTCCCTGGTTACCATCGAATCCGCGCTGCGCGGTGTCGGTGTCGACTGGATCAAATATGTGGACTCCTACAGCCTGGAAGAATCCAAGAAAGTCATCGGCGAGGCGCTGGATGCCCGGGACAAGGGCCTTCGGGTTATTATCTCCAACAATGAATGCATGCTCGCCCGCCAGCGCCGGGAGCGGCCGGAGAAAGCCAAGGCCCTGAAGGAGGGCAAGACGGTCCTAAAGGAAAAGTTCGGCGTCGACGAAGAAGTCTGCACCGGCGATCATTCCTGCATGCGGCTTAACGGCTGCCCGTCCCTCACCTTGAAAGAAACTACCGACCCGCTGAAGGAAACCCCGGTAGCTCATGTAGACGAAGGCTGCTTCGCCTGCGGGCACTGCGGCGAGGTAGCCCATGCGGCGCAGCTTTGTCCGTCTTTCTATAAAGCCAAAGCCGTACAGAATCCCGGCGCGATCCGGCGCATGATGTCGGGCCTCAACCGGTCCCTTCTGTCCATGATGGGAGGGTCGTAGCCATGAGCGCGGATCGCCCGATTTGTGTTCTGATGGGCGCCTTGGGCGGCCAGGGCGGTGGCGTTCTCGCCGACTGGCTGGTGGAAGCGGCGGAACATGCCGGCTACCCTGCCCAGGCCACCTCGACACCCGGCGTGGCGCAGCGCACCGGCGCGACCACCTATTATTACGAACTCTTTCCGGAAAAGAACCCGGCCGGCGATCCTGTGTTCACCCTGTTCCCCGCCACCGGCGATCTGGACATCATGGCGGCGCTCGAACCGACCGAGGCCGGCCGTGCGGTGGAGCGCGGCTTTGTCACCGAGACCACCACCGTGATCACCGGGCTGGAACGGGTGTATTCGACGGCCGAAAAAATGCCGGCGGGCGACGGGCGGATCGAAACCGACCCGATGATGGAGATGCTGGAGAACGTGTCGAAGGATTTGATCCGGCTGAACGTGAAGGAACTCTCTGGCGGCACGGCCAGCCGCATCAATGCGGTGATGTTCGGCGCCATCGTCGGCAGCGGCATCCTGCCGCTGACGGAAGAAGACGGCAAAGCCGCCATCCGCCAAAGCGGCGTCGCGGTAGAGTCCAACCTCGCCGGCTTCGATCTGGGCGTACAAGCGGCCAAGACCGGCGGCTCGGCGCCCCTTACTCAAGAGGGCAAGGTGTACCAGGAAGCGCCCGCCGACTTTGCAGACGCCATCAACGCGTACCCGGAAGCCGTGCGGGAGATCATCGGCCACGGTGTCGCTCAGTCAATCGATTATCAGGATACAGCTTACGCCAAGCTCTACCTTGACCGGATGAGCGAGATCGCCGCCCTTGATAACGACCCGTCCCATCGCCTGACATTCGAGGCGGCTAAGCGCATCGCCAAGTGGATGAGCTTCGAGGACGTGGTCCGGGTCGCCCAATTGAAAACCCGGCCGGGCCGTCTCGCCCGCATCCGCGGCGAGCTCGGCGTCGGCGACGATTTGCCATTGAAGCTCACCGACTATTTCAAGCCCGGGAGGGACGAATTCGCCGGCATCCTGCCCCCTGCCCTCGGCTGGCTGGTGCCCAACACCAAGAAGCTGGCGCGGGGCAGCGGCATGGCGCTGCATATCCCGACCGGCTCCGCCTTTGGGTTCATGCTGCTAAAGATTCTGGCGGCGATGAAACCCCTGCGGCGCAAATCGGCTCAGTATTTGGAAGAGCAGGAAGCGCTGACCGCCTGGATGCAGGCCATTAAAAAAGCGGCCGCCGTTGACTATGACCTGGCCTGCCGGACAGCGGAACTTTCGATTCTGGCGCGTGGCTATGGCAACGTGCGGCGGGAAGGCCTGCAGAAACTCGCAACTCTGTTCGCCGACTGGGAAAGCCGCCTCGGTGCGGAGATCGACAAACTTTCTGCCGAAGTGGATCAGCTCATCCTGCTGGCCCACGCCAACCCGGATGCGCCGCAATCGCACTGAGGTACATAATTCAACCAAGGAACCAGCTTATGAGTGATACGAAACATCTTTCCACCATGCACTGCCGGGTGAACGGCCAGGACCGGAACAGTTTCATTCCGGACAATATGCTGCTGGTCGATTACTTGCGCGAAGAATTGGGTCTGACGGGCACCAAGATCGGCTGCGACGGCGGCGAATGCGGCTGCTGCACGGTATTGGTGGACGGCAAGCCACAGCATGCGTGTCTGACCTTGGCCGCAGTGTGCGACGGCAAGGATATCGAAACGGTCGAGGCGCAGGAAACCCAAGGCCGCCTCTCCGCCATCCAGCGGGGATTCCACGAAAAGCTGGGCGCCCAATGCGGGTTCTGCACGCCGGGTATGATCATGGCTGCCGAAGGCCTGTTGCGTGATAACCCCACCCCCACGGTGGATGAGATCAAGAAGGGTTTGGGATCAAACATTTGCCGATGCACCGGCTACGTCAAAATTATCGAAGCGGTTCAGTCGGCCGCCGAGGAAATCAACAGCAACAAGGAGTTGGCGGCATGAACGAGATCAAACCCACCAAGTCCATCGGCGTACCGCAGCCGCTTGTTGACGGGCCCGAAAAGGTCTCCGGCAAGGCTCTCTATTCCGCGGACTTCATCCCCAACAACTGTCTCGTCGGCCGCATCCTTCGGAGTCCTGTCGCCCATGCGGAGATTATCAAGGTCGATACGTCCGAGGCCGAAGCCCTGCCCGGCGTCCACGCCATTGTCACCGGCGATGACTGTGACGAGACCTATGGCGTACTGCCTATTGCTCGGTTCGAATATCCGCTGGCAAGGGACAAGGTCCGCTATCGCGGCGAACCTATCGCTTGCGTCGCGGCGGTCGATGTCGAGGCCGCGCAAAAGGCCATCGAGTTGATCAAGTTCGAGTACAAAGAGCTGCCGGCCTATTTCACATCCGCCGACGCCATGGCCGAGGGCGCGGTTGATCTTCATGAACACCGCCCCGGCAATATCGAACGCGAAGTCGATTACGAAATCGGCGACGTGGACGCCGGCATGGCAGACGCCGATCTGGTGATGGAGCAGGTCTATAACTGTCCGGAAATTTGCCAGGTCCAGACGGAGCCCCACGCCGCCATCGCCGAATACGACGCGGAACGGGATTACATGACCGTCCGCGCCAGCACCCAGGTTCCCTTCTACGTCCACATCATGTTGGCCAAAACGTTGAAGATGGAAAAGTCCCGCATCCGCATGATCAAGCCGCATATCGGCGGCGGCTTCGGCTGCCGGACCGAATGTCTGAACGTGGAACTGATCTGCGCCTTGGTGGCCCGCAAGGCCAAAGGCACCGTGCGCCTTGTGGTCAGCCGGGAAGAAACCTTCATCACTCACCGGGGCCGGCCCGAAACCGACGTCCACATGAAGATCGGCGTGAAGAACGATGGCACCATCACCGCCGTTGATTTCAAAGCTATCCAGCGGGGCGGCGGGTACAGTGGGTACGGCATCGTAACCATCTTGTACGCGGGCAGCCTCATCTACGGCATGTATGACTTCGAAGCCGCCCGCTACAAGGGCCTCCGCGTGCTCACCAACACCCCGCCGCCGGGCGCCATGCGAGGTCACGGCACGGTGGATGTGCGTTACGGGTTCGAGGCGCTGCTGGATGAAATCGCCAACAAACTCGGCATGGATCCCATCGATCTCCGCCGCAAAAACCTGCTGCAGGCGCCGACCTATACCGCCAACGATCTGATGATCAATTCTTATGGCCTACCGGAATGTCTGCACTGGGTGGAGAAAGCCTCCGACTGGAAAAACAAGAAAGGCAAGCTGGGCCCCTATCGCGGCATCGGCGTCGCCGCTTCCCACTATCCGTCGGGCGCGTCCAAGCCGGTGAACTGGACCGGGGAGCCCCATGCAACTGTGCACCTGAAGCTCGATTGGGACGCGTCGATTACGCTGCTGACCGGCGCACCGGAAATCGGCCAAGGCTCCACCACCGTCATCACCCAATGTGTGGCGGAAGTGCTGGGCCTCGACATGTCCCGCATCCAATCCCTGACCAGCGACAGCAAGCTGACGCCAAAGGACAACGGGGCCTATTCCTCCCGGGTTACCTTCATGGTCGGCAATGCGGCCATCGATGCCGCGAACAATCTTAAGAACGTCCTCATTGAGGCGGCGGCCAAAAAGCTCGACTGCAAACCGGAAGATGTGGAGTGCCTGGGCGAGGTGTACCGCGCCGCCAGCCAGGACGAAGGCTTGTCCTTCGACGACGTCGTGATGGCCGCGCTGGAAGGCACCGGCACTATCACGGTGAAGGGCAATTACGACACGATCCCGGAATCCCACGGTTCCAAAAAATACCGGGGCGGCGCCATCGGCGGCAGCATGGCCTATGCCTACTCCGCCCAGGTGGTCGAAGTCACCGTTGATCCCGACACGGCGCAAATTCATGTGGATAAGGTCTGGGCCGCCCAGGATGTGGGCCGGGCCCTCAACCCGCTCAGCGTCGAAGGCCAGATCCAAGGCTCCGCCTGGATGGGTATGGGCCAAGCCATGAGTGAAGAGACGATCTATCACAATGGCCTCGGCATCACCGGCAGCATGCTGGACTACCGGGTGCCGTCGTTTGTCGAGTCCCCGGATATCGAGGTCGGCATCATCGAGAGCAATGACCCTCACGGGCCGTTCGGCGCGAAGGAGGCCGGCGAGACCAGCTTGTCGAGTTTTATTCCGGCGCTGACCAACGCTGTCGCCGATGCCCTCGGCGTGCGGCCCATCGATTTGCCGGTCACGCCGGATAAGCTGATGGAACTGATGGAAAAACAGGAAAGCGCCGGCAAGGAAGCCGCCGAGTAACCGGAGAGTAATCCCATGGAATTCATGCCGAACTTTCAACTGCACCGTCCCGGCACTGTGGACGATGCGGTCAAAATCAAAAGCGAGAGCGACGAAGCGCTGTTTGTCGCCGGCGGCACCGACATGCTGGTCAACGTACGCCGGGGGATCGAACAGCCGAGGAATCTGGTCGATCTGACCGCCATCGCCTCCATGAAGTCGATCACCGAGGATGACGACGGCCTCCACATCGGCGGGGGCGTTAGTCTGCGGGAGATCGCCGAGAGCGAGCTGATCCAAAAGACATACCCTGCCGTGGCAGAGGCAGCCGCCGCCGTCGCCGGACCGACCCATCAGGAATACGGCACACTGGGCGGCAATCTCTGCCTTGATACCCGATGCCTTTTCTACAACCAAAGTGAATGGTGGCGTCAGAGCAATGATTACTGCCTAAAGGAACGCGGCGATACCTGCCACGTGGCACCCGGCGGCAAGCGCTGTTTCGCCGCCTTCTCCGGCGACGTCGCGCCGACCATGCTGGTCTATGATGCCGAGGTTGAGCTGGCAGGCCCGGACGGCACGCGCCGCATCCCGCTGGCCGAACTTTACAAGAACGACGGGATGGATCACCTGGCCCTGCAGCCGGGCGAGCTGCTGACCACGGTCCACCTGCCGAAGGCGCTGGCGGGACAGCCGTCGCGGTATGAGAAAGCGCGGGTGCGGGGTTCCATCGACTTCCCGTTGGCCGGCGCGGCGGTGCGCTTGGTCAAAGACAAAGACGGCAGCGTCAAAGATATGAAGATCGCGCTGACCGGGGTGAATCCTTACCCGCAGGTGGTCACCGGCCTGGGTGACCTGATCGGCGGCAAACTTGGCGAGGCGGAGCTGGACAAAATCCGGGAGACCACCCGCAAGCAGGCCAAACCCATGCGCACCACCACAGTTGCGCCGTGGTACCGCCGCCGGGTCGTCGGCGCACTCGCCAAACGCCTCGCCGCCGAATTGGCGGGGTAGGAACTGGCCGGCATCATGCGCCGTCTGCTCGTAGGTCTCTGCACCTTCCTTCTCGCGTTCCTCGTTGTCGGGCAGGCGAAGGCCGAGGCTTTTATCACGGTCGCCTCCACCACGTCGACGGCGAATTCCGGCCTGTTCGATTATTTGCTGCCCAAATTTACCGAAAAAACCGGCATCAAAGTGCGCGTCGTTGCCGTCGGCACCGGCCAAGCCATCCGCATTGCGCAGAACGGCGACGCGGACGTGCTGTTCGTTCACCATCGCCCATCGGAAGAAAAGTTCGTCGCCGAGGGATTCGGGGTGAAGCGCTATGGGGTGATGTACAACGACTTCGTCATCGTCGGCCCCAAGATCGATCCGGCCGGGGTCACAGGCTGCCGGAGCGCATCCGGCGCGATGGATAAGATTGCCGCCGGACAACATCCGTTCACATCTCGCGGCGATGACAGCGGCACCCACAAGCGGGAACAAAGTCTATGGAGACGCTCCGCCCTCATAACGACCGCCCCGTCGGGAAGCTGGTACCGCTCGACCGGGTCCGGTATGGGGGCAACGTTGAACATGGCAGCGGCCATGGACGCCTATGCGCTGGCCGATCGGGGCACCTGGATCAGTTTCAAAAACAAACAAGGCCTGGCCGTCCTCTGCGAGGGCGACCCTGCACTGTTCAATCCTTACGGCGTGATTTTGGTAAACCCCGTCCGACACGCCCATATCAAGATGAAGGAAGGCCAAGCGTTTATCGACTGGTTGATCTCAGAGGCGGGGCAAAGCGCTATCGGCAATTTTAAACTACAAGGCCAAAAACTCTTCACGCCAGGGACCGCCCACTAGCCCCGCCTTTTAAGTGACTGTCATCTATCATGTGACAAATCTATAGGCCCATGTTTCAATTTGCCGCCGGGCCGGAAATTGGGTCTGGCCCCGCCTCCAAAACTAGATTAGTTTAGACTTAAACTAATTTGACAGCACGCAGAGGAAGACCATGGCAGATAAAGTTCAATTCCAATGGGATGACCCGTTCTTTTTCGATGACCAGCTCAGCGAGGAAGAGCGTCTAGTGCGTGATACCGCTCGGGATTACGCCCAGGACAAGCTCATGCCGCGGGTGCTGGAAATGCACCGGAACGAAAGCTTCGACCGGGAAATTTTTTATGAAATGGGTGAGCTCGGCCTTTTCGCGACCACCATCCCCGAAGAATACGGCGGGGCGGACCTCAACCATGTTTGCTATGGACTGGTAACCCGTGAGATTGAGCGTGCTGATTCAGGCTACAGGTCCATGCTGAGCGTGCAGGCGTCCCTGGTTATGCACCCGATATACGCCTATGGCAGCGAGGAACAGAAGCAAAAGTACCTCCCCCGCCTGGCGAGCGGCGAGATCATCGGCTGCTTCGGCCTCACCGAACCTGACCATGGTTCCGATCCGGGCGGCATGAAAACCCGCGCTGAGAAGACCTCCGACGGTTACCTGCTGACCGGCAATAAAATGTGGATTTCCAATTCCCCGGTCGCAGATGTGTTCGTGGTCTGGGCCAAACTCGACGGCGTGATCCGGGGCTTCATCCTGGAAAAAGGCATGAAGGGCCTAAGCGCGCCCAAGATCGAAGGCAAGTTCTCGCTCCGAACCTCGGTCACCGGCGAGGTCGTCATGGATCAGGTGCCGGTGCCGGAAGAAAATCTGCTCCCGGGTATCGCCGGACTGGGCGGCCCGTTCGGCTGTCTGAACAAGGCGAGGTACGGTATTGCATGGGGCACGCTCGGTGCGGCGGAGTTCTGCTGGCACGCCGCCCGACAATATACGTTGGACCGTTCCCAATTCGGCCGGCCTTTGGCCGCCAACCAGCTCATTCAGAAGAAACTCGCGGACATGCAGACGGAAATTACGTTGGGGCTGCAGTCGGTCTTGCGGCTGGGCCGGCTGATCGACGAGGATCGCTGCCCGCCGGAAAACATCTCGCTGATGAAACGCAACAATGCCGGTAAGGCGCTGGATATTGCGCGCATGTCCCGGGATATGCACGGCGGCAATGGCATCGTGGACGAGTTCCACATCATCCGCCACCTGATGAACCTGGAAACCGTGAACACCTATGAGGGCACCCACGACGTACACGCACTCATTCTGGGCCGTGCTCAGACGGGCATCCAGGCCTTTACCGGCTAATTTTCGGAGATTGAAGTGAATGGGCGGGCGCCGGCCGGCGTCCGCCCAATTCTTTTACTGGCTCTCGTCGAAGGAGATCACCACTCCACCATCAGGCGACGCAGTAACCGAATAACTGCTCAGCTCATCGGCATCGACTCTGTCCAGCGTGATCTCCGTATTTCTGTTGCCGATGGTGATGACCGTATCCTTACCGCTCTGAGCGATTGAAATACTGTCGAGGTCAATGTCCTTGCCTTCAAACTTGATAATGTCACCCAGCTTGAAGTCGGTGATGCGATCCGATCCGCTGTGGCCGCCAAAGATGAATGTATCATTGCCCTTCCCGCCGGTTAGCACGTCATCGCCGCGCCCGCCGATCAGAATGTCGTCGCCGCCGCCGCCCTTGAGGATGTCATCGCCGAGACCACCATCGAGCACATCGTCGCCGTTATTGCCCATCAGACGGTCATCGCCAGCGGCACCGAGTATGAGATCGGCGTCGTTCTTGCCTTTGACCAAGTCGTCACCTTCGCCGCCATTCAGAACATCCTGCGCCGGCGTGCCGTTGATATTGTCGTCTTCGGGACTTGCATCGACGACCGGGGGAACAGGATCCGGTTCGGGTTCGGGCGTCGGATCGACATCGACCACCGGCGGTACGGGATCAGGCTCGGGAACGGGTTCCGGCTCCGGCGTCGGATCGACATCGACCACTGGCGGCACAGGGTCGGGCTCGGGAACGGGTTCCGGCTCCGGCGTCGGATCGACATCGACCACCGGCGGCACAGGATCAGGCTCGGGAACGGGTTCAGGCTCCGGCGTCGGATCGACATCGACTACCGGCGGAATTGGTTCCGGTTCCGGCGTCGGATCGACATCGAGCACCGGCGGAATTGGTTCCGGTTCCGAATCTTCCACCAGATCAATCACATCGACGTCAC
>Ga0181594_10000662_pt1 | contig 31954 bp, 29 predicted proteins | sample 071ome_18_FD_145603 | JGI IMG/M metagenome (GOLD analysis project Ga0181594, IMG submission 145603) | Coastal salt marsh microbial communities from the Groves Creek Marsh, Skidaway Island, Georgia - 071413BT metaG (spades assembly) | ecosystem: Environmental > Aquatic > Marine > Intertidal zone... | reverse complement strand
ATAGCGAAACGGGCTGGCTGGCTTTCTTGGTCTGGGCATGTCCCAGCCCTACCCTAAGCACCTCATCCGTCAATCGGGTGCATTTGCTCTGACAGTACCGTTTCGAAGATCCGAGCGTTGCCTGCTACAGCAAGCGATACCTCTGGCAGCTCCTCAGAATCAGCTGGCTCGCTCCTGACATCATCTCTGCGATAGTCGAAGGTCGACACCCGGCAGGGCTCACAGGTCGGCGGCTTCTTCGCGCAGCGCAGCTACCACTCGAATGGTCAGGGCAGCGCGAGTTTCTCGGGTTTTGCTGAGCCCGATTCCTCCAAGAATGCATCTGCAACTGGTGGCTCGATTTTCGGGGGTCAGAGAACTTGCGACAGATTTTTCCCAATGGGCGGTGCCAAAGTGGTCTCTTGGCACCAGGCGCAAGCGGCCACGGGTCTCAAGTGACTAAAATGCCAGCGCAATTCCTGAAGATAATATTCCAAGCCGGCATGAGGCTTTGAATAAGGGAAAGGGTGGTGCGGACGGCGGGACTCGAACCCGCACGAGCAAGGCTCAGGGGATTTTAAGTCCCCGGCGTCTACCATTCCGCCACGTCCGCCAATTTGCCGCCCGGAGGCGGCGATTGCCTTGTTCCTCAGGAATTGAGGCGCGCGCGCATTTCCTTGCCCGCCTTGAAATAAGGCACGCGCTTTTGCGGCACGTCTACGCTTTCGCCAGTCCTGGGATTGCGGCCCTTGCGGGCCTCTCGTTCGCGCGTCGAGAAAGCGCCAAAGCCACGCAATTCAGCACGCCCGCCGGCAGCAAGGCTCGCTGCAATTTCCTCGAAGAAAGTATCGACCACGCACTCGACATCATCCGCCCGCAATTCCGGGTTTTCCCTGGCGAGTGCCTGTAACAGCTCGGACCTAATCATGCCTGCGCTCCCCCGTCTGTTGCTTCGATGGTCGCGGCGCCCCTGTCGCCACCGCCGGATTGTTGACACGAATACCTTCGAATCGCAACAAAAAAGGCCGAAACCCTCTCGCAACCGCCCCCTTTTGCAATGGCAGGAACCCGGCTAGACAGCGCCTCACAACCCGACAACAACATCGAAAATGAGGATATCGGGTCGATGACTGGACCTTACGCCGAAAGCGGCGACGCACGCGGGACACTTCTCGGACACCCGAAAGGGCTGTTCGTGCTGTTCTTCGCGGAGATGTGGGAACGCTTCTCGTATTACGGGATGCGCGCGCTGCTGATCTTCTATCTCACGCAGCACTGGCTCTATTCCGATGGCGAGAGCGGTGTGATCTACGGCGCCTACACCGCGCTGGTCTACATCACGCCAGTGCTCGGCGGCTATCTCGCAGACCGCTGGCTGGGCCAACGCAAGGCAGTGCTGTTCGGCGCCGTCCTGCTGACTTTCGGGCACTTCCTGATGGGCTTCGAAGGCTCTGCTACTGGCGGGCACGATAACAATCCGGCCCTGAACGTGTTCTGGCTGGCGCTGGCGTTCATCATCGTCGGCTCGGGGTTCCTGAAGGCCAATATCTCGGTAATCGTCGGCCAGCTCTATCCGCGTACCGATGTGCGCCGCGATGGGGCATACACGATATTCTACGTCGGGATTAACCTCGGAGCTGCGCTCGGCTCCCTGCTGTGCGGCTATCTCGGGCAAACATATGGCTGGTCGTATGGCTTCGGGGCGGCAGGCGTGGGCATGCTGCTGGGACTTGTGGTATTTGTCTGGGGCAAGCCATTGCTGCTCGGTCGCGGCGAACCGCCCGCGCCGCTCGCTGCAACGCGGGAGTGGACGCTCTATGCCGTCGGCGTGATCGCGGTCGGCGTTATCTGGCTGCTGATCCAGTATCAATCGATGGTCGGTTGGCTGCTGCTGGTCGCGGGCGTGATCCTGGTCGGTTATGTGCTGACTACCGCCGTCACCAAATTGAGCCCGCACGAGCGCGACCGCATCTTTGCGGCAATGTTCCTGATTTTCGGCTCGATCCTGTTCTGGGCGCTGTTCGAACAGGCGGGATCCAGCCTCAATCTTTATACGGACAGGCACGTCGACAGGAACCTGCTGGGCTGGAATGTCCCAGCATCGATGTTCCAGTCGGTAAATGCCATCTACATCGTGTTGCTCGGCCCGCTATTTGCCGGTCTGTGGACCTGGCTTGGGCGCAATGGGCTCGAACCGTCTGCGCCTGCCAAATTCGGGCTGGGCCTTGTCCAGCTCGGACTCGGCTTTCTCGTTCTTGTCGCCGGTGCGGCGATGGGCGGCGGTGCGCAGACCGCGGTGATCTTCATTTTCCTGATCTACCTGTTGCACACCACCGGCGAACTATGCCTTTCACCGGTCGGTCTTTCGGCGATGAACCGGTTGGCTCCAGCACATATGGCGAGCTTGATCATGGGCACCTGGTTCTTCGCTTCAGCAACCGGCAACTTCGTCGCCGGGCTGATTGCCGCTGCGACCGGATCGGAGCGCGCCAGCGGCGAAGGCGCAGGCCAGCAGGTCGTCCTCGATGTCTATAGCCAGATCGGCTGGATTGCCGTGGCAGTCGGAATCGGCGTCCTGGTGATCAGCCCACTTATCAAGCGGCTGATGCACCTCGATACGCTGGGCGACGACAATGTCGGCGACGATCTGATCGGCGGCAGCGCAGTAGGCGAGGCACAGGCGGCGGGCATTCATCCCCAAACGCGGGACTGATGGGATGACGTCGATACAATCGCTTTTCCTTGCCAACCTGCTATTCGTAGGCAGCCATCTTGCAATGTCACACCTGTTGCGCCGGCCAATGGTTTCGGCACTGGGCGAACGCGGCTTCCTTGGCGCCTACTCGCTGGTCAGCATCGCTCTGTTCGTATGGATCGTTCGTGACTTCGGTAAGGCGGCTCCCGGCCCGCTGCTGTGGGACGCAGGCGATGCCGGATGGCTTGTTGCCAGTGTGCTGACCGTTGTCGCGCTTGCGTTGCTGCTCGGTTCGCTGCGCGGAAACCCGGCACTACCGCAGGTCGGCGCGGACGTCGTGGCGAGCGCCGACGCCGGGGGCGTCTACGCCGTCACTCGCCATCCGATGATGTGGGCATTCGCATTGTGGGCTGTCGCGCACATCATTGCCTGGCCCGGACCGCGAACGCTGGTCATGGCAGGAGCCATGGGGTTGCTGGCCTTGGTCGGCGCGAAGCTTCAGGACGGCAAGAAGCGTATACAGCTCGGCGAAGCCTGGGCCACGTGGGAAGCGAAGACAAGTTACTGGCCGCGCCCTGCAGGGCTGGTGAAAATCGGATTGGGCCTGTGGCTAGCTGCGCTGGTCCTTTGGCTCGCGCTGACGTGGCTTCACGTCTGGATGGCGGGAATCCCCGCAGGAATGTGGAAGTGGTGGGGCTAACCTAAGCGCGCGCCTCGGCGACGCCCGAGGAATTGTGCCGTAGCGCTTTCAGCGCCGTATCGACAATCTGCGGCGCGTTGAGGCCCGCCGCGTCATATTGCTTGTCGGGGCTGTCGTGGTCCTGAAACAGGTCGGGCAGCCGCATGGTGCGGATTTTCAGGCCGTTATCGGTCAGGCCCTCGTCGCTCGCCATGGTGAGTACATGCGCGCCGAGACCGCCAATCGAGCCTTCCTCCAAAGTCACCACGACTTCGTGGCTCAGCATCAGTTTGCGGATCAGATCGGTGTCAAGCGGCTTGGCGAAACGCAGGTCGGCAACCGTGGTCGATAGCCCCTTGGCTTCCAGCGTATCGGCCGCTTTGAGCGCCTCGGCCAGTCGCGTGCCGAGCGACAGGAGCGCCACTTTCGATCCTTCGCGAACGATCCGTCCTTTGCCGATTTCCAGCAGTTGCGGCTCTGTCGGCAGCTCGACCCCGGTGCCGCTTCCACGTGGATAGCGGAAGGCGATCGGCCCGGCATCATATTGCACAGCAGTATGCGTCATATGCACAAGCTCCGCCTCGTCGGCGGCGGCCATCACCACCATATTGGGCAGGGTCGCGAGATAGGTGATGTCGAAGCTGCCGGCATGAGTCTGCCCATCCGCGCCGACCAGCCCGGCGCGGTCGATCGCGAAGCGGACAGGCAGGTTCTGGATCGCGACGTCATGGACCACCTGGTCGAACGCCCGCTGCAGGAAGGTGGAATAAATTGCGCAGAACGGCCGCATGCCTTGCGCCGCGAGCCCGGCCGCGAAAGTCACCGCGTGCTGCTCGGCAATGCCGACATCGAAGGCGCGATCAGGGAAGGCGGCAGCAAACTTGTCGAGCCCGGTGCCCGAAGGCATGGCCGCCGTAATCGCACAGACACGCGGATCAGCCTCTGCCTCGGCAATCAGCGCTTTCGCGAAGACCCCGGTATAGCTCGGCGGACCGCCCGCGCTCTTGACCTGCTTGCCGGTAACAACATCGAACTTCTGGACGCCGTGATACTTGTCGTCGCTCTCCTCGGCAGGCGCGTAGCCCTTGCCCTTCTTGGTGACGACATGGACCAGACACGGCCCCTCCTGCGCATCGCGCACGTTCTCTAGGATCGGCACCAGCTGTTCGACACTGTGGCCGTCGATCGGGCCCACGTAATAAAAGCCGAGTTCCTCGAACAGCGTGCCCCCCATCGCCATGCCGCGCGCATATTCATCGGCTTTGTGAGCAGCGCGATGTAGCGGCTCGGGCAAGCGGCGTGAGACCCTCCGGGCAAATTCGCGCACCGAGAGGAACTTGTTGGAGGAAACGATCCGGGCGAGATAGGCCGAAAGCCCGCCAACCGGCGGCGCGATCGACATGTCGTTGTCGTTGAGGATCACCACCAGCCGGTTGCCCGCCTGCCGCGCGTTGTTCATCGCCTCGTAGGCCATGCCCGCGCTCATCGCGCCATCGCCGATCACGGCGATCCCGCGCCCCGGCGTGTCTGCCAGCTTGTTTGCCACGGCAAAGCCGAGCGCCGCCGAAATCGAGGTCGAGCTGTGCGCAGCCCCGAACGGATCATACTCGCTTTCCGAACGCTTGGTGAAACCGGACAGGCCCCCGCCCTGGCGCAAGGTGCGGATACGGTCGCGCCTGCCGGTGATAATCTTGTGCGGATAGGACTGATGGCCCACATCCCAGACCAGCCGGTCCTCGGGCGTGTTGAATACGTAATGGAGCGCCACGGTCAGCTCGACCACACCGAGCCCCGAACCGAGATGCCCGCCCGTCTGGCCCACTGCCGAAATCAGCTCGGCACGCAGCTCGTCGGCCAATTGGGGCAATTCTTCCCTGCCAAGCTTACGCAAATCGGCGGGCACATTGACCGTGTCGAGGAGGGGTGTCGCCGAAGGAACTGTCATGTCACTGTTGTTCACGAAGTGTCATCTGGTGTCGATAGGGCCTTCGAGCAATATGCGGCTAGTGATGGAAATGACAGGAAAAAGCGGACTGGCAAGGTTTCACCAGGCTGCACGCGCCCCGTGGTTCAATTGCAATCGGCGCAAATTCCTCGCAGTTCCACGACCGGTCTGATATCGGCAAAGCCGGCCGCGTTGGCGGCCGAGACCAGCGATCCGGTCAATCTGTCATCGTCGATATGGGTGGCTTCCCCGCATGAGTCGCAGATCAGGAAGATACAGTCGTGCCGGCAGCCGGGGTGGCTGTTGACCACATAGGCATTGGCGCTCTCGACCCGCCGCGCGAGGTTGGTGCTCACGAACAGATCGAGGATGCGATAAACGCTGTTGGGTGCGACCCGCTTACCGCGCATGGCAGATACGCTCTCTGCTAGGTCGTAGGCGGAGGCCGGGCGCTCGCATGCTGCCAGCGCTTCGTAGACGTCGGCGCGCATGTCGGTCCATTGCTCACCTGCCTCGCAGAACGAGGCCTGCGCCGCTGCCACAAGGTTGCTGCCTGAATGTTCGAGATGTCTGTGCTCGCCCATGATCGGCACTATGCCCGCCATGTGCACAAGACGCAATCAGCCCCTTTTAAAGGCCTTGCGGTAGTGATTCGGGAACAGCCGCGACAGACCGCGCACCTTGGGCGCGTCCCACCTGCGGATGTAGGGGTGCTTGGGATTCTTCGCCATGAAATCCTGATGGTAGACTTCGGCCGCGTAGAACCTCTTGTAACGCTCGGTCCGCGTGACGATCGGCTTGTCCCAGACACCCGATCTGGCCATTTGCGCGAGGTAGGCGGCAGCGACCTTCTGCTGTTCCGCGCCTAGCGGAATCAGCGCCGCTCGATACTGCGGTCCGACGTCAGGCCCCTGCCGATTCTTGAGTGTCGGATTGGCGCCGACCGAAAAGAATATCCGCAATAATTGGTCGTAGCGCACAACCGAAGGATCGTAGATGACCTTCACCGCTTCGGCATGGCGCGTCCCGCCAGAGCTTACCTTGCGGTAGTCGGCCGTTGCCTTCGCGCCGCCATGATAACCCGAGACCGCACTTTTCACGCCTCTGACATGGCTGAAAACGCCCTCGATGCCCCAGAAGCAGCCCCCGGCGAAGATCGCCTTCTTGAGACCGGGTTTCTCTACGGCCCGGAGCTTTGCCTCTGGCGCAGCAACAATTCTTTCAGACGCCACGGCCTGTTGTTGGCAAGCACTGGCGACGAGCAGGATGGCTAAGGCAAAAATGGTCCGGCGCAGGCGGCCAGAGCGTATCACTGCGCCGATTGGGCCTCGACAACGGGGACCACGCCATTGGCAATCCGCTCACCCACACCAGTTTCGATCGTCGAAAAGACAAACAGCGTGCCTACGGCAAACCCGATGGCAAACATTCGATAGAGGTCGGACTTGAACAATCCCATGGCAGGGTAAACTTTCGCTGGCCTGTCGCGATTGACTTGGTGCGTTTCGTCGGACCTGCCCGACGGACGCTTGCCACTTAGTGAACATTTTGTTGTGCGCTGCACCATCGCGGCAAAACGAGAATTGCTTGCGACGAACGGTTAACGCGCTGCGATGTTTCAATGCCGGAAGTGGCGCATCCCCGTAAACACCATGGCTAGCCCGGCCTCGTCTGCAGCGGCGATAACCTCTTCATCGCGGATCGAGCCGCCCGGCTGTATCACTGCGGTCGCGCCCGCTTCGGCTGCCGCCATCAGCCCATCGGCAAAGGGGAAGAAGGCATCGGAGGCGACCGCGCTGCCCTTGGTGCGCGGCTCGCTCCAGCCCATCGCTTCCGCTGCCTCCTGCGCCTTCATTGCCGCAATGCGCGAGCTATCGCGCCGGTTCATTTGGCCTGCCCCGATCCCTGCAGTCGCGCCGTCCTTGACATAAACAATGGCATTGGACTTCACATGCTTGGCAACGGTCCAGGCGAACAGCAGGTCGCTCAGTTCCTGATCGTTTGGCGCACGCTTTGTGACGACCTTGAGCATGTCGGACGTGACATGTCCGTTGTCGCGATCCTGCAACAGCAGACCGCCAGCAATCAGCGCCATGGTCTGTCCCGGTCTGCTCGCATCGGGCAAGCCCTGCGTCAGCAGCAGGCGCAGGTTCTTCTTCTTGGCAAAGGCTGCTTTGGCCGCCTCGTCCGCATCGGGAGCGACGACAACCTCGGTAAAGATCTTGCAGATCGCCTCGGCGGTCGGTCCATCGAGCGGCACATTGCTGGCAACGATGCCCCCAAAGGCCGAGACCGAATCGCAGGCAAGCGCTTCTTCCCACGCATCCAGCAGGGAAGCGCGCTGGGCGACGCCGCAGGGATTGGCATGCTTGACAATGACGATGGCCGGCTCGCCGCCGGCAAATTCCGCCACCAGCTCGAGCGCGGCATTGGCATCGTTGTAGTTGTTGTACGACAGTTCCTTGCCCTGCACTTGCTCGGCTTGCGGCAGACCCAACACCTGTGGCCCTTCGGGAATGTAGAGCGCTGCCTCCTGGTGAGGATTCTCGCCATAGCGAAGCGTATCGGCCAGTTTTGCCGCCACGATCCGGCGCGGCGTGAACTTAAGTCCCTGGTCGGCATAAGCGAACCAGCTCGAAATCGCGGAGTCATAGGCGGCAGTGGCCGCGAAGGCCTTGGCCGCCATCGCCTTGCGGAAATCGAAGCGCGTCGCGAGGCTATTGGCGTCCAGTTCGGTCACCAGTGCGGGATAGTCTGCCGGGTCGGTGACGATGGCAACATAACGGTGGTTCTTCGCCGCCGAACGCACCATCGATGGCCCGCCGATGTCGATGTTCTCGATCACCGTGTCCCGGTCGGCCCCGCCCGCCACGGTCTTCTCAAAGGGATAGAGATTGACCACGACCAGATCGATCGCCCCGATCCCGTGCTCCTCCATGGCTTTCGTGTGCTCAGGCTCGTCACGCACCGCCAGCAACCCGCCGTGGACCATGGGGTGCAGGGTCTTGACTCGCCCGTCCATCATTTCGGGAAAGCCGGTGAGTTCTGATACGTCACGAACCTCCAGCCCTGCATCGCGCAGCGCCTTGGCAGTGCCGCCGGTAGAAACCAGCTCGACGCCGCGCGCGGCCAACGCTGCGCCAAGCTCGGTCAGGCCCTCCTTGTCCGATACGGAGAGAAGCGCGCGCTTGACGGGTACGGAATCTGTCATGGAAAAGTCTGCTCCAGCATAGACAATGCGGGTCTGTTAATCAGCAGGGGCTGACCAGACAAGCCGATCGCGGGCAGCTTTAAGACATCTTTTTCAGCAGCCAGGAAAAGTTGCCGCCGCCGCGCGAGACCAGGCCCTGGATAACGAGTTGCTGGACCGGAACGGGCTTGGCGCTGCCATCGACCCACAAGCTTTCTTCGATGACCACCTCGCCTTCGCCCGCACGAAACTGCCAGTAGCTGCCGTCGGCGAGCGCAAGCCCGGCGCCCTGCCCGTCGTCCGAAAGACGCGCTTCGACGTCGGGACCAAGATGAAAGCGGATTGCATAGCCGACCTTGCCCCGCTTGCCCTTGCGTCCGGACGGCACCAGCAGGTCTTCGCCGCGCAGCTCGCTGCCGTCGGCTCGTGCAATCAGGATACGGCGGTGCATGAGCCCGTAACGCGCGGCATAGCCGTTGTGGCTTGCCTCGATCCGGGTCGCCGGGCCTTGCCCCTCGATCTCCATTTCCCGGCGTTCGAATTCAACCTCGGTGACGCCGTGGCCAATGCCGCCGTTGATGAGAATGGCGGTGGAATTTGCGTCGTCGAGAGTGAGCGTGGAATGCGCAGCGGTGGCGCGCAGACCTTGTTCCAAGCGCACTGGCACGATCCCGCCTGCGCAGGCCGCCCCGCCGCAATTGACAACAATGCGCTGACCGTCCGCCGAAAACTCGAATGCGAGCGTCGATGCACAGCCATAGCGGGCATGGCGCCGCATGGGTGGCGGAGCTGCGTCCATCTGCAGAACGGATTTGCCGGCCGTAACCCGCTGGAACCCCCACTGGCGTACCTCGCGCAGCGGTCGGGTTCGAACGCGGCTCGCTTCGACCAGCGCTGAAACCGTGCCTGCCGGGATGGCCCAGGCGCCCTGCCATGACCCCATCGATCCGTCACCATGGCCCAGCGCGAGCAGCGGCGGCACCAACAGCGAAAGCATCTCCTCAATCGCATCGGGCGGCTCGCGCCGCGTCGCCTCGTAGCAGGCGCGCAGTTTCACCAGCGAGGCAATCACTTCCATCTGCGCCACCGGGCTTCGAGAGAGAACACCGCCATCATCGCCAATCGCCTCGCCGATCGCACGCAGCAGCCCAGCTTCACCATATAGCCGGCGTGGACGGCCGCCTTGCATCAGCAGGCCGGCCGCGACGATCGCGCTCCAGCCGATGGCTTCGGCATGCCGATCTTCGGCCTTGCCAACGTTACGGTCGAGCCAGCGCGCGGTCTCGGAGATTGCTCCCAGCGTGCTCGACCGCAAAGTGCGGTCGACGCCCGACAGGATTAGCGGGGCATGGACCAGCCAATTGAGCAGGCGGGCGCCGCTATGACCAACAGTCCATGCCGCACCTTTGCGGGGCCGCGATGGCGGCTTCGAATTGGCCTTGAGCCAAGCCGCCAGGATGCGCTCCGCAACCGGCGCGGCCTCCTCGCGCGGTGCGCAGGCATCGAGATCGGCCAACCATTCGAAGGAATGGACCACTCGCTCCAGCGGGGGCGTCATCCTCGCCGCGCCGACGAAGTCGACCTGAGCGATTGGCGACTTCACGCCATGAACGAGGAAATGCCCGGCTCTTAGCGCAATGCCCGAAGCGCGATCGCCCGCCAGCGGGTTGGTGACCGTCGCCAGCAAGCGCGGCCCGACCTTCTTGCCGACTGGCATCGACAGCATCGAGCCAGGAATACCCAGGCGATAGGCCATGCGAATAAAACGTTCGGCAGGATTGACAGTGATTGCGGGGAAGTCAGCAATAGCGAGAGCACGGCCCGGTTCGATGACCTCGTGGGAAACCGTACTTTCAGATGCTTCGTCGGATCGCATCGGCGCGCCATTGGCGAGAATCAGGGCCTCTTCGCCCTGCTCGGTCGACGTCAGGGGCACACCGGAGGCATCATCCTCGATCAACTCGCGCGCCGCCAGATCGGAGAAGGTGCTGTCCGCCACAGTGCTAGCCCCGCCCCTTCAGCGCTGCGATATTGGCGGCGTAGCGATCGGGCCCGCCCTTGAAGGTGGCCGAACCGGCGACGAGAACGTCCGCACCGGCTTCGACACATTGTTTCGCCGTTTCGGCATTGACCCCGCCATCGACTTCAAGGCGAATTTCCCGGCCCGACTTGTCGATCATCTTGCGCACCGCCTCGATCTTTCGAAGCTGGCTGGCGATGAAGCTCTGCCCGCCGAAGCCGGGGTTTACGCTCATCACGAGCACGAGATCGATCTCGTCGATCAGGTAGTCGAGCATCTTGGCCGGCGTCGCCGGATTGAGCGAGATCCCGGCTTGCTTGCCGAGCGCCTTGATCGCCTGGACGGTGCGGTGCGCATGCGGCCCGGCCTCGGGATGGATTGTGATGATGTCTGCACCCGCTTCGGCGAATTCTTCCAAGTATGGGTCGACGGGGGAAATCATTAGATGAACGTCGAAGGGCTTGGCGGTGTGCGGCCGCAGCGCCTTAACCACGGCCGGACCAATGGTGATGTTGGGCACGAAATGGCCGTCCATGACATCAACGTGGATCCAGTCCGCGCCGGCGGCATCGACAGCACGCACTTCCTCGCCCAGTTTCGCGAAATCGGCCGACAGAATCGACGGCGAGATAAGCGGGGCTAGCATAGTGCGGGGTCTGACACTCCTGATAATCAGCGACTACGTATCGCCGACTCGCGCGACAAGGAGCACCTTCGCCTTTTCCACATGCTGAATGGCATTTTTGCGACAGCGCGAGGCGTCGGAAGCGGCAAGCCGCATGAACACGCAATCTTTCGGCAATTCACGGTGAGTTCAGCGCTTGAACCCTAGAGAATGGTCCAACATTGAGGCACCCCTTGAAATCGGGGACAAGCGCGATCACCCTTTGTCCGCGCGCACTACCCCAAGACAACGCAACAGGATTCCGATGACGAGATCGACTTACGCATTCCTCTCACACGCCCGTCGGCCCTTGGCCATGACTGGATTCGCGCTTGGTGCGCTTAGTATGGCGACCACGGCTCCTGCCCTCGCCCAGTATCGGCAGAAGATCGGCAACGACATGAGCAAGTGCCACTCCGAAGCCGGTCCGGCAGTCATGGTAACAGTCGATGGTATCAAGTCCTCACAGGGCAAGGTGCGGGTGCAGAGCTACCGCGCGACCGCAGAGGAATGGCTGGCGAAAGGCCGCTGGCTGAACCGGATCGAAGCACCCGCACGCGCCGGGACAATGACGTTTTGCATGCCGGTCCCGCAAGCCGGCACCTATGGCATTGCCGTACGTCACGATGCCAACGGCAATGGCAGCACGGAAATCACCAAGGATGGCGGCGCCATGTCGAACAATCCGGGCATCAATATCTTCAATTTGGGAAAGCCGAGCTACAAGAAGACGGCATTTTCCGTAGGCGAAGGCGTGAAGTCGATCCGCATCCAGATGCGCTACATGTGATCGGGCTTATTTGCGCAGAGCGCGCCAGACCGAGAACATCACCGCCGGAGCAGCGAGCACCGGGTGCTTCTCCCGCCACGGTGTGACTTTTACTGGCACGCCAGTATGGCGTTCGATCTTCCATGCAGCATAGCGAGCTGCGCCCTCGAAAGTCGAAGCTGCGCGCACCAGCCGGATCAGGTTGAGCGGTCTTCCCGCCAGACGCCGCAAACCCCACCACCTGCGCGTCGCACGACGCGCTGCGGTCGACAGCCTGGGCGAGAGGCTGGGTCCGGTCGCGCGATAAGCAATCCCACCCGCATCGAGCGCCATGGGCAGCATGCCATCGAAGTGGGCGGCGTTCAGCTCGATGATCGAGTGGGCGCGACTTGTCGTCTCCATGCGGAATTCTGCCGCGTAGGTCGCCTCGAACAGCGCGGTCCAGTATTCCTTCTCGGTGCCGCTTGCAGGGCCCACGGCGACTGCAAGCCGCGCGCCAACCTTGATCGCTTCGCTCAGCGCCTCGACAACGTTCTCTCGCACCGCTTCGCCTACGCTCCACACCACTGCGCACGGCTGAACGAACCGCGCCCAGATAGTGGCGTCGAGAAGACTTCCCCCGGCCGCCTCGGCGAATTTCGCGAGCGACATTGTCGCCACCTTCGCTCTCAGATCGGCGCCTTCGAACGTCCATTCATGGTAGCTCACACGCGGCCATAATCCGCGCTCGGGTGGGCCGGGCAGCAACAGATAGTAGTCGAGGACGCCGTCCAGCTCGCCGGTGCGCAGGTTCGAGCCGTAAAACAGCGCTGCAAGTGCTCCTGCCTCTTGCGCGAGCTTCTCCGCGAAGGCCTGGACGGCCGGATTGACCGGACGAGCGATTCCCTGCGCAACACGAGAGCGCAGGGCAATCTCGTTGAGATTCACGAGGTGACGAACTGCAGTTCCGGCCCTGCGGAAATGCGAAATGCGCCGGCCGGGAACCGCTCGCCATCGAGGATGAAGCCATCGTCCAGAACGACATCGAAGGCCTCGCCGCCACCACGGTGCAGGCCGAAGCGCGCCAACGCAGGGCCGTGCCAGCCCATTGCCGCCGCCGGCACGAGTGCAAGCGCGCGACGGCGCGGCGCATCGACGAGGAAATAGCCGATCGAACCCCGATCCTCGACACCGGCAAGCAGCTTCATGCCGAGCGGGAAACGGCGTAAGGTTGTGAACCCCGTGATAAAGCGCCTGTCGGCTTCACCGAATGCGCTATGCGGTAGGGCCTCGCAGGTAGTGACATCCGTAAACTTCATGCGCGACGTGTTGCGCCATTGTGAGCGACCGAAACCGAACAGGGCTTGTGCCATGCTAAATGCGGCGGTCACGCCGATCGCAAAGCTTTGGAAGGCCCCAAAGCGGTGCGCCACCTGGCCCGCGTCGATCGCGGCATTGAAAACGCCCGCACCAAAGATGAAGCCCCAGCGGTCACGTTGACGGCCGGTGCCGTCCTCGACGACGAGCGGTCGGCGAACAACGATCCGACCACGTCTTGCGGCCATGACCGCCTCATCGAGCGTCCAGCGGCGAGTGACGCCAAGATCGAGCGCAAGCGCGTTCGTCTTGCCCTGGGGAAGAATCGAAACGAAAGGCCACTTCTGCCCGAAGAGCGGCGCACCGCGAGTCAAGACGTCGCGCACGGTTCCATCGCCGCCACTGATGGCCAGCATGTCGATCCCGGCTTCGGCGAAGCGGGCGAGCGCGTCTTCAATCTCCTCGCGAGTGCGAGGCTCTGCTAGCAATACGTCCGTCCGGCCAGCCAGCGCAGCATCGCGCCCCTTGTTGCGGTGACTGCGCGGATTGCGAATCAAGCCCACCAGCGGGCTGGCAAGATATTCACGCGAACCACTGACGCCCGCGCTGGACAGCGTCCCTCCAGGCCGCGCCGCCGTCTCAACCAGACGGTCAAAGGTGGAAATCCGGCCAGTCATCCTGCTGCCCCTAGCCGCCCTTACCTCAACGAATCCAGCTTTTTCGCCAATCCGTTGAGGTGCGAAAGCGCTCACACCGGCGGAATTGCGGCCTTTTCGCGTTTACGCATGATGCGCTGCATGATGGCTCCGAGCAGCACGGCCTGACCGATCGAATTGGCCAGAACCGCCGCCGCCACCCCGTCCGCGCCCATCCCCGGCTCGAGCAGGATCGCGCAACCGACCAGAAGCGCGGTCGCCGCCAGCCGGGCAAGAAACAGCAAGTGGGCGCGTTGAGCGGCCATGATTGTCGGCTCGAACGCGACGATGGCGAGATCGATGCAGGCAGCGCCCGTCAACCACAGCAGGCTGACATAGGCCCGGCCGAAATCGCTGCCGCCAATGGCCTCAAGCAGCAATTGGCCGAACAGCACCGCGAGAACGAAGACCACCGCCCCGACCGCAGCAGCCACCCGGAACGAATGGCCGATCATTGTGTCGAGACTGCGCGCGCCTTGGCTACGCACGGCGCGCACGATTTCCGGGAATGCAGCCCTTGCGATCATCTGCGAGACAGTTGTCAGTGAGCGGCTGAGCTGCGCGGCAAGCCTGAAAGCGCCCGCCGCTGCCGTGCCGGTCAGTCCGCCGACCATGAGCAGCGGGATCTGCTTGACCGACATGAACAGCGTCTGGCTGAAATTCGAAGTGAGCGAATAGCGCACGATGTTCGGGTTGTCCGCGAAGACCCTGCCAAGGCCGCTGCCCCGGCGCAGGATCGGCCGGAATTCGCCGATCCGGTGAACGGCATACCAGTGCGCCGCGAAAGTCAGCAGTTCAGCGATGGCCCACGCAATGAGGAAACCCTGTAGCTTGGGATGGACAAACGCCGCGCCGACAGCACCTATCAGTCGCAGCGTCGGTGTCGCAGCGTCGGCCGCTGCCGCAAGGTTGAAGCGGTCGTGAAGGCGCAGAATGCCGATCGGCGTCGAGCGCACCGAAATCAGCATGATGATGTTGAAGATCAGCGTGGCGCGCGCGAGGGTGGGCGTTATGCCAAGGGCATCGGCGAAGAGGTGAAGGATCAATGCTGAAGCGCCAATCCCGACCAGTGCGCTCATCAGGTCGAGGGCAATCGCTGCGCGATAGAGGCGTGCCAGCCGGTTGCCGTCGCTGTTCTCGACATGCACGACGCCGTACTGGACGATGATCTGCCAGGTCTGGAACGCCAGTAGATTGGCAAGGAACTGGGCTGCGCCGGTTATCAGCGCAAACTTGCCAAAGCCCGACACGCCGAGCGAACGAGTTATGATCGCCAAATAGATGAGCGAAAAGACGGCCGCCAGGACGCGCGCCGAGAGCATCCAGCCGAAATTCTGGAATACCGAGACGACCGCTCGCGGCGCGTTCCTGATTTTCTGGATGAGCGCAATCAAGTTGGGCTGTCTTTCGTCCTGCCGGCCTATCCCCGCCAGCGATGTGCACGCTTGGCGGCACCGCGACAAGGGGCAAGCGCGGCGATGCGCAAAGAGCCAGGCGAACTGTCAGCCGACCAGATGCGGGTGTAGCGCCTCGCCGATTCGTCCGGTTCGGTCGCCGAACCATTGCTCAAGCGCCTTATCGTCAAGCGCGTCGAGCATGACGATTTGCGGCATCGACAAGCCAATCCTCAACGTCGCGCCCCAGCGATTGCCGGATAACCTTACGCAGCGAACAGGCTGGCCGAGCCTGATGCCTTGGGCGATCAGAGCGGCATGGATGCGTCCGCCATCTTCAAGTGCAAGGAGCCTGACCAGGCTGCCATCGCCTGCATGACATAGATCCAACGTTACGAGTGTTCGCATCTCGATGTGGTGACCGGTCGGCTTGTCGACCTCACCCAACAGGGCGCTTGCGACCTTGCGCACGTCCAGCAGGCTGGCAAGCCTGTCAGTGGCCAATCTAAAGGCCCTGACAACGCGGACAACTCGCTCGAGCGGCAGAGCCTGGAACCGTTCCAGCTCGAACAGTGATGCGCTGAGCCGCAAAGCGAGGCCCGGATTGCCGGAATCTTTGCAGATTTCCCTGCCCGGCCACCCAGAGGGAATCTCCGCCCGCCTGAACACCTGCCGCATTCCATGTGCCAACGGCGCCGCGCGAGAGACAATTCCAGATGGCAGGAGCGCGAATCCACTGAATGGCGGGCCGCCCATGAATTTCGAACCGGTCACGAACACGATCATGCCACGCGACAGATAAGCTCGGATAGCATCACTGGTGATCCGGGCCTGACAGGCGTCCACGACAAAACAGACCTGGTCGCCGAACCTCGCCCTTAGGGCATCGACGTCGTCGAGATGCGGAAGTACCAGCCCGGTCTTGGAGCCGTGGACCACATGCACCAGCGGGAACCGGTCTGCCGCCAGGCTCTTCTCGATCGACTTTGCGAAATCGGCCGCAACCAGGCGGCTTTCTTGCGGCTGTCCCGCTTGGCAGCGCACCGGCGTGTCGGCCATGGACACGTCTCCGAGCCCGGCCACCCGCTGACCGGGGAATACCGCAGCCCCCAGCGCCGTTTCCTGCGCAAAGAAGGCACCCGCCGCGCTGTGAATGCAACCCGAGCCCACTTCGTCTGCGCCGAGCAAGTGATTCACCACACCGCCCGGCCTGCGTCCGGCCGCGGCGAGCAGTCCGACATATTCCAGATCTGTGCCTGAAGGCGCGAAGAACACGTCTATGTCTGATTCAAGCTCATAGGCCGCTCGGATCGTCTCGCGCATATCATCGAGACAGGCGGCATAGGCCGCGCCCTCGACAAGGTGGGACGCGCCATCGGCAAAGCGCCCACGCAACCAGGCCTCGGCATCATGGCTAAGGTCGTTGGCGGTCGAGGACGCGAAAGCAAGCACATCGCGTGGGACCGGAGCGCTCGAATAACGGTTCAGGCCGGTCGCGGGATCAAGCACGATCCGCGCGTCGCCTCCCCGTGTCATCCAATCGCGGAAGCTGGTGTCAAGAATCAGGGTCAAGGAAACCTGCGCACCTGCGTTCAAGCGACCGCGCAATTTCGCGGCGCTGCACGAACAAGGAAATTGCGAAGTTTCCTAGAGCCGTTATGGGAGCGCGGCAAGTGGCCGGTATCATGCGCGATCCCGGCAAGGCAGGATAGACCATGACCGCTCCGAGCAAACTGTCCCAGGCCGCCCGGCGCGATCTGAAGTTACTGTTTATCGCCAAACACGCGCTCGGCGGCGGCGGTCTCGACGAGATGGACGGCAATCACTCGCCCTATCACCATGAAATGCGCGTGATCCTCGAAGGTCTGTTCGACAAGCTGCAGGTAGCGACAACGTTCGATATCCTGTTCACCGATCCGAGAGTGGACTTCGTCTGGCCGATGCTCAATCGCGGCGGTTTCTTCAATTCCGAGATGTTGTGCCCGCTCCTGTGCGAACGGCTCGGCGCACCCTATCTCGGTGCCAATCCCATTCTGCGCGGCCTTGCCGACGACAAACACCTTACCAAGCTGGAAGCGCGCACGCGAGGCGTTCCGACCTGCGACTGGGCAATCTATCGAGCTGGCGCACCCATCGAGGAAGCGATCTGCCCCAAGGCGGATCGCCTCGTCATCAAGCCCAACAATTCATCGGCAAGCTGGGGGATCAGCGATGCCCACGATTGGCAGACCGTCCGGAAAGCCGTGCTTGGCATCCATGCAGAAGGCTATGATGCGATCGTCGAGCCGTTCATGAACGGCAGCGATGTCGAAGTGCCGGTCCTGACCCTCGGGGGCGAACCCTTTGTTATGCCGCCCATGCTGTTCAAGCAGGCCGACCCTGCCTACCTGCGCACGCATGAGGATAAGCGAGATCTCAGGCCGAGGGAGCACAATTATACGCTCGTCCCGTTCGAAGGCGACGTAGCCTGGGAAACGATCCGCGCACACACGCTGACACTGGTGGAGATTTTCCGGCCGTTCGATTTCGGCCGGTTCGAGTTCCGCTTCAACGAAGCAACCGGCGAGGTAAACTTGCTTGAGGTCAATCTACAGTGCAACTTGTGGTCACAGAAGGTTTATGGCCGTTCGGCTGAACTTCTGGGATGGAGCCAGGAGGAACTGATCGAGACAATCATCGCAGAAAGCCTCTTGCGCCATGGATTGATGCAGCCATGACAGATACCTCTTCCTGCACGGTCATTGTCCTTGCTGCCCAGCGCACCGGCGTGGTCAATCCCCTCGCGGTGCGCGCTGGCGTGAGCCACAAGTGCCTGGTACCGATTGTGGGCAAGCCTCTGATCGTCCATGTCATGGACGTGCTCGCCCGGTGCCCCGAAGTGACCCGCGTGCGGGTGATGGTCGAACCCGACGGGCAAGAAGCGCTCGATCCGATCCTCGCGCCATATCGTGAAGCCGGTATGCCGGTCGATCTGGTGGCATCGTCGGAGAACATCGTCGAAAGCGTGATCCTTGGCACCGGGGGGCAGGAGGCGCCATTCATCGTGACGACGGCAGACAACGTCCTGCTGACCCGCAAGGCATTCAGGGCGACGCTCGATGCGCTTTCCACGCACGATGCGGCGATGAACGTTGCGACCAAGAGCGCGGTCCAGGCCGTTCACCTACAGGCACAGCGCGGATTCTACGAATTGGCGGACGAAGGCTATGCCAATTGCAATCTGTATGGTCTGGCGAGCCACCATGCCCTGCGCGCAGCGGAAGCCTTTCGTGAAGGCGGGCAGTTCATGAAGAATCCCAAGCGGCTCATCACTGCCTTCGGGCTGTTCAATATCCTGCTGTTCCGGTTCAAGCTGATCGGCATCGAGGGCGCAGCGCGGCGCATATCGAAGCGTTTCGGCGTCAACCTTCGCGCAATTGTCCAGGCTGACGGCACTCAGGCGGTCGATGTCGATAATGAGCGAACCTACGAGGTCGCCCAAATGGTGCTGGAGCAGCGCGCCTCTCAAGGCTAGTCTCAGGGAATGCTGCACGAAAACCTGATCGACGATGCCAAGGCCATTTCCGGGGAACTGGTCACCTTGCGTCGCGCGATCCATGCCGAGCCCGAGCTTGGGCTGCACACCCCCAAGACCCGCGACAAAGTGCGCATGGCGCTTGCCCACTTGCCGCTCGAATGGCGCGAAGGCTCCTCGACAAGCGGCATGGTGGCCGTGCTGAAAGGCGGAGCGGGTGAAGGGCGGCGCGTTCTGCTGCGCGGGGACATGGATGCTCTCCCGATGCCCGAGGAGACCGGGCTGGAATTTGCCAGCCAAATACCTGGTACGATGCATGCCTGCGGCCACGATGCGCACACTGCTATGCTGGCTGGCGCCGCGGAACTGCTGGCGAAGCGGGCCGAAACGCTAAAAGGCGAAGTGCTGCTCATGTTCCAGCCGGGCGAGGAAGGCCACCATGGTGCGCGCTTCATGCTCGACGACGGACTGCTGGACCCGCTGCCCGATGCGGCCTTCGCACTCCATGTGTTCCCCAACGCGCCGCACGGGACCTTCGGCGGCAAGGCCGGGCCATTGCTTGCGTCGGCGGACCAGTTCACAATTACCGTCAGAGGACGCGGCGGCCATGCCTCGCTCCCGCACGAGACGCTCGATCCGGTGCCCGTGGCCTGCGAGATCGTCATGGCGCTCCAAGCAATGATTACCCGCAAGTTCAACGTGTTCGACCCGGCGGTGCTGACGGTTGCGCGAATCAGCTCGGGAACCACGTTTAACGTCGTACCCGACAGCGCCGAGATCGAAGGCACAATGCGGTCGCTTTCGCCTGAGAGCCGCCAGCGGCTGCGCGACAATGTCCAGCTGATTGCAGCGGGGATAGCAGGCGCGCATAACCTCACGTGCGATATCGATCTGGTCGAAGGATTTCCTGTCACCGTCTGCGATGGCCGCGCAGTCGATCTGGGCGAACGAGTCGCTGGCTCGCTGTTCGGTCCCGAAAGCTTTCTCGCGCTCGAAAACCCATTGATGGGCGCGGAAGATTTCTCTTATGTGCTTGAAAAGGTTCCCGGCGCGATGTTTTTCCTCGGTGCCAGTCACGCCGGCGAGGATTGGACCCAATGCTGCGGCATTCATTCGACGCGGATGATGCTCGACGAGACAGTAATGCCGCGCGGTGCTGCGATGCTCACCGGTTTGGCGGAGGCTTTCCTGGCCAACGGCTTCGACTGACCTTTTACGCCCGCACGTCGGCCCATTCGGGATGTTCGTCGAACTTGGCGACCACGTAAGAGCACACCGGCTTCACCATGAAATTCTCCTCGCGCGCATCGGAAACCAGCGCCTCGACCAACTGCGCGGCTATGCCGCGCCCACCGATCGGCGGCGGCACCAGCGTATGCTCGGCCACGCGTACACCGTCATGCTCGACCCAGGTCAGGCGACCGATGTGATCGCTGCCCGCGACGTGAGCATGGTATTCGCCTGCATTGCCGCTCTCGTGACGGGTGATGGTAACCTCGCTCATTCCTCATCCTTTGCTTGACGCCGGGTCATGCCCTCATCATCGCTTCAAACGCAATGCAGTTCCATTCCGATAATGCGGCGAGTGCCCATCCCAGCGTCTGGGAAGCGATGCGCAAGGCCGATGCCATGGACATGGGCTATGACGAAGACGCACTGAGCCAGCGACTAGACGCGGCGATGAGCGCGCTGTTTGGCGTGCCTTGCGCAGCATTGTGGGTCGCGACCGGGACTGCCGCAAATTGCCTCGCGCTGGCCTCGATGGTTCGTCCCGAGGGTGGTGTGGTGTGCCACCACGAAGCCCATATCGAGGTGGACGAAGGCGGCGCCCCGGGCTTTTACTTGCATGGCGCCAAATTGATGCTGGTCGATGGCGACCATGCGAAAATCACGCCCGCCGCCATCGCCAAGCTGATCGATCCGATCCGGGATGATGTTCATCAGGTCCAACCGCACGCACTTTCCGTCACCCAAGCGAGCGAATACGGCTGCGCTTATCGACCTGAGGAATTACGAGCGATTTCAGAACTTTGCCGTGAGCGCGGGCTCGGCTTGCACATTGATGGCGCCCGTTTCGCCAATGCCGTCGCCTTCCTCGGCTGTGCCCCGCGCGAGGCCTGCCACGGCGCCGATGCGCTGAGTTTCGGCATGGTCAAGAACGGCGCGATTAACGCCGAAGCCATCGTCTTCTTCGATCCGGACAAGGCGCATCGCGTGCGCTATTTGCGCAAGCGCGCCGGGCACCTGCAATCGAAAAGCCGCTTCCTCGCCGCGCAAATTCTGGCGATGATCGAGGACGATCTGTGGCTCGAGAACGCGCGCACCGCCAACGAAAGCGCATCGCAACTGAGTGGCAACGTGGCCGAAAGGCTGATGCATCCAGTCGAGGCCAACGAGATTTTCCTGCACCTCTCGCCCGATGAGAAGGCAGCCCTGCGTGAGCAAGGATTCGGCTTCCATGATTGGGGCGAGGACGCCGCACGGATCGTCACTGCGTGGAATACGCGCGAGGAGCATGTCGCGGCGCTGGCAAGCGCGATCGCCAACTTATGAGCGAGGCTTCGCCGCATGCGCTCTTGCGTCCGCGCGTGGTGATCCCGTTCCTGACGATTTCGCTCATCTGGGGATCGACCTGGGTGGTGATCGCCGACCAGATCGAGACGGCGCCGCCAGTATGGTCGGTGGTCTGGCGCTTTGCTCCGGCAACGCTGGGCGCATTCATTCTGGCCGTGGTGCTGCGCGCGTCGCTATTCCTGCATCGCAAGGCGCACCTGCTAGCCATGGCGATCGGCATGTTCCAGTTTTGCTGCAACTATGTGTTTGTCTATCATGCCGAACTCCACCTGACTACGGGCATCGTGGCGGTGATGCTCTCGCTGCTGATCGTGCCCAATGCCCTGCTCGGGCGCTGGCTTCTGGGGCTGCGGTTCACGCCGCGCTTTTTAGTTGGAAGTGCGGTCGCAATTGCCGGAATCACGCTGCTAATCGTGAACGAGGCGCAGGCCGCGCAACTGGGCAAGGACGTTCCTCTAGGCGCGCTATTCGGCGTACTTGCGATGGTTGGCGCTTCAATCGCAAGCGTCATCCAGGCAGGCGAGGTAGGCCGATCGGTGCCGCTGCCAAGCCTGTTGGCGTGGGCAATGCTCTACGGCACGCTGTTCGATGCGTCGATCGCCTGGGTCAGCGAAGGACCGCCTGTCGTCCCGCAAAGCACAAGTTACTGGGCTGGCGCGTTATATCTCGCGATCATCGGCTCAGTCGTAACCTTCCCGCTCTACTGGACCCTCGTGCGCGAAATCGGTCCGGGCCGCGCCGCCTATCACGGCGTGCTCACGGTGATCGTCGCGATGATGTTTTCAACGGTGGTCGAGGATTATCACTGGTCGTGGCTGGCCGTCGCCGGCGCGGTGCTCGCTTTGGCAGGGCTGGTCATTGCCTTGAGGGCACATAACCCTGTCACAAAATCGGGATAGGTTGGTCGCCAGCCCAGCACGCGCTTGGCTTTGCCATTGGCGACGCGGCGATTCTCCGCATAGAAGCCACGGGCCATCGGTGAAAGTTGAGCTTCCTCAAGCGATTGGAGAGGCGGTAGCGGCAAGTCCAGAAGACGACAGGCCTCCTCGATCAAGAGGTTCTGGCTACACGGAAAATCGTCGGAAAGGTTGTAGGCGCCTGACGGGGCATTCGACTCAAGCGCAGCCATGACTCCGGCCGCGAGGTCGTCGACATGGATGCGGCTGAACACCTGCCCCGGCAAATCGATGCGGTGCGCACGACCCTCACGGATGCGCTCGAAGATCGACCGGCCAGGACCATAGATACCGGGTAGACGGAACGCACATGCGCCCAGCGCTAGCCATTGTTCGTCGCACTGACTGCGCGCCGTTCGACGACCCGTCCCTGTGGCTGCGCATTCGTCCACCCATGCTCCACCCGTGTCGCCATAGACGCCGGTTGAGGAGAGATAGCTCAGCCACTTGCCCGCCAATGCATCGCCAAAGGTTTCCAACACTGGGTCCCTGCCCTCGCCGCCGGGCGGCACCGAAGACAGGACATGCGAAGCATCCGCGAGCGCCATGCGCACCGTGGCATGATCGTCGAACGACAGCGTGCCCTCCGTGCCGGTCGAGACCACCTCCCAGCCGCTCGCCTCCAGCCGCGCGGCAATACACCGTGCCGAATAGCCGAGACCGAAGATGAAAAAACGGTGCATTTGGTCGCCATATCCGCTCGCCTCGAGCGAAGTCGAGAGGTGAAGCGCGAACGTGTCTCGACTTCGCTCGACACGAACGGGTAAAGGGGCACCATGAACATTGCCAGCGAACCCTCCGCCCCCCTTAATCTGCAAACTGCCGATGCTGCGGTGCCGCCGCATGTGACGACGATCCGCCGCAAGGACTATCGCCCTCCCGACTGGCTGGTGCCCGAGATCGCGCTAGACTTCGCGCTCGGGCTCGACGAGACAGCCGTCACGGCGAAACTGTCGGTGCGGCGCAATCCAGACAGTACCGGCGATTCTGCGATCCGCCTCAATGGCGACGGCCTTGCCGCCCAGTCGGTGAAAGTCGACGGCAAAACCGTCAACGATTGGCGCATGGACGGATCCGATCTGGTCATCGACCTGCCGGGCGAAGAGCATCTCATCGAAATCGAAACCGCAGTCAATCCGGCGGCCAACAGCCAACTGATGGGGCTCTACGCCTCGAACGGCATGCTCTGCACCCAGTGCGAGGCGGAAGGGTTCCGCCGCATTACCTTCTTCCCCGACCGGCCCGATGTTCTCTCGACATGGTCGGTGCGGATGGAAGGGCCCAAGGACCAGTTCCCGGTGCTGCTTTCGAACGGCAACTGCACGGCGCAAGGCGAAGGCAAAGGCGGCGCACATTGGGCCGAGTGGCACGATCCCTGGCCCAAACCGAGCTACCTGTTCGCATTGGTGGCAGGCCAGTTGGTCGCCAACCACGACACTTTCACCACCGCGAGCGGGCGTACGGTGGATTGCAACATCTGGGTTCGCTCCGGCGACGAGGACCGCACGCAGCACGCCATGGAATCGCTCAAGGCGGCGATGAAATGGGACGAGGAAACCTTCGGGCGCGAATACGATCTCGATCTCTACAACATTGTCGCCGTGTCAGATTTCAACATGGGGGCAATGGAGAACAAGGGCCTCAACGTCTTCAACACGCGCTACGTGCTCGCCGACCCGGAAACCGCGACCGATATGGATTACGACGGTGTCGAGGGTGTCATCGCCCACGAATATTTCCACAACTGGTCGGGCAACCGCCTCACGTGCCGCGACTGGTTCCAGCTCAGCCTGAAAGAGGGCTTCACCGTGCTGCGCGACCAGCTGTTCAGCCAGGACATGGGCAGCGAAGCGGTCAAGCGGATCGAGGACGTGCGAATACTTCGCGCCGCGCAATTCCCAGAGGATTCAGGCCCGCTCGCCCATCCGATCCGGCCCGAGTCTTATCAGGAAATCTCCAACTTCTACACTTCGACCGTCTACAACAAGGGCGCCGAAGTCATCCGCATGATGCGCACCATGGCCGGCCCGGAGCGGTTTCGCGCCGGTTGCGACCTCTATTTTGAGCGCCACGACGGCGAAGCGGCGACTTGCGAGGACTTCATCAAGGCGATCGAGGACGGCGCCGAACTCGACCTTGAACAATTCCGCCTGTGGTACGGGCAGGCCGGTACGCCGAAAGTTTCCGCAAAACTAATCCACGAGAACGGCTTTGCGACCCTGCGGCTCGAACAGGAAGTGCCCGCGACTCCTGGTCAGCCGGACAAGCAACCGATGCCGATCCCGCTCAAGATCGCGTTGTTCGACCGCGAGATCGGCAAGCATCACGGCGAAGAGCTGGTGGTGCTGGAAGAGGCCAAAGGCGAGTTTCCTTTCAAAGGCTACCTGCGCCCGCCCGTGCTCTCGATCAATCGCGGCTTCACTGCGCCTGTCGCCATCGAAGTGGAGCAGGTGGACGAGGATCTGGTATTCCTCGCCGCCAAGGACGACGATCCTTTTGCACGCTACGAAGCCTTGCAGAAGCTGGTGGTTCGCCATCTGCTGAAGGCCGTGAACGGCGAACTCGAAGAGCGCGCCCGCGATGTCGAGCGCGATGCGATCAGTCAGGCCTTCGAAGCGATCCTGCCGGATGAAGAGCTGGACGATCTGATGCGCGGCGAACTGATGCTGCTGCCCTCGCAAGGCTATATTGCAGAGCAGATGCCGGTATCCGACCCGTCGATAATCCACCGCGAACGCGAAGGGCTCAAGGCCTGGCTGGGTGAGGAATTGCAGGACGACTTCCTCGATCTGCACGATCGGACCAGCGAGGTTCTCTACAGTCGCGACGCGGCAGCGCGCGGCGCACGCAAGGTCAAGTCGTTGGCATTGCAATATATTGCCCTTGGCGATCAGGACGAAGGCATCGAACGCGCAAAAACCCAATATGCCCTTGCCGACAACATGACCGACCGACAGGCGGCGCTGCTGGTGCTCTGCTCGCTCGATTGCGAGGAGCGCGACATGGCGCTGGCCGATTTCTACAATCGCTATGAGGATGATGCGCTAGTCATCGACAAGTGGTTTTCACTCCAGGCAACCTCGCTTCACCCCGATGTCCTCGAACATGTGAAAGCGCTGGCCGAGCACGAGCAGTTCACCATGTCCAACCCCAACCGGGTGCGCGCTCTTTACATGGCCATGGCGGGCAATCCGCTCGCTTTCCATGCTGAGGACGGCGAAGGTTATCGCCTGATCGGCAATCTGATCCGCGAGCTGGACCCGCTGAATCCGCAAACCGCAGCGCGCTTTGTGCCCTCACTGGGCCGCTGGCGACGGATCGAGCCGGGCCGCGCCGCGATGATGCGCGCGCAACTGGAGGAGATCGCCGAGGTTCCCGAGCTCTCGCGCGATACCCGTGAACAGGTCACCAAGAGCCTGGGGTGACATGAGTCCCGAACCCGTCGAGGCAATCCGCGCTTCCCTGCTGGATGACGTCGCGCACGGGTTTCTGACGCGGCAAGGTGGTGTTTCGACCGGAGAGCTGGCGGGCCTCAATTGCGGGCCGGGTTCGGGCGATAACCTTGCGCTCGTTTCGGAAAATCGCGCCCGTGCCGTCGCTGCAGTCGCTCCCGGCACACGGCTCGTAACGGTCTATCAGGTCCATTCGCCGCGCTGCATGACTGTGACCGAGCCATGGCCTGAGGACAAGCGACCCGAAGCAGACGCGCTTGTCACCGACCGGCCCGGCCTCGTACTTGGCATTGTCACCGCCGATTGCGCGCCGGTGCTGCTGGCAGATCACGAGGCAGGCGTGATCGGCGCATCCCACGCGGGATGGAGAGGCGCGATAGCCGGAGTGACCGACCAAACCATCGCGGCAATGGAGGCGCTCGGCGCAAACAGAGGCCGCATTGTTTCCGCCGTCGGCCCCTGCATCGCGCAGGAAAGTTACGAGGTCGATGAGTCTTTCCGCGACCGCTTCCTGTCCGAAACCATCGAAAATCATCGATTTTTCAGCCACGGCGCCCCCGGCCACTGGCAATTCGATCTCGAAGCCTATGTGGCGCATCGGCTCCGCATTGCAGGAATCGCCGCAGTCGAAACGCGAGGCGAGGACACCTATGCACAGCCGCAGCGCTTCTATTCCTTCCGCCGGTCCACCCATCGCGGCGAGCCAGCATACGGCCGCCAGATTTCCCTCATCGCCAAGGTTTGATTACTGCGAATCATTCGCCAAAAAGGCGGGTTGGCAGCGCCGGATTTCCTGTCTATCAGGCCCGCGAAGTCGGGTCTTTTGCAGCGCGTTGGCGTTGCGGGAATCGATGTCGGGGGGACACCGAACCACTGACGGCATTTTGCCCGCAAGCCGCAACCGGGGCGAGCGGACAACAGGAGCAAGGCTGGGTCTATCATGGCAGAACAAGCGGTCACCGATGCGCCAGAAGCAGAAGGCGTAAGGCGTCGTGACTTCATCAATATCGCCGCAGTAAGCGCGGCAGGCATAGGCGGGGTGGCCACGCTCGTCCCGCTGATCAGCCAGATGGCGCCATCGGCGGACGTTCTCGCGTCAAGCTCGACCGAGATCGACATATCCGCGATCCAGCCGGGCCAGGCGATCAAGGCCGAATTCCGCAAGCAGCCGGTGTTCGTCCGCAACCTGACGGACAAGGAAGTCGCCGAAGCTGACGCAGTGCCCCTATCGGCCCTGCGCGATCCGCAAACGCTCGCCGAGCGCACCAAGGACGGCAAGGCCAACTGGCTTATCACCATGGGCGTTTGCACCCATCTGGGCTGCGTGCCGCTGGGCGCTGGCGAAGGCGAAGCCAAGGGCGAGTATGGCGGGTATTTCTGCCCGTGCCACGGCTCGCACTACGATACCGCCGCGCGTATCCGCAAGGGCCCGGCGCCTACCAATCTCGAAGTGCCGGAGTTCGAATTCACTTCCGACACCGTCGTCAAGATCGGCTGAGGTCACACATCATGAGCTTTCCCTGGGCCATCGAATATAAGCCAAGCCATCCCTTCATGCAGTGGATGGATGACCGGCTGCCTGTGCCGCGGCTTGTCTATAATGCGATCGGCGCCGGCTATCCGGTGCCGCGCAATCTCAACTATTTCTGGAACTTCGGTTTCATGGCACTGTTCTGCCTGGCGATCCAGATCGTCACCGGCATCATCCTTGCCATGCATTATGCCGCCAATGCAGGCGTTGCCTTCGATTCGGTCGAACACATCATGCGCGACGTCAACTGGGGCTGGCTGATGCGCTATGGCCACGCGAACGGCGCCTCCGCCTTCTTCGTGGTTGTCTATGTGCATATTTTCCGGGGTTTCTTCTACAGTTCGTACAAGGCCCCGCGTGAAATGGTCTGGCTGCTGGGTGTGGTCATCTTCCTGCTGATGATGGCGACCGCCTTCATGGGCTACGTGTTGCCCTGGGGCCAGATGAGCTTCTGGGGCGCCAAGGTCATCACCGGCCTGTTCGGCGCGATTCCGCTGGTTGGTGAGCCGATCCAGGTATGGTTGCTGGGCGGCTTCGCACCCGACAATGCCGCGTTGAACCGCTTCTTCTCGTTGCACTACCTGCTGCCGTTCGTGATCGTCGGCGTTGTCGTGTTGCACATCTGGGCACTGCATATCCCCGGATCGAGCAACCCCACCGGAGTCGAGGTCAAGAGCGAGAGCGATACGGTCCCGTTCTACCCCTATTTCATCGCCAAGGACGGTTGGACACTCGGTGTGCTCCTGGTCGTGCTCGCCGCCATGACGTTCTTTGCGCCTAACATGCTGGGTCACCCGGACAATTACATTCCGGCCAACCCGATGAGCACGCCTGCGCACATCGTGCCCGAATGGTATTTCTGGCCATTCTACGCGATCCTGCGCGCCTTCACGGTCGACTTCTTCTTCATCCCGGCAAAGCTGATGGGCGTGCTCGCCATGTTCGGTTCGATCCTGGTGTGGTTCTTCCTGCCCTGGCTCGACAAGTCACCGGTGCGCTCGGGAAGCTATCGCCCACTGTTCCGCAAGTTCTTCTGGTTCGGCCTGATCCCGGCCATGGTCGTGCTGTTCTATTGCGGTGGCGCGCCGGCCGAGGAACCCTACGTGGTGCTGAGCCAGATCGCTTCGCTTTACTACTTCGCGCACTTCCTCATCATTCTGCCGATCGTTTCAGCGATCGAGAAGCCCGAACCGCTGCCCTATTCGATTACCGAGGCGGTGCTGGGCGAGGACGACAACGCCAAGCTCGGCAAGGCCGGTTAAGAGCAGCAAGACGGAAAGACGATAGACATGGCACGCATCCTCTCCATCCTCGTCGGGCTGTTCTTCACCGTGGCGCTCCTGTGGTCGCTGCTGGTCGGCCTGTTCAATTTCGAGTTGCCGCACTCAGTCGAGCACGATTTCCACAAGGCCCCGCAACATCTCGCGCTTTCAAGCGACGGACCGTTCGGCAAGTTCGACCGGCAGCAGCTGCAGCGCGGCTTCCAAGTCTACAAGGAAGTATGTGCGGCGTGCCATGGCCTTCGCCATGTCGCGTTCCGTGATCTTGCCGCGCTCGGCTACAATGAGCCGGAAGTTAAGGCGATCGCCAAGGGTACACTCGTCCCAGGTATCGATCCCGCCACAGGTGAGGCTACCACGCGCCCCGGCCTTCCCACCGACTACTTCCCAGAGCCTTTCGCCAACGATGTTGCGGCACGCGCGGCCAACAACAACGCGATCCCGCCTGATCTGTCGCTGATGACCAAGGCGCGCCATCATGGCCCGGCCTATGTCTATTCCCTGCTGACCGGTTATACCGATGCGGCGACTTACAAGAACGCGGAAGGCAAACCGCTGCCGAAGGAGAATTATCCGACGGAGACGACTTACTTCAATCCGTACTTCGCGAATCTCAATCTCGCCATGGCACCTCCGCTTAACGAAGGCATGGTGAGTTACGGCGACGGTACGGAGGCATCCGTCGATCAGATGTCCAGGGATGTCGCAGCCTTCCTCGTCTGGACTGCCGAGCCCAAGTTGGAGAAGCGCAACCAGGTCGGTTGGCCCGTATTGGGCTTCCTGCTCTTCGCGACGGTTCTGGGATTCCTGGCTTTCAGGAACATATGGGCCGACAAGAAGAAGAAGGGCTAAACTAGTTGCGTTGGGCGCTTTGAAGGCGATGTTATTTGGAAAGCGCCCCTCCATCTTCGCGATGGCAGGGGCGTTTCCTTTTGAACCGCTCGCATGACGCCCGATGCAATCCGGGTCCTCGTGCGTTCAATCCCGGATTTCCCGAGGCCGGGTATCGTATTCCGCGATGTGACGACGCTTATCGGTAACGGCGAGGGGTTCGCAGCCGTTGTCGACTGGTTGGCGGAGATGACGCGGGCTGAGGGTGCGCAAGTCATTGCCGGCATCGAAGCGCGGGGATTTATTTTTGGCGCCGCGGCGGCGGCGCAGCTGCGATTGCCGTTCGTGCCGATACGCAAGCCCGGTAAGTTGCCAATGGAGACCCTCGCGGTTGATTACGCTCTCGAGTATGGGGCAGACAGTCTGGAGATCGATCCCGGCGCTATCGCTGATGGTGCGCGTGCGATCTTGATCGATGATTTGTTGGCGACCGGTGGGACTGCGGTTGCTGGGGCCGAATTGCTCAGGAGGGCTGGTGGTATTGTCGATCGGGCGCTTTTTTGTATCGATCTTCCTTCTCTTGGCGGCCGGGAGCGGCTTGGGCAGCTTGGCGTCGAGTCAACCAGCTTAATTTCGTTTGCCGGCGAGTGAGGCGCCAGGCATCGTTACGGAAGATGGAGGACGCGTGATTGGATTGAGCTCTATCCCGTAAAGGTTTCAGCTGGTGGGAGCGTTGTTTCATATTCGGAATGCAGTCGCCCCTTCCGGGGCGAGCCTGCGTAGAGGAACTCCGATTTCTGGCGGCCTGCCACTTGAGCTCGTGATCATGCAGCCAACGCCCTACCTTCATCGGCCAATGCGATGACAGCCTTGGAGGCGGCGACTGTCCCCAATTCGTTGAGCGCGAAGTGGTTCGCTTCGATATCATCGAGATCATAGACATAATTGACCATCAAACCGTGCGATTGGGCCTGACCATTGGGAGAATGGTCGGCCATGGCGTGGATGGCCTCCAGTCTCGCACCATTACCGAGGTGGAAGCGCGCCACGGAATCGAGCGGTTGGCCCGACCTGTGCTTTGCTTCCATGAGGTACTGTCCAGCGAGTGTCTGCAGTGCATCGCAATCAAGCGCGTTAGCATCCAAGGCGCGTTCCCCTGCCAGCCACTTGGCGAAACCGGGGAGCGGCGACAATGTGGCGAAGGTGCGGAGATCGGGCAGCTCCTCCTGGAGCAGCCCCACGACCCGCTTAATCAGGTAGTTTCCGAAAGGAATACCGCGAAGGCCCTTCTGGCAGTTGGAGATCGAATAAAAGATGGCGCAATTCGCCTTGTGAGGATCGATCTCGTCTCGGTGCTCGGCAATAATCTGGTGGATGGCATTGGGCACCTCGTGCGTGAGCGCCACCTCCACGAAGATCAACGGATCGTCGATCATTTGTGGGTGGAAAAAGCCGTAACACCGTCGGTCGCGCGGCTCGACGCGTCGGCGGAGATCGTCCCAGCCATCGATTTCATGCACTGCCTCGTAGCGGATTATGCGTTCCAGGAGCCGGGCCGGGGAATCCCAGGCAATGCGCCTGAGTTCGAGGAAACCGGCATTGAACCAATCCGAGAACGCCTCATCAAAGGCACTGCCGAACAAGCGAGTTCCCTGCGCCTTTTCGCCCATAGCCAGAAGATCCTCGCGCATCGAAAGGAGTCTACTGATCCCATTTGGTGCCAGGTTTAGAATTCTCACCAATTTGTCACTGGGGGCGTCGCTTGCGGAATTGAGCGCCCGGGCACTGGCTGCGTTTGGTTCGACTTGCCACCGGGCAATCGCAGCGTCGATAGCATTGACATCGTTGGGATAAAGATCGTGGAACGTCGCGATGAATGCCTGCCGGTCCTCCAGTTCGCTCGCTTCGTATAGATCGAGAAAGGCCGATGCCAAAGCCGGCCCCGATGCACGGCCCCGAAGCGAGAGCAAGGCATTAGCCAAATCTAGCAGACTTTCGGTCGAGGCGTGACGTGGCGCAAGACCGATACGTCCGAACAATTTTCCAAGCCGAGATGACATCAGAAGATCGAGAGGGTTTCGTCTCGATAGTGTGCTCAATTCAATTTGCATCGGTCTTTTCCTCGGCTGTCTTGGGGGCCCAGATATCGCTGTTGCAGGGAATTGTGGGTTGTTCCATATGGAAGTAGTCTTACCTTCTGGGAAAGCTGGAGGCTTCGAGCAGCGAAAATAGCCAGAAAACGACTCTAGTTCTACCGATCGACCGCTCAGACCACCAATCTGCACGCCGAATACCCAATCAACCCTTAGGAACGGCATGGTGGTTGCGGATGTCAAGCTTGACATCACATTAGCAATAGCAAATGACCCTTTGACTACGCAAATGCGACATGTCGTTCAACGCAATGGTCGACGGGGTACTGTCAGAGCAAATGCACCCGATTGACGGATGAGGTGCTTAGGGTAGGGCTGGGACATGCCCAGACCAAGA
>Ga0181594_10000657_pt1 | contig 32023 bp, 27 predicted proteins | sample 071ome_18_FD_145603 | JGI IMG/M metagenome (GOLD analysis project Ga0181594, IMG submission 145603) | Coastal salt marsh microbial communities from the Groves Creek Marsh, Skidaway Island, Georgia - 071413BT metaG (spades assembly) | ecosystem: Environmental > Aquatic > Marine > Intertidal zone... | reverse complement strand
CGCCCTAGCTGAGTGGCAAAACCTGATGGCATAGGTTGTGATGGGGAAGGGGCGACCTCTGCCAAGTGGAGAGCAGTTAGCGTTAGACTGACAGCACCATAAGTTGAGTTTCGCAGTCGCTCTGTCGGATCTAACTGAAGTTGGGACGAAAAAATGAATGATCGAGAATGATTTCTCCGGCCTCCCAGATCATAAGATTTTACGAATCCGCAGCCGTCTCATTGACCGGATTTTGCATCTCTTTTTGCATCTGAACGCTGGATCAAAAATGCGCCCTCTAGGGTCAATTCTTTGGCGTGGGCGATTGTGGGGCTCGGTCGGTTCATGGGGAGATTATGTGCATCCACGATGCGCCTACACGCTGCCCGAAGTGCAGAAAAATGGAACTCACATTTCTTCCCGGACCACTTTCTGACTGAGCAGTGTTAAGAAGTACATCGGCGTTTCTGAGTTCTTATTTGGCCCCAATGCTGGCTCAGTTTAGCTGATCGTTGGCCAGATTTCCCTGCTTGCCGTCGAAGTGTTCCCTGATTCTAACTTAGGGAATTGCCCCTTAGCAGTGTGAATCACTTGGGTTTTCCAGCGCCAAGGGGCGTGCAAACGGTGATACATCGCAGATGTTCCCAGAACTTACCCGTGAAGCAGGGAATTCGCGCAAGAGACTGGATTGCTCCAGCCTGTAAGCGGCACCACCTGGGACACGACCCCACCGTTCCGACAATTAGTGCAAAAATGCCGCACCTTGGGTGCCAAAACGACTCAGGCCACTTGCAAATCGGTCATACATTTGCTGTCTAGACGAAGACTGTTCATACAAGAGCAATGTTTCAGGAGTGGATTCAATGAGGAAGACCGACATGACAAGTCCGATTGGCCGTCGCGGAGCGCGCATGGCCGCGGTTCTCTGTGCTACGGCGATGACCGCGCCGTTTGCGGCAACTCCTGTATTCGCGCAGTCGGCAGGTGCCGAGTCCGCGGACCGGGTCATCATCGTTACGGCCCAGCGCCGCGATCAGGCGCTCGAGGACGTGCCGATGACAGTGACCCTGCTGGATCAGGATACCCTCAAAAACGCGGGTATCGCTACCATGCAGGATCTGCAGAATGTCACCTCCGGCTTCCAGCTCGGACGTGGCGGTTCGATCCCGGCTCCTTCGATCCGCGGCGTTACGACCGTGATCAATGGTTCTTACGAGAATAACGTCGCGCTTTACATCGACGGTCTCTACGTGCCGACGCCACAGGCACTGACGATCGACCTTCCGAACATCGAAAACGTCCAGATCCTCAAGGGGCCGCAGGGCACGCTCTATGGCCGTAACGCCACGGGCGGCGCGATCCTGATCGAGACCAAAAATCCGACCGATGTGTGGGAAGGCAATGTCGAGGCGACATACGCTCGTTTCGATGACAAGCGTATTGGCGGCTATATTTCCGGTCCTGTTGCCGAAGGCATGGGGATCGCGCTGTCGGCCTATACCCGTCGCACCGATGGTTATACCGCGCGGATGAGCCGAACCAATCCGGGCGAGACAGATGGCAGGGCCTATCCGCTGTCGCAGGATTCGTTCCGCGCCAAGCTCAACTTCGAATTGTCTCCGACGTTCGATGTAACGCTTGGCTATGGCTTCACCCATACTGATGACCACGGCTTGATGGTCAATTTCGCGCCGATCGAGAACACGGTGAGCTTCTTCGGAAATGCAGCGGGCGCGGCGACGGCCGCCGGTGTGCCAATACGGCCGACGAAGCTCGGCCAGGGTGCGCCGAGCCTCGATCCGGGCGTCGAAGCCTGGATCCACGACTTCTTCGGCAAGATCGAGCTTGACATGGGCTGGGCGACACTGCGCAGCACCACTGGCTTTACCGATCTCAAGCAGTCCACGAAGTATGACTTCGACGGCTCCTATGCGGAAATCACTTTCAACGAGGGCGGATTCAAGGATCAGACGTTTCAGCAGCTCGTCGATCTCAATATGAAGTTCGGTCCATCGTTCGAATTGCTGGTGGGTGCGCAGTACTTCAACATCAAGACCAAGGACGATATTCTAGATCTCAACTATTCCGGCACTGTCAACGGATCGTTTCTCACCTACGATCCGGCTGCCGAACAGCCGCTCAGCGCCTATGCGAATACCAGCCAGACGATCTATGACCGCACCAAGGAAGCCTGGGCCGTCTTTGCAGACGCCACTTTCTACGCCACGCCTGAGCTGTCGATCATTGTCGGCGGTCGCTACAGCGAAGAAACCCAGGAGAACGAGCGGTACGTCTATGGTGCCGGCGGTGCGGCCGGCGGCGGCTCGCTGAACTTCAACGGAACCCCGAGGTCCTCCAAGTTCACCAAGTTCACCCCGCGCGCCTCGATCCGCTACGAGTTCTCGCCGCGCACAAGCGCTTACCTGTCTTATTCGAAGGGCTTCAAGGCCGGCGAATGGCCTGGCGCCTTCGGGGGAGATATCTCTCAGTGGTTGCCGGTGGAGCAGGAAGAAGTCGATGGCTTCGAACTCGGCCTGAAGCACGCGGGCAATCGCCTGCGGTTCGATGTCTCCGCCTTCTACATGGACTACAAGAACCTGCAGGTCAGCTTCACCAATTTCGTGAACAACCTGCCGGTCGTTTCCTTGCAGAATGCGCCGAGCGCCGAGATCTACGGAATCGAAGCCAATTTCGACGTCGAACTGTTCGAGAACTTCAACTTCCGGGCAGGCGGCACTTGGCTGCACGCACGATATGGCGACAACTTCCTGTTCGACGGTGTCGGCGTCAATCCGGCTGCCAGCGGCATCAACACCAATGCCGATCCGCTCAAGGTCTTTCTTAACACGACCCTGCGGATGGATATTTCGGGCAAGCAGATGGTCCGCGCGCCTGATTTCGCAGCCTATGCCGGGTTCGATTACCTGATCCCGATGGGTGACGGCGGAGTTCGCTTCGCTGCCAACCTCAAGTACACTGACGACTATGTCGTTTCTAACCCGTCGGTGTTTGGTGGCTGGGTCCTCGATCCGAATGATCCTCTGACGATCCCGGCGGGTGGCAATGCCAACTTCTTCGGACCCGGTTCGCCCTATGCAGACCGTGCCGGTGAGCAACGCTTCGTGCAGAAGAGCTACGCGCTCATCAATGCCTCGATCACTTACACCGATCCGTCGGACACCTATTACGTCCGTCTGTGGGGCAATAACCTGACCGACAAGCGCTATCGCCTGCACTATAACGGTACGGCCTTCGCCGGCACCTACCAGCCGATGGCCGAGCCGCGCACCTATGGCGTGAGCGTGGGCTTCAAGTTCAGCGGCGATGACGATTACGCGCCGCCGCCACCCCCGCCCCCGCCCCCGCCCCCGCCCCCGCCGCCCCCGCCGGCGCCTGAGACGATGACGTGCCCCGACGGTACGGTTATTAGCGTCGAGGATTCCTGCCCCGTGCCACCGCCCCCGCCCGCTCCGGAGCCGGAACGCGGCTAACGCGCAGGCAATTGCGAATGCCACCGAAGGGGCCGGAGCAATCCGGCCCCTTTTCCATGGGCAAGGGTGCTGACCCTAGGCCGACTTGAAGAGCATGGCAGCGCCGTTCATGCAGTAGCGCTTGCCGGTCGGGCGGGGCCCGTCGTTGAAGACGTGGCCAAGGTGGCCGCCGCATTGCGCGCAGTGCACTTCGGTGCGCGGATAACCGAGCTTGTGATCGATCGACGTGCCGACTGCGCCGCGCAAAGGCCTCCAGAAGCTCGGCCAACCGGTGTCGCTTTCATATTTCGTCGCAGAGGAAAACAGGGGATTACCGTCCGCAGCGCAGATGAATGTACCCTTGCGCTTCTCCCTGCCCAACGGTGAGGAGAAGGGTCGTTCTGTTCCGTGCTTGCGAAGGATTCGGAATTGCGCCGGAGTAAGGATGCGTTTCCATTCCGCTTCGCTGCGCTGGATCGGAAAGGTCTTGGCCTGCGCCTCGCCGCTGCCGCATGCGGCAATGATGGGAACCGAAGCGGCGCTGGCGAGAATGCCAATCAGGGCATCGCGGCGCGGGAGGCGGGGTTTAGGGGCGGACATGGCGACGATCCTTGCGGGATTGTACTCTCGCAAGCCGCGATAACATCCTCTGTCTGAACCCGCCCTGTCCCGCCAGTCAGGCGGTTGCCTTGCGCATGTTCCACAGCCGCTCGCGGGGCTGCTTTACCTTGGCCGGCCCGCTTTTCATCACCCGGGTGCGGAACAGGCGTGCACCGACGCGCACCAGAACCACGATCCACAGTGCCTGCCAGGCCACGGCTGCCGCATGGGTCCAGAGCATCGGCTCCTGCGCCGCCCGCGCAAGCATCGCGAAGGGCGAGCTGAACGGAAAGGCCTGGGCAAACAGTTCCGTCGCGCTGCCCGGTTGGGTCATGGCGTAGCTGGCCAGGAAGAACACCATGAGCTGCATCATGGTCACCGGCATCGATAGCGTCTGGACTTCCCTGACAGTCGTGGCTAGCGAACCGATCGCCAGGAACACCGAACCCAGCAACAGATAGGCGCAGGCGAAATAGACCACGCCCAGCGCCAGGAACATCGGCCAGCCCACAGCCGGCGAGGGCAGGCTGGGCAGGACGTTGCCTGCCGCAAGAACCAGAATGCCGCCGAACAGGCCCCAGAACGCGATCCCGACTATCGAGACCGCGAGCATGGCGAACAGCTTGCCAAAAAACACCGCATCCATCGGGATCGCCGCCGCCAGAATTTCGATGATCTTGTTCGCCTTCTCTTCGACGAGGTTGGACAGCACCATGCCCGCGAGCAGCATTGTCAGCAGGAACAAGAGCGTCTGGGCGGCCTGAGCGGTCATCAGCCGCGATCCGCGATCGCTGCTGGCCGGAGGCGTCACCGCGCTCGTCATCACTTCGGGATAGGATTGCGGCGCCCTTCCCAAAGCCTGAGCAGTCAGCAGTGAGACCGGTCCGCGCCATGCCTCGATCTTCTCGCGGGTGCCGGTCAGCAGGGGTTTGGCAGGCGAGCCGCTGAGAATGGCCGATACGCCTGTCATGCCGCTGCCAATGGCTGCGACAGGATCGTATGGCTCGTGCGTATCGAGCCGTTTGAGCACAATCAACGTGGGCAGTGTCGCGCCCAATCTGTCTGCAAGCTGGTCATGCGCGGCGACAATCGCTTCGACATCGGCGCTTTCCATGGCGACGCCGATCGTCGGCAATTCCGCGCTTTGCTGCACCCGCTGACCAACGCCGCCTGCCATTGCGCCGACGAACACCGGGAACAGCGGACCGAGCAGGAAGAAAAAGAACGCGCGGCTGAATAGGATCGCGCCGAAATCGCGCCGGGCGATGACCAGCGCCGCAGCGAGGGTTGAAAGGCGGCCAGTCATCGCATCTGCTCCATCTCACCGTTCTCTTCCAGCGCGCGCGCAGCTGCCTCTCCGGCAATGGCCACGAAGGTATCGTGCAGGCCCGCGCGTTCGATCGACAGCGTGAGGATGCCCGCCTCGCTCTCGATCAGCGCGCGCAGCAAGGGCTCGACCCCGCTCTCGGGCAGTGAGAAATTCCTGAACCGGCCATTCTTGCGCGCGTCATCGGGCAGGGCCGCGCGCCACGCGCCATCGGCTTGACGGGTCTCGAGCCGAACCTGCGGCCTGATCCGGTCGCGCGCGACATCGACGGCGCCCGCGAAGGGCACCTTGCCGCCCGCTATGATCGCAACTTCGTCGCACAGCCGCTCGGCATGGGCGATGACGTGGGTCGAGAAGATCACGGTCGTGCCCTTGTCGGCCAGCGCGCGGATCATGCGCTCCAGCTTGCCCTGGTTGATCGCGTCGAGACCGGAAAACGGCTCATCGAAGACGACGAGGCGCGGCTCGTGAACGAGCGTGCCGAGAATCTGCACCTGCTGGGCCATGCCCTTCGACATTTGGCGGATCTGCCGCTCGGCGGCGTAGCTCAGGCCGTGCTCCTCAAGCAATTCGCGACCGCGCTTGCGGCCTTCGGCCAGCGGCAGGCCACGCAGAGCGCCGACAAAGGCTATCGCTTCGTAGGCTTTCATCGCCGGATAAAAGCCGCGCTCCTCAGGCAGATAGCCGATAGCGTGGGCTACGTCGTGCGGCCGTTGTGCACCCAGAACGCGGCGTTCGCCTTCGTCGGGATCGACAATGCCGAGCAACATACGCAGCGTCGTCGTCTTGCCTGCGCCATTGGGCCCGAGGATGCCGTAGATCGCGCCTTGAGGCACGGAAATGTCGATCCCGTCGACGGCGGTGAAGTCGTCGAATCGCTTGACGAGGCCGGGCGCCTCGATTGCCAGCGGTATATCAGTTTGCGATCGGTCGCCGTTGGCGACTTGCCAGTTTCCGAGGTCCATCTTCATGGGCTAGGGCGTTAACCACGCCTCGTGAACAGGAGCCTGTGCAAGTTTGGTTAACGGTGAAGTAACCCGCGGCCTGATGGCCGAATTTGCTGCGACGGCGCGTGAGATTGGCTTTGTTGCCATGGGCGTGGCACCAGCCGCGCCGGACGCGAGCCGTACCAAACAGCTGGGTCAATGGCTCGATGGAGGGTTGCATGGCCAGATGCAGTGGATGGCCGAACGCTTCGTCCACCGATCTTCGCCGCAAGGCCTGTGGCCCGAAGCGAGGAGCGTAATCTGCCTCGGTATGAGCTATGCACCTCTTGCCGATCCCATGGCCTTGGAAGACCGATCGGATATCGGGCGCATCTCGGTCTACGCGCAGGCGGCGGACTATCATGACGTCGTGAAAAAGGCGCTCAAGGCGATGGCGCGCTGGCTGGTCGGCGAGGCCGAGAAGCGCGGGCTTGGCGAGATCGGCGTCAAGGTGTTCACCGATACGGCCCCGGTGATGGAAAAGCCGCTTGCAGCAACAGCGGGCATCGGCTGGCAGGGCAAGCACACCAACCTTGTCAGCCGCGAGTATGGCTCCTGGCTGTTCCTGGGTGAAATCTACACCACGCTTGAGCTTGATGCGGGGCCACCCGAAGAGGACCATTGCGGCTCGTGCGACGCGTGTCATGCCGTGTGCCCGACCGACGCCTTTCCTGCGCCATACCAACTGGATGCCCGGCGCTGCATTAGCTACCTCACGATCGAACACAAGGGCCCGATTCCGCATGAATTCCGCGCGGCGATCGGCAATCGCATCTATGGCTGCGACGATTGCCTCGCGGTGTGCCCCTGGAATAAGTTTGCCGGCACCGCCCATGCGCATGCGAAATTTCTGCCGCGCGCCGAACTGGCTGCGCCCAGGCTTGCCGATCTTCTGACGCTCGACGATCCGGGGTTTCGCGCGCTGTTTTCAGGCTCGCCGATCAAGCGGATCGGGCGTGACCGGTTTGTCAGGAATTGCCTGATCGCAGCGGGCAACAGTGGCGACCAGGGGCTATTGCCTCAAGTCGATGTGTTGCGCGCCGATCCCGATCCGGTCGTCGCCGAAGCGGCGCAGTGGGCGGTGGAAAGGCTTACAGCAGTTCCTTGAGCGGTTTTTCCGCGTCAGCGAGTTCATCGAGGTCAGGCGTAGCGCCCGCCTCGATCAGCTTGCGGCCCTGCACGTAGTCCTTGGTTGCATTCACGCAATCAAGCGCAACGACCTTGCCTTCCTTGAGATAAACCACCGAAAAGCTGCGGTCGTCAGGATTGCCGCGCACGACCGTCGCGTCATAGCCTGCATTGATCCCGGCGGTCTGCAAGCGCAGGTCGAACTGATTCGACCAGAACCAAGGGAAAGCCCGATAGGGTGCACCTTGGCCGCAAATATCCTTGGCCACGCAAGTCGCCATGTCATTGGCGTTTTGCACCGATTCGACCCGCATCACGTGTCCGCCGGCATAGGCACAGGCAAAGGCGGCGCAATCGCCGATCGCGTAAATGTCGGGCAGCGATGTGCGGCACCACTCATCGACATCGACGCCGTTTGCGCCGGACGCTCCCGCCAGCATAAGCGGGCCAACGGCAGCGACAATTCCGATGCCGACGATTACCGCCTGGGCGGGAATGACTTCGCCGCCTTCGAGCCGGGCTCCCGTTACCTTGTCGCCGTCGCCATCGTCGACAAGCGCCTCGACTACCACGTCGGTGCGCAAGTCGACGCCGTGCTCGCGATGTTCCTTCTCGTAGAAGGCGGAAAGTTCTTCGCCAGCAACGCGGGCGAGCACGCGCGGCAAAGCTTCCAGAAGCGTGACCTTGCAGCCCAGCTTGGTGAGCACGGCTGCGGCTTCAAGACCGATATAGCCACCGCCAATCACCACGATATCCCGTGTGCCGGCGTCGATTTCGGCCATCAACAGGTCGCAATCCTGCCGGGTGCGCACGGCAAAGACGCCTGCCAGGTTGGAGCCGGGGCAGGACAGGCGGCGAGGATCGCCGCCAGCAGCCCAGACCAGCTTGCCGTAACCGAAGGTCCCGCCGTCGTTGAGCGTCAGTTCGTGAGCGGCTGGATCGATTGCGGTGACTTCCTTGCCGAGGTGGAAGGTCACGTCCTTGTCGGCCCAGAATGTCGGAGGGCGGATATAGAGCCGGTCGAAAGTCTTCTCGCGGGCGAAATATTCCTTCGACAGCGGCGGGCGCTCGTAAGGATATTCGGGTTCGCGGCCGATCACGGCAATGGTGCCTTCGAACCCGGCCTGCCTGAGGGCAATGGCGCATTGCGCGCCTCCGTGCCCTGCTCCGACAATCACAACATCAGCTTTTTCCATGGCCAGACCGATTGGCGAATTTGTCGCCGACGTCAATGCGTCAGATCAATGCACCGCATGTCCGGGCCGCTCGGTCAGGCAAGCGCCTCGGCAACAAGCTGGAGCGAGCGATGACGCGCCTGCTGGTCGTAGATCGATCCGCCCAGGATCAGTTCGTCCGCGCCGGTGCGCTCGATAAAGGCGGTCATTTCGCGGCGGATCGTGTCCGGCCCGCCGACGGCGCGCACCGCGCGCATGGCATCAATCGTGGCCAGTTCGTGGGGATAGAGGCTTTCCCGGTACCCCTCGACCGGCGGCTTGAGACGCGTCGGCCCACCGGTGCGGAAGGCGACGAAACTCTGCTCCATCGAGCTTGCAAGGAATTGCGCTTCCTCGTCGGTGTCGGCCGCCAGCACGGTCATGGCTACCATGGCATGCGGTTTGTCGAGGACAGCCGATGGCTTGAAGTTCTCGCGATAGGTCGCCAGCGCCTTGTCGAGCAGCGCGGGCGCGAAGTGCGAGGCGAAGGCATAGGGCAGGCCCAGCAGCGCGGCGAGCTGCGCACCAAACAGGCTTGAGCCGAGGATCCACATGTCGATTGCCGCTCCGGCGGCGACCGATGTGCGGATTGGCACTTGCGGCTCGTCGGAAAAGTAGGACTGCAGCTCGACCACGTCCTGCGGGAAGTATTCAGCCGCGCGGGCCACTTCCTTGCGCAGGGCATTGGCGATTCGCATGTCTGCGCCGGGCGCGCGCCCGAGGCCGAGATCGATCCGACCGGGAAACAGCGCGTCAAGCGTGCCGAACTGTTCTGCGATCACCAGCGGATTGTGGTTGGGCAGCATGATCCCGCCCGCGCCAATCCGGATGCGGCTTGTGGCGTGGCCAATGTGCGCGAGCACTACCGAGACCGCGCCGCCGACAAGGCCGTCCATGCCGTGATGCTCGGCAGTCCAGTAGCGCTTGTAGCCTGCGTCCTCTGCGGCCTTTGCCGTTGCGGCGGTCTCGGCGAGCGCGTCGGCAGGCGTGAAGCCCTCGCGAATCGAGACGAGATCGAGGACGGAAAGCGGGATCACGCCGAGCCCTGAAGTCCGGAAATAGCGCGCAGCAGCAAGGCGATGTCGCGCGGGCGCGACAGCCGGTGATCACCGTCCTTGACCAGGGTGAAACGCACGTCGCTGGCGCGCAGGTCGGTCAGCAGTCGCAGCGATGTATCCCACGGCACGTCGCGGTCGCACTGACCATGGATCAGCCGCACCGGGCAATCGATCGGGATTTCCTTGTCGAGCACGCGATTGGCCTGACCATCGGCCCAGAAGCCGGGATGCATGGGCGTCGGTTCGGGTCCATAAGGATTGGGTTGGAACACGGTCTCGCCCGCTGTCAGCTTGGCCTTTTCCGCAGCCGTCCTGCCCCAGTCGGTGAAATCCGGCGCGGCGGCGATGCCGATGAGACCGGCGCGCCGTTCCGGCGGCAGCGCCAGCGCGACCAGCAGCATAAGCCAGCCGCCCATCGACGAGCCGATCAGCACCACCTTTTCCTCGCCGCACACTGCGTTGATCAGTTCAAGAATTTCACTCCGCCACAGCGACAGCGTGCCCTCGGCAAAGTCGCCATCGCTTTCGCCGCAGCCCGAATAGTCGAGCAGCAGGCAGGCGCGGCCATTACGCTCGGCCCATTCGAACACGGCGGTCGCCTTGCCCCCGGCCATGTCGGACATATAGCCGGGCAGGAAGACGATCACCGGGCCCCCGACGTCCTTGGCGCCCTCGACGTGGCGATAGGCGAGCTTGTGGCCCTGTGCGCTTGTATGAAAGCGAGTCGCGGTCATGCACCCTTAATGCATCAGGCTACGCAAGAATTTAAGCCAGTTCCTGCTCGTGTGCATTTTCGGCGTCACTCCCGACCCGAACAGGCATGCGCGGCATTGCTTGCGAGAAGTCAGCCCTGCTGCCCCCCGCCATCGACGAGATAGCGGCTACCATTGCAATAACTCGCCACATCGGAGAGCAGGAAGGCGACAAGCTCGGCCACTTCCTCCGGCAGGCCATAACGTTGCAGCGGGTTCTTGGAGATAATGCCGTCGCGCATGGCATTGCCGTGCCCGCTTGATTCTTCCAGCGATCGCATCATCCGGCCCTCGATCGCGCCGGGATGCACGCTGTTCACCCGGATACCCTGTGATCCGTAACCCTCGGCTGCGGATCGGGTCAGGCCGATCACAGCATGTTTCGATGCCGAATAGGCGGCCATGCCGCCTCCGCCCCTGTACCCGGCGATGCTGGAGGTGTTGACGATGGTGCCGCCGCCATTGGCGATCATCATCGGGATCACATGTTTGAGGCCCAGAAAGACGCCAGTGACATTTACGGCCATGACCTGCTCGAAATCGGCCAGCTTCGTTTCGTGCAGCATGGTGATTCGACCCTCGATCCCCGCGTTGTTGAAGAACATGGCGGCCGGCCCCGCGCTTTCGCCGCATTGCGAGACGATCCGCTGCCAGTCCTCTTCACGCGTGACATCTGCGACGATCTGGACGCAGTCGGGGATGGATTCTTCCAGTGCAGCCCAGTCGGCTTCGTGGCGATCCACGGCTACGACCCGCGCTCCGCGCTCAGCCAGCTTTCTGGCCGTGGCAGAGCCGATATAGCCCGCCGCCCCGGTGATCAGCGCGACGCGCCCTTCCATATCCTTCATCCCGATCTCTCCTCGCCGGTTGCTCACTTGGTCATGAGGCAAAGCCATCGATACAGCAAGGATGGTTGAGCCGCGTGCGCAGCCCCGCTAAGGGCCTCAGCCATGACCGAATTGCTCAAGATCAGCCTGCCCGATGGGTCGGTGCGGGAAATGCCTCAGGGCTCGACGCCTGCCGATGTCGCGGCGGCAATCGGGCCGGGTTTGGCCAAGGCTGCACTCGCCGCCAAAGTGGACGGCGAGCTGGTCGATCTCTCGCGCCCCTTTGCAGGCGATGCCGCCCTGGCGCTGGTCACCTCGCGCGACGAGGCCGAGGCGCTCGAACTGGCGCGGCACGACTATGCGCACGTGCTGGCCGAGGCGGTGCAGGCGCTGTGGCCTGGCACCCAGATCACTTTCGGCCCGGCGACCGACGACGGCTTCTATTACGATTTGATGGCGCCAGAGGGCCGCGAGCCCTTCTCGATGGATGACCTGCCCGCGATCGAAGAAGAGATGCGCGAAATCATCAAGGCCGACAAGGTGCTGCGCCGCGAAGTCTGGAGCCGCGAGGACCTGATCGCGCGCTGGAAGGCGGCGGGCGAAAGCTTCAAGGCCGAATGGGCCGCCGAATTGCCGGGCGACGAGGATCTTACCGTTTACTGGTCGGGTGACGACTGGTTCGATATGTGCCGGGGCCCGCACTTGCCTTCGACCGGCAAGCTCGATCCGCAAGCCTTCAAGCTGATGCGCGTCGCCGGGGCCTACTGGCGCGGCGACCAGAAGAACGCGCAGCTGACCCGCATCTATGGCACCGGCTGGCTCACCAAGAAGCAGCTCGACGCGCACCTCGTCCGGCTGGAAGAAGCCGCCAAGCGCGACCATCGCAAACTCGGCCGCGAGATGGACCTGTTCCATCTTCAGGAAGAGGCGCATGGCTCGGTCTTCTGGCACCCCAAGGGCTATCGCGTGTGGCGCGAGCTCGAGGCCTACATGCGCCGCAAGATGGATGGCGCCGGTTACAGCGAGATCAAGACGCCGCAGCTGATGGACGTGCGCCAGTGGACCCAGTCCGGGCACTGGGGCAAATATGCCGAGAACATGTTCGCCGTGCCCGACATCGTGCCCGAGGTGGAGGAACTGGGCGATTTCGTTGGCGAGACTGGCGCCAATCCGAGTGTTGCCGACAATGCCAACTGGATGGCGATAAAGCCGATGAACTGCCCGGCCCATGTGCTGGTCTTCAAACAGGGCATCACCTCATACCGCGACTTGCCGATCCGGTTGGGCGAGATGGGCTGCTGTCACCGCAACGAGCCGCACGGCGCGCTGCACGGGCTGATGCGCGTGCGCCAGTTCACCCAGGACGATGCGCACATTTTTTGCACCGAGGCACAAGTGGTCGACGAGGTGCGCGCCTTCTGCAAGCTGGCCGACGAGGTCTATGCCGATTTCGGGTTCAACTATCACGTCAAGCTCGCGCTGCGCCCCGAGAAGCGCTTCGGCAGCGAGGCGGACTGGGACAAGGCCGAGCAGGAATTGCGCGACGCCGTGGCTGAGGCGGGCATGGCGAATGATGACTACGGCTGGGAGGAACTGCCGGGCGAAGGCGCCTTTTATGCGCCCAAGCTCGAATGGCACCTGACCGACGCAATCGGCCGGACATGGCAAGTTGGCACGATACAAGGTGACCGCGTGCTGCCCGAGCGGCTCGACGCGACCTATGTCGGCGAAGATGGCGGCAAGCACCGTCCGGTCATGCTGCACCGCGCGATTTTCGGCAGTTACGAGCGGTTTATTGGCATCCTGATAGAGCATTTCGCAGGCCGCTTGCCGGTCTGGCTCGCGCCGGTTCAGGCAGTAGTGGCGACGATCACATCCGAAGCCGATGGCTATGGCAAGGAGGTCGAAGCGAAGCTCGCAGCTACGGGCATCAGGGTCGAGAGCGATTTCAGGAACGAGAAGATCAATTACAAGGTTCGCGAGCATTCGGTCGCGAAGGTTCCGCACTTGCTCGTGGTGGGTGCGCGTGAAGCCGAAGAAGGCACCGTGGCGATTCGTACCCTGGGCGAAAAGCAGCAACGGGTGATGACGCTAGACGAGGCAATCGCCATGCTTCTGACGGAGGCGACGCCTCCCGATTTGCGGAAATAGTCGGGCGGGCCGGTGAAGCGATCCTACTGGCTCGGAATCGTCCTGTTCGCAGCCGCGCTGGGGACGGCGGCCTACTGGTTAGGCGAAAATGAGCCGCAGCCGGGCGATGCTGAGTGGAAACACAAGGGTTGCGAGCGCTTTATTCCGAGCCAGGCCGATCTTGTCGCGCATGCCGGGGGTGGCACGCCGGAAGCGACCTATCGCAACGACGAGCCGGCAATGAATCTTGCCGCAAGCCACGGCTTTGAGCTCATCGAACTCGATTTCATGGCAGAGGGAGACCGACTTGCCATGCGCCATAACGGCCTTCCCGAAAGCAGCCTGACCATTGAAAGGCTGATGCAATGGCTCGATGCCCATCCGCAGGTGCGGATCGTCACCGACGTTAAGACAGACAATGTCGAGGGGCTGACGCTGCTCAAGGCGGCGGCCGGGAATCGCCTGGAGCGTTTCATTCCGCAGATCTACAGGCCGGAAGAGTTAGAACCGGTCACCGCGCTCGGCTATCCCGACCCGATCCTGACCGTCTACCGGATGGACCGCACGACAACCGACTGGGTCGAGGAAGCAAACCGCCTGCCGCTGCGCGCCGTCACCATGCCCTTTGCCGAACGCGAAGTGGCAAAGCTGGTGGATCATCCTGTCTATCTGCACACGGTCAATGAATCGATCGAGGGCTACGGGCTCTATACCGATTGCCTGATACCGGCTCCGGGTGGAGCCGGTGAGGCAGAGCCGTCACCCGGCGAAGGGTGAGCCGGCAAGAATGAGCGCCAGCGCGCAGCCGCATGCGATCGCGCTGCGCAGCACGTCCTCCTGAAGATTCAGAAACGGGGCTCGGGCGAGGGCGATGGCGCGGGTCATGCTCGCGATGATGCGCCCGGGTTCCTACCAAGTGGTTAACGCGTGGCGGGCATTTGCTGGCTGGCGCAGTGAAAGCCGCCGCCGCCGGCGAGCACGGCATCGGCGCGCAGGCCGATCGTCTCGCGATCGGGAAACAGCGAGGCGACGGCGGCAATGCCATCGGCATCGTGGGGCGAGCCGAATGTCGGAACCACGACGAGATGTGTGGTGATCGCGAAATTCATGTAGCTGGCAGGTTCGACCTGCCCCCCATTTTCATCGGCGCGCTCGATCCGGCCGGTTGAAGGCACTTCGCGCACGTCGAGACCAAAATCCAGCGCTCGGTCCCTCGCATCGGCATAGATCGCCGCATTGGGGTCGTCCGCCCCGGTCGCGCGGGGCAGGGCCAGAACGCCTGGTGCAACGAAGCGGGCAAGATTGTCGACATGGCCATCGGTGTGATCGTTGACCAGTCCGCCGCCCAGCCACAGCACGCGGTTCAGTCCAAGATCGCGGGCAAGCCGGGCCTCGATGTCTGCTCGCGACAGGGCGGGATTGCGGTTCGGGTTGAGCAGGCATTGCTCGGTGGTGACGACAAGCCCGGTCCCGTCCGTGTCAATCGCGCCGCCTTCGAGGATCCAGTCCGCCGTCCGCACCTCAAGCCCGGAATCGCGCGCCAGTTCCGCACCGATCTCCTGATCGCCCTCCATCAGGTACTTGCCGCCCCAGCCGTTGAAGCCAAAGCGTCGCGCCACCCGAGCCCCATCCTCGCCAATCAGTACCAGCGGTCCGGTGTCGCGCAGCCACACGTCGCCGTAGCGGCGGCGCTCAAGCGTTACCTTGCTCGATACAAGTTGCCTCGCCCGCGTTTCGTTTGCTTCGTCGCGCACCAGCAGCTGGACCCGCTGCCCGCTATCGGCGACGGCGCTGGCGAACGCCGCGATCTGCTCCTGAGCCGCATCCAGAAATCCCGGCCACTCCTCCGCGAGGTGCGGGAAGCCAATCCACAGAAACTCCTGCGGGTGCCATTCGGGCGGGAAACGCAATGCCACTCAACACTCGCCTGCATGCTGCTTGCCCTGGGCGCAGCTTGCGTCGCGAATCGCGCGGAACTCGTCGCCGGGATACCAGTTGGGCCACACCGTGCTGTCCGCCAGCCTGCGACCGATCAGGTAATAGAGCCAGACATCGTCGAGCGCGCCGGACCAGTCCCAATCCTCTCGGAATTCGTCTCTCGGGCTGTGATAGATGTCGGCAGTGTAGCGCTCGTGATAGGCTTTGCCTGCCGTCAGTCCGCCCTCCACCAGATCGAGCCCGTAGTCGAGATAGAGCATCGGCACGCCGCGTTTGGCGAAGCTGAAATGGTCGGAACGATAATAAAAGCCCCTTTCCGGCGTGCTGTCTGGCGTCCCGGTCCTGCCGACTTCAGCTAGTGTTTGGCGCAAGAACGCGTCCAGCTCCGACTTGCCGCCACCGATGACGCGCACGTCCCTCGCCTTGCCGGCGAATGTCAGCGAATCGATGTTGAGACCGCCCACCGTCCGCGAAAGCGGATAGACCGGATTGGCCGCGTAGAATTCCGATCCCAGCAAACCAGATTCCTCAGCGCCAAGCGCGAGGAACAGCACGCTCCGCTCCGGTGGCCCGGATTGTCGGAACAAGTCGGCAAGCGCGACCAGCGCGGCCACGCCCGAGGCATTGTCGATGGCACCGTTGCAGATCGGATCGGCCTCGTCCGGCGCACACAGGCCCAGATGGTCGTAATGGGCACTGTAGACCACGTATTCGTCTGGGCGGGTCTTGCCGGGGAGCAGGCCGATCACGTTACTCGTGGCGATTTCGCGAATGTCGTTGGCGAACGACAGGCTGGCAGTGAGGCCCAGCGGAACAGGCTTGAAGCCTTTCTGCTGCGCTGCCGCCGATAGCGCGGTGAGATCCTGCCCTGCCGCCGCTGCAATCTGTTCGGCAACGCCTTTCTGGATCCAGCCGTTGAACGCGGTTTCGCCCGCACCGCCATCCTTGCTGCGGGCGAAGGCCTGCGGACCTCGCCAACCTGAATCGACCACGTTCCAGCCATAGGCGGCAGGGAAGGCGTCGTGGACGATCAGCGCGGCTTTGGCGCCCTGTCTTGCCGCTTCCTCGTACTTGTAAGTCCAGCGCCCGTAATAGGTCATGGCGCGGCCGTTGAACGGTCCGTCAAGGCTCTCGGTCTCGTAATCGGGGTCGTTGACGAGGATCACCGCAGTCTTTCCGCGCATGTCGAACCCGGCATAGTCGTTCCAGCCCTTTTCGGGCGCGACGATGCCATAGCCAACGAAGACCAGCTCGCTGTCGGCAATGTCGATCTTCGGCGACACGCGATAGGTGCCGCCCATGAATTCCGGCCCATAGGCGAAGGACAGGGTCTCGCCCCGGCCGGTCACAGTCAGCGGCGAAACATCCCGGGCAGTGATCTCGACCAGTGGCACAGCTTGCGTCCAGTTGCCTTTGTTGCCTGGTTGCAAGCCTGCTGCGGCGAATTGCCGCTCGATATAGGTCGCCGCTTTCGCATCGCCCGGCGTGCCCGGCGCGCGGCCCTGGTAGGCGTCACCGGAGAGTTCGCGTGTCACGTCCTTCATGATGGCCTCGGATATCGCAGGCATGGGTGCCGGCACGGTTGCACACGCGCAAAGCGCCAGCAGAGCGACGGGCGGCAAAATCGATTTCATGGTGCGACCTTTGTTTCTCGTCACCCGTGCCTGCCAGAGCCCGCGATCCGCTTCAAGGCGGGCTTGCGATAGCCGCGCGGGCGTCGCATGGTTCGAATCATGTCGCAGGACTGGCAGGGAGCGATCGCGCGCGCACGGGATAACTCCCCGTTCCTGTCGCGTGCGATCGACGTGCTGCCGGATCTTGTCGAACTTGCCGAGAAGGGGCGCGGCGAGGACCTGCTCGCATTTGCGCGTCGGGCTGGTGAGGGCCTCGACGATCTGCGCGTTGCGCTCCGGCGCGAACGCCTCGCGCTGGCTCTGGCGCTGGGTCTCGGCGATCTTGCCGGCGCATTTCCGGTTTCGCTCGTCTGCCGCGAACTTTCCGATTTCGCCGACCGCGCGCTCGATGCCGCGATCAGGGAGGCGATTCTCAACCGCGCACCCGATAGCGAGCCGGTCGGGTTCGTGGGACTGGCGCTGGGCAAGCACGGCGCACAGGAACTGAACTACAGCTCGGATATCGATCCGATTCTCCTGTACGATCCAGAACGTCTGCCGCGCCGCGAACGCGACGATCCGGGTGAAGCGGCGCAACGGGTGGCGCGGCGGGTTGTCGAAACGCTGTCGTCGGTGACGGACGAAGGCTATGTCTTCCGCGTCGATCTGCGCCTGCGTCCGGCATCCGAAGTCAGCCCGCTGGCGATTTCCTTCGATGCCGCGCTCACCCATTACGAAAGCTCGGCGCTCGCGTGGGAGCGTGCTGCTTTCATCCGTGCGCGGGCGTGCGCGGGAGACGTGGCGGCGGGCGAAACGTTCCTTGCCGCGATCCGACCCTTCGTCTGGCGCAAGGGCCTGGATTTCGGGGCGATTGACGAGATTGCCCGGTTGACCGCCCGCATCCGCGACGCCAATCGCGAATCGCAGGTGCCGGGACCCGGCTTCGACCTCAAGAAGGGCCGGGGCGGCATTCGCGAGATCGAATTCTACGCCCAGACGCATCAGCTGATTCACGGCGGGCGCAATCCGGCGCTGCGGCTGCGCGGCACGCGCGCTTCGCTCGATGCGCTGGCCGAAGCCGAACTGATTTCGCGCGAGGACGCTGTGGTTCTGGGCGAGAGCTATGACCGCCTGCGCGTGATCGAGCATCGCCTGCAAATGGTCAGCGACCAGCAGACCCACAGCCTTCCGGTTGACAGAGCCGCACTCGACGAAGTGGCAAGGCTTGACGGACTGGCCGACGGAGACGCGCTGGTCGCGGAGCTGCGTCACATCAGCGAGACGGTCGGCGCACGATACGATCGGCTGCTGCAAGTTAGCGAAGCCGCCCAGGTTGGCGAAGCTCTGCCCGCATCAGGACCGGAATTGGAAGGCGAGCTGGGCCGGATGGGTTTTGCCGATCCGCATGGAATCGCTGAGCGCATTTCCGATTGGCAATCCGGCAAGTTCAAGGCGCTCAGGACAGATGCCGCCAATGCCGCTTTCGACGCGATCAAGCCGGCGCTGCTTGACGCGCTAGGACACGCGCCCGAGCCGGAACAGGCTCTGCTGCGCTGGGAGCGTTTGCTGAGTCAGCTACCGAGCGCGCTTAACCTGTTCCATCTTCTGGAAGCGAGGCCGGGACTGCTCGAAGTTCTGGCGAGAGTAATGTCGCTGGCCGATCCGCTCGCCGAGGAACTCGCGCGTCGCGCCGATCTGCTCGATCCGCTGATCGACGCCACCGCGTTCGAACTGCCCGGCAGCGTCGAAGAATTGGCTGTGCGGTTCGCGCGCCGAGAGGCGAACGACGGCTACGAGCAGGTGCTCGACAATGTCCGCCGCGAGGTCGGCGAATTGCGCTTTGCACTGGGCGTACAGCTCGTCGAGGGGGCTAGCGATCCGCTGGCGGTTGGCGCGGCGCTCTCGCGCGTCGCCGAGGCGGCGGTCGAGGTGCTGGTCGAGGCCGCAATCGCTGAATTCCGGCTGGCGCATGGCGCGGTGCCGGATAGCGAACTGGTCATCCTCGGTCTCGGCAGGCTGGGCGGCGGCATGCTCACCCATGCATCGGACCTCGATCTGGTGATCCTGTTCACGGGCGATCATGGCGCCGAATCCGATGGCGAGCGCTCGCTTGGCGCGGCTCAATACTACAACCGGCTGAGCCAGCGTGTGATCGCTGCCCTGAGCGTGCCGACGGCGGAAGGCGCGCTCTACGAGATCGACACGAGGCTGCGCCCGTCAGGCGAGCAAGGGCCGCCCGCCGCTAGCGTCGAGAGTTTCGAGCGTTACCAGCGCGAACAGGCCTGGACATGGGAACACATGGCGCTGATGCGGGCACGTCCGGTGTTCGGCTCGCCAGCGGCGCGCGATGAGGTGTCGGCGATTGTAAGCAGCGTGCTTTCAGCCGCGAGCGACAAGGAGAAACTCCGCATCGACGTCCTGGAAATGCGCGCCCGAATGGCCGAGCACAAGCCTGCGTCCGGGCCCCTCGATGTCAAACTGATGCGAGGCGGTCTCGTCGATATCGAGTTCCTGATACATTTCCTGCAATTGCGCGACGGGATCGCTCTCGAACCCGATCTTGGCAAGGCGATCGCGGTTCTCGCCGATACCGGCAAGCTTCCGCGAGAGATCGCCGGCGCCTACGAGACGATGAGCAGACTGCTGATCGCCGCGCGTCTGTTTTCGCCCGATGGCACGCCGCCCCACGCGGCGGCGCGCGCCGTGCTTGCAAAGGCCTGCCAATTTGGCGATTGGGATGCACTGAAGATTGCCCTGCACGAGGCGCGCGAGCTGGTTGCGGCGAGCTGGGCGGAACTTTTCGGCGAGAAACTGGAGATCGATCAATGAGCGAGCTTCCCGGCGTGGGCGACAAGATGCCGGACATTGCGATGGAAACGCCCGAGGGCGGCAGCGTCAAGGCGTCCGATTACAAGGGCAAGAAACTGGTCGTATTCTTCTATCCCAAGGACAACACGCCCGGTTGCACGACCGAGAACGTCGATTTTTCTGCGCTGAAGCCGCAATTCGACAAGGCTGGCGTCGAGCTGCTCGGGGTCAGCAAGGATTCGCCCAAGAAGCACCAGAATTTCATCGCCAAGCACGAGCTGACCGCGCCGTTGGCCAGCGATGCCGAGGAAAATGGACTGTCCGACGCGCTCGGCATCTGGACCGAGAAGAAGAACTACGGCCGCACCTATATGGGCATGGTGCGCACGACCTACCTCGTCGGTGCGGACGGCAAGATCGCGCAAGTGTGGAACAAGGTTCGGGTCAAGGGTCACGCAGCAGAGGTGCTGGAGGCGGCGAAGGCGCTTTGACCGGTAGCGGCCAAACGGTCGGCGCCGAGATTGCTGCGGCGCTGCGCGAAGGTGACGCCTATGCCAAGGTTCGGGCAGCTCGCAAAGTCGCGCGCGACTGGCGGTTCGGCAGGCTTTCCTTCGCCTTCCCCGATGCGATGCCGGAAAGGCCGGGGCGGCCTGCGCGTCCCGAACTCAAGGCGCCCAGACACATGCCCAGGCGCGGGCGCGGACAGTCGCTCAAGGGCCGGATCGCGCTGTTTCACGCGCTTGCACATATCGAATTCGTCGCGATTGACTTAGCGCTGGATATGGCGGGGCGCTTCGGCGGCGAGATGGGCGAGCACTTCCTGGACGATTTTCTCGCGGTTGCAGCGGACGAGGCGATGCATTTCGTTTTGCTCGATCGCCACCTGCGCACCATGGACAGCCATTATGGCGCGCTGCCCGCGCACGACGGACTGTGGAGTGCGGCCCGCGAGACGCGCCACGATGTCGCGGCACGGTTGGCAGTGGTGCCAATGCTGTTGGAAGCACGCGGTCTTGACGTCACACCACCAACTTTGGAGCGGGTTCGAAAAGCAGGCGATCTGCGCGGCGCGAGCATCCTCGAACGAATCCTTGACGATGAAATCCGGCATGTCGCTCTAGGCGCAAAGCACTTTTTCGACCTGTGCGAACGGCGCGAAGAAGACCCACCACACCTCTGGAAAAGGTTAAGAATCGCGCACTTTACAGGTTCCGTTCATCCGCCGTTCAACGACTCGGCGCGCCGTTCAGCCGGTTTATCGCGGGAATTCTACGCCGAGGTTGAATAGTAACCTTTTCGCTGGAACACACCATTTCACGAGTAGGCGGGGGGTCCGGCTATCTCGAAAACGGATTTCACGCCGTGGTACATTGCACTTTTTGCAAAGATGCGCAGCGGTGGATCGGCCTTATGCGCGTAGCGCTGGCCGCCAGAACAGAGAGTACGAGACTTTGCGATCTGAAGCCGCGAGCCTGGTAGCTATCATCAAGTCGTTCAGTGCAAGCCTTGCCGCAGTTGCCTGCGTTGCGCTGGCGCCTGCCGCACATGCGAACAGCAGCTCGAATGCCGACATCGCAACCCCTCTGCGCGAAGCAAATGCTGCAAAGCAATCGGTCTCGGGTGTGCAGGACGAGCGGTTCAGCAAGCTGTTCAGCAACTGGCGTTCGCTCGAGAGAAGCAGTGTTCCCGCGCTTTCCGCCGTCGCCGAGGCCGAGAGCCAGGCAGGTATGAGCGGCGCTTCGGGTTCGATTGCCGGCTTCCGCCCAGGTTCTCCGCAGGTTTCCATTCCTTCGCGCGTTCCGCTCGCCGGCCTGGTGATGACCAGCGAGTTTGGCATGCGCCTGCATCCGGTCACCGGTCGCCGCGCCAGGCACAAGGGCATCGACCTTGCAGCGCCTACTGGCACGCCAGTCTACGCGACCGGAGATGGCCTGGTCAGCCGCGCTTCGTGGTTCAGCACCTATGGCCTCTATGTCTCCATCGAACATGGCGACAAGATTCAGACGCGTTTCGCCCACATGTCACGGCTCAACGTCGCCGAGGGCCAGCGGGTCCGCAAGGGCGACGTCATCGGCTATGTCGGGTCGACCGGACGCTCGACCGGGCCGCACCTGCACTATGAGGTGCGTATCGACGGTTCGGCGGTCAATCCGGTTCCCTATATGAACGGCGGCGGTGTCGCGAGTTCCGATGTCGATCCGGCGCTGGGCCGCGGCGGCGAGTAAGCGATTGGCGCGGCGACTTAAGTCGCTCACCACACAAATTTCATAGCCAACTAAAATCAGCCAGCTTCGGCTTCGAGTCCAGGCCGATCGAGAATGCGTACTTCGCGGCGCGAAGGCAGATCAATCACGCCTGCTTCCTTGAGCCGCGTGAACTGGCGGCTGACCGTTTCGATCGTCAGCCCCAGGATGTCGGCAATCTGCTGGCGCGAGAATGGCAATTCGATGGATTCCGGGGCGTCGTCGAAACTGAATTCGCACCCTTTCGGTGCGTTGAGCCGCTCGCCAAGCTCGAGCAGGAACGATGCGACCTTCTCGGACGCCGATTTCCGCCCGAGCAGCAGCATCCAGCGGCGCGTGCGATCGAGTTCGCCTAGAGTTCGTTCAAGCAACTTGTGCTCCAGCCTCGGGTGGTCGGCGGCGAACTGATCGAAGTCGCGCCGATTGAAGACGCATACGCGTGCATCGGTCAGCGCGGTGACACCGTGACTGCTGCTTCCTCCAAAGGGTCTTCCGATGAAGTCGGCCGGGTAAACGACCCCGACAATCTGTTCGCGACCGTCCTCCGTATTCGAGGAGAGCTTGAGCACGCCGTCGATGACATTGGCGACGAGCACCGATTCCTCGCCTTCCCAGATCAGCGATTCGCCGGGCGTGAGGCTGCGTTCCCGCCCGATCGCATTGAGCGCTTCGAGCTCATCAGGTTCCAGCCCCGCGCAAATCGCCCGGTTGCGAACCACGCAAATGTCGCAATTGCTCACGCCTAGGCCGTTACCAGCGCCTCACGCGCGCCTCAAGTCAATCCTTGGTGCACTTGCAGCGCAGGACTACTCGGCCTGTGGTGCGGCGGCCGAGGCATTGAGCGGCAGGCCGCCCATTTCGGTGACCAGCTTCGTATAGGCATCGATGTAAGCAAGGACGATGACCTGGCCGATTTCGGTCTTCTGGTAACCGCCTCCCGCGACGGCTCCGAATACGCCGCCGTAAAAGCCGCCGCCGGCGCCGAATTTGACATCGGTCTTGCGCGCATAGCACTCGGTAAGCGCTTCTTCGACGAGTGTGCGGGTGTTCACGATCGCGAGCGTGACATTGGCCTCGCTCTTCTTCGTCTTGATGCCGCCGAGCAATCCGCCGCCAAAGCCGCCGACGAGACCGCCAAGCCCGCCGCCTCCGGAATTCTGGTTGGCGGTGAGAATATCGGGTTCAAGCAGATGATCCGCTGCCTTCACCTGGCGCTTGCCGACGTTGGATCCGCGCTGCAGTTCGCCCGAATCGGCAAGGGCGCGCTCCATCGCGCGGCTGCGCATTGACCGCCCGCGATTTACCGGGGTGAAGCAACGCGACCGCTGGATCAGGATTTTCAGCACGCCTTCGGAGTTTGCAGCCCGTAGCGTCGCCACCATTGGCTTTCGGCATCGACCAGCGCAATCGTGCCGAGGTTACGGGTGCAGACCGGAATCTCCCGCGTTCCTTGCTCCTGTTTTTTGCGTCCGGAGGACTTGTCGGCGGCCAACGCGGTTGAGCCGGTCAAGGCGACAGCGGCAGCGGCGAGCGAAAGAACAAACTTGTTCACGGGGGTCCTCCTGTTGATCACAGCTCTGGTTCGGCGCGGACCATAGCGGCCATTTGCTCGGGGGCCAACGCTGATTGCCCGCGAATTAAGGCTTTGCTTCCACAGGCATGTTGTCGATCAGGCGCGCCTTTCCGATCCGCGCGGCGACGAGCAATCGTGCAGGGTGCTCGCCAAGCGTATCGAGAGGGGCCAGTGTTTCGGCGTGGCGCAATTCGGCATATTCGACCTTCAGGAAACCGGCCGCAGCGAGCGCGGTTTCGAGCTTAGCGAGCGACTTGGCGACCGGCGCTCCGCCTTCGATCGCGGCAATCGCCTCGTGCATGGCGCGCGGCAGGGCAGCAGCTTTGGCGCGTTCGTCCGCGGAAAGGTAGGCATTGCGGGAACTCATCGCGAGCCCGTCGGCTTCGCGCACGGTCGGCACGCCGATAATATTGTCTGCAAGCGGCCGGGTAAGATCGAGATCGCGGGCCATGCGCCGGATCACGGCCAATTGCTGCCAGTCCTTCTCGCCGAACAGGGCGAGGTCGGGCATGACCTGGTTGAACAGCTTGCATACCACGGTCGCCACCCCGTCGAAGTGGCCCGGCCGGTCGCCGCCGCATAGCCCTTCGCTGACCCCGGCGACGGAAATGTTCGTGGCATAGCCTTCGGGGTACATCGCCGAAGGCTCAGGTGCCCAGACCAGCGACGTGCCTTCGGCGCGCAACAGGGCGCAATCGGCTTCCAGCTGGCGCGGATAGGCATCGAGATCCTCGCCCGCGCCAAACTGACGCGGATTGACGAATATCGAGACGATCACGTGTGCGGCGAGCTTCTTTGCTTCGCGCACCAGGGTCAGATGCCCCTCGTGCAGCGCGCCCATGGTCGGCACCAGCGCCACCTTTCCGTCGCCCCGGAGCAACGATACGGCACTGCGCAGTGGATCGAGCCGCGCTATCGTTTGCATGGAATCACACCCTTCGATAGAGCCGGGCACAGGCCGTCGGCCCGACCTGCCTAGCTTGTCGGCGGACCGGGCGGCAACCCATTTGGACAGGCGAAAAGCAGGGATCGTGACCGCGCACCGTATTGTCTTCGCGAATGAAAAGGGCGGGACCGGCAAGTCGACGACCGCTATTCACGTGGCTGTCGCGCTCGCCTATCAGGGCGCAAGGGTTGCTGCGGTCGATCTCGATTTCCGCCAGCGCACGCTGTTTCGCTATCTGGAAAACCGCGCAGAGACCGAGCGCAGGCGCGGCATCAGGCTTCCTGGCGTGCGCTTTGCGGTGTTCGACGGGCCTGATACGGACGATCTCGATGCATTGTGCGAAGAAATCGCCGATGGTCAGGATTTCTTGATCATCGATACGCCGGGGCGTGACGATCCCTACGCGCTTCACGCCGCTACGGGCGCCGATACTCTGGTTACGCCGATGAACGACAGCTTCGTCGATTTCGACCTGATCGGCCAGGTGGAGGGCGAGACGTTCAAGATTCGCAAGCTATCGTTCTATGCCGAAGCAATCTGGGAAGCGCGCAAGCAGCGCGCCCGCGCCACGATAGAACAGCAGCGTCGTGAGCTCGACTGGGTGGTGGTGCGCAACCGCCTGCAATATGTCGAAGCGCGCAACATGCGGCGGATCGAACAGGCGCTCAAGGAATTGTCGCAGCGGGTCGGCTTCCGTGTCGCTGCGGGGCTTTCCGAGCGCGTGATCTATCGCGAGCTGTTCCCGTCCGGCCTGACCCTGCTCGACAAGGGCCAGCTCGGCGAGCTGGGCACCAGCCACCTTGTCGCACGGCAGGAATTGCGTGGCCTGCTCGCGGCCCTGCAATTGCCGGCATCGGCCAGCGCGCCATGGCAGGCGGCGATGGCACTGCAATGATGAAGCTTGTCTGGCTTGTCGTCCTCGCCAGCCTTGCGTGCCGGCTGATTGCTGGACGTTGGCCCTGGCAGTACCTTTCCCGCAGCGGCGGAGCGTCTGCCAATGTCGTCAATGCGAGGCGCTTGCTTGGCGTTTCCGCTGGTGCCTCGCGGCAGGAAATCCTCGAAGCCCATCGCAATCTCGTCGCGCTTGTCCATCCCGATCGCGGCGGGAGCAATAGCGGCGTCCACGAAGCCAACGAGGCGCGCGACACGCTCCTCGGCGATTTGGAAGACCGGAGTAAGAATAGATGACTCACAGTTTCGATCCGACAGTGCTGCGCGAATATGACATTCGCGGGGTCATCGGAAAGACGCTGGGCCCCGACGATGCGCGCGCCATCGGCAGGGGCTTTGCCACGCTGCTGCGCCGGGCCAGAGACGGAAAGATCAGCAGCAAGGTGGCGGTGGGATGCGACGGCCGGACCAGCTCGCCGATGCTGGTGGCCGCTCTCGTCGAGGGGCTGACGCAAGGCGGTGTCGATGTTGTGCGGGTCGGCATGGGGCCGACGCCGATACTCTACTATGCAGAGGCGTCAGCCGAAGACGTTCATGGCGGCATTCAGATAACCGGCAGCCATAATCCCCCCGACTACAACGGCTTCAAGATGGTATTTCAGGGCCGACCGTTCTTCGGGGCGGATATTCTCCGGCTCGGCGAAATGGCCGCTGCGGGTGACTGGCTTGAGGGCAACGGAACGGTCGAGCGGCGCGATGTCCTCGATGCCTATATCGCGCGGATGCTTCAGGCCCTTGACGGCATCGATCCTGCCGCCCTCTCCGGCCTGCGGATAGGCTGGGATGCGGGCAACGGTGCGGCCGGTCCCGCGCTCGAGCGCCTGGTCGCGCGCCTGCCGGGCGAACACATCTGCCTCTATACCGAAGTTGACGGGCATTTTCCCAACCACCATCCCGATCCGACCGATGAGGCGAACCTCGCAGACCTGAAGAATCTGGTCGCGGCTAAGAACCTCGACTTCGGTGTGGCATTCGACGGCGACGGCGACCGGATCGGCGCCGTCGATGGCCAGGGCCGGGTGATATGGGGGGATCAGCTGCTCATGATCTATGCCGAGGACCTCCTCGGGACATTACCCAAGGCGACGATTATCGCCGATGTGAAGGCCAGCCGGGCTCTGTTCGACCATGTCGCTGCGCACGGCGGCAAGCCGCTGATGTGGAAGACCGGACACAGCCTGATTAAGTCCAAAATGAAGGAAACTGGTGCGCCGCTGGCCGGCGAAATGAGCGGTCATGTGTTCTTTGCCGACGATTACTACGGCTACGACGATGCGCTTTATGCCGCCGTTCGCCTGATTGCAGCATCGGCGCGGCTGGGCCGGTCGGTCACCGAATTGCGCGGCGCCATGCCCGCCATGCTCAACACGCCCGAGTTGCGCTTCCAGGTCGATGAGTCGCGCAAGTTTGCCGCCATCGACGAAGTCAGACTGCGATTGTCCGGGTCCGATGCCGAGGTGAACGATACCGACGGTGTACGTGTGACAACGCAGGACGGTTGGTGGCTGCTGCGCGCTTCGAATACGCAGGACGTTCTGGTCGCTCGCGCCGAAAGCGATACGTCAGAAGGGCTGGACCGGCTGCTCGCCCAGATCGACGAGCAGCTTTCCTTGTCAGGGCTGGAGCGGGGGCCGCAGGCCGGTCATTGATTTGTGCCGAACACCTCGATCCGCCTGACCGGATCGAGCGCCAGCGAAAATTCGATCAGGCAACCGAGCATCGCCGATGCGCGATGCCTGCCGTCGGCCTCGACGCGGGTGCGCGTGCCGGCATGATGGATTTCGGCCCGGATTCCGCCCTGCGGCAGCGCTTCCCATCGTGTCTCCACGGCTTGCTGCAGCATGGCGTCAATGGCGGCATCGCAGTCGCCGCGCGCAACCAGATCGAGCACTTCCAGCTTGCGTTCGGCAAATGCTTCACCCGGCATCGCGAAATCGTAGACCGCCTGGCAGACATGCAGGATTGTCTTGGGCACTTCGTCCTCCCCGACCTCGCGGCAATAGTCGCGCCAGCCGCGCAGATTGGCTTCGCTGCGAAGGCTCGCTGAATCGATCGGCATGTTCATGGCAGTCTCCGGGTCCGACAGGCTTGCGGAAAATACGGATAGGCTTTTTCCGCTGAGGCGCCGGCAAGCCTATCGATCCGTTTCCAACCCAAATCCGCCCGTTACTCCTCGAAGGAACCGGTGATCGCCGGAAAACGGCTGGTCCGAGCTTCAAAGCATGGGTCCAAATCAGATGTAGTTGCGCGACAGACGGCACCCTGACGCCAAGCCAACAAGTGCTCGACATTCGCCGCAAGCGCCTCATAGTCACTGTTTTCCGGGCGAGGAGCACACATGGCAGAAGCAGAGCCAGCTGACGGCGCGCTGATCCTCACGCAGTCGAAGCCGTTGCGATTGCTGACGCTGTTCCTGTTCTATTTCACGCAAGGTTTCCCGATCGGCCTGTTCTTCTATGCAGTGCCCGCCTGGATGGCGGCGAATGGCAGCAGTGCTGCGGCAACCGCTTCAGTTGTCGGCATGGCGGCGCTGCCGTGGTCCCTGAAACTGGTCAACGGCTTCATTATCGATCGCTATACCTTCCTGCCAATGGGGCGCAGGCGCGCCTGGATCATCGGCGCGCAAGGCACGATCGTGCTGATCTTCCTGACGGCGGCTATTCTGTCGCCGAGCCACAAGGACGTTTTCCTGCTTTCGGCCATCGGCTTTGCCGCCAATCTCGCGATCAATTTTCAGGACGTCGGGATCGACAGCCTGGCGGTCGATATCATGGCCGAGACCGAGCGCGCCAAGGCAGGCGGGATCATGTTCGGTGCGCAGGTGCTGGGCATCGCGGCGGCAACCGCGCTTGCCGGTGCTTTGCTGCAGCGCTTCGGCTTTGGCGTGGCATTGAGCGTTGCCGCCCTGGTGCCCGGCGCGGTGATGATCTACGGCATGGCAATCCGCGAACGCGAGGGCGAACGGCGCTTGCCGTGGAGCCATGGCGAAAGCCATTCCCATAACCTAGCGGTCAAGCCTGAAGCCTGGCTGCCGCTCCTGAAGGCCAGCTTCAAGGCGGTGTTCATGCCGCTCAGCCTTTGCCTGCTGCCGGTGCTGCTCTTGCGTGCAGTGCCGGGAGGCTCGCATGAGGCGTTCCATCCGATCCTGGCAGTCCAGACCGGTGGCTGGACGCTGAGCGAATACACCAATGTCATGTCCACGGTGCAGCTTGTTGCCGGGCTGATCGCACTGAGCTTGGGCGGCTGGGTGGTCGATGCACTTGGTGCGCAGCGCTCGGCGCGCATCGTGTTGCCGCTTATCATCGGCACCTTTGTGGCCATGGCTCTGGCCCAGGCATACTGGTCAAACAGCTCCTTGCTCATCGGCTATTTCTTCATTGGCGACGTGCTTGGCATCCTGTTCACGGTCGCCCTCATCCCGATCTGCATGCGGATGTGTTCGCCCGCCGTCGCGGCGACGCAGTTCACGATCTACATGGCCATGGCCAATCTCGGCAGGCCGCTTGGCGCTTCGCTGGCCGCGGCGACGGCGGGGGTGGACAATCCGGTCATGCTCTATTGGGGGAACGCCGCTGCCTATGGCGCAATTCTGGCGATATTCCTGCTGGTCCGATTCCCTGCGGATGACCGCGCCTATCATGAGACGGCGGAAGTCCTGCCCCAGGGCGAGGGGCTGGCTCCGGTCAGGGATTGACCAAGGCCGGCCTTCCTCCGGAGATCGCCCGGTGGTTTGCCGGGCGTGGATGGCAAGCGCGGCGGCATCAACTGGACATGCTGACGGCAGCCGAAGCGGGGCGGCATGCCCTGCTCGTCGCCGATACCGGCGCGGGCAAGACGCTTGCCGGGTTTCTGCCGACGCTTGCGGACTTCTGTCCGTCGCGCATGGAGGGAAAGGAGTCGCCGGAAGGCCTCCACACGCTCTACGTGTCTCCGCTAAAGGCGCTTGCGACCGATGTGCAGCGTAACCTTGTCGCTCCGGTCGAGGAAATGGACATCGCCGTCCGCATCGAGACGCGCAGCGGCGACACCCCATCCGATCGCAAGGCGCGGCAGCGCGCGCGACCGCCGCACATCCTGCTGACGACGCCGGAATCGCTGTCGCTGCTGCTTTCCTATCCCGAAAGCGAAGAGCTGTTTGCCGGGCTGAAGCGCGTTGTGATCGACGAGGTGCACGCCTTTGCGTCGGGCAAACGCGGCGACCTGCTGGCGCTCTCGCTCACCCGGCTTCAGGCGATCGCACCGGACATGAAGCGGGTCGCGCTATCGGCAACGCTCGCCAATCCGCAGGACTATGCCGACTGGCTCGCGCCCCATGGCGAAGCGGGATCGGTGGCGATCGTCGAGGGCGAAGCGGGTGCGGAGCCGGATGTTTCGATCCTCCTGCCGATAGAAGAGCGCATTCCCTGGTCCGGCCATGCCGCCACCTGGGCGATCCCGCAAATCTACGAACAGATCCGCAACCACCGCACCACGCTGGTCTTCACCAACACGCGCTTCCTTGCCGAATATATCTTCCAGAACTTGTGGGACGCGAACGATGACGTCCTGCCGATTGGCATCCACCACGGTTCGCTCTCGCGTGAGGCGCGGCGCAAGGTCGAAGCGGCAATGGCGCGCGGAGAACTGCGTGCGCTGGTTTGCACCGCCAGCCTCGATCTCGGTGTCGACTGGGGCGATATCGACCTTGTCGTGCAGATGGGGGCGCCCAAGGGAAGCTCGCGCCTGCTGCAGCGCATCGGCCGCGCCAACCACCGGCTCGATCAGCCGAGCAAGGCACTGCTCGTGCCGGGCAACCGCTTCGAATTCCTCGAAGCCATGGCGGCGAGCGAAGCGGTCGAGGCGGGCCAGCGCGACGGTGAGCCGTTCCGGCCGGGCGGGCTCGACGTGCTTGCCCAGCACGTCATGGCGCGCGCCTGTGCCGGACCGTTCCGGGCTGGCGAACTGCTGGCAGAGGTGCGCTCATGCCTTGCCTATGCGTGGGTGGACGAAGACATTTTCGCGCGCGTGCTCGATTTCGTGGCGACCGGCGGATACGCTCTCAAGAGCTATGACCGATTCCGGCGGATCGTCGAGCAGGAGCCGGGCCTCTGGCGGCTGGCCCATCCGCAACACGCCGCTCGTCACCGCATCAATGCCGGGATCATCGTCGATTCCGAAATGCTCAATGTGCGCTTCCGTAACGGCAGGTCGCTGGGCAAAGTCGAGGAGATGTTTGGCGCGGGTCTCAAGGTGGGCGACACGTTCCGCTTTGCCGGTCTCGATCTCGAAGTCGAGCGTTTGCAGGATCTCGATCTCGTCGTGCGTGCGGCGAAGAAATCGGCGCAGATCCCCAGCTATATGGGCTTGCGCTTGCCGCTGACCACACACCTGGCTGACCGGGTGCGCGCCATGCTCAACGACCGGGCGGGGTGGGGAAGATTCCCGGACGACGTGCGCGAATGGCTGGAAATGCAGGACTGGCGCTCGCGCTTGCCCGCCCCGGACAGGCTGCTGGTCGAAAGCTTCCCGGATCATGGACTGCACTACACGAGCTACTTCACCTTCGAGGGCTGGAACGCCAATCAGTCGCTCGGCATGCTGATCTCGCGCCGGATGGAGGACAATGGGCTGGGTCCGCTGGGCTTTGTCGCGACCGACTACACGCTGGTGGTCTGGGGCCTGAAGCCCGTACCCGACCCTGCCGCGCTGCTATCGCCGGAGATCCTCTCGCATGAATTTGTCGACTGGGTGCAGCAATCGCACTTGCTGCGCCGCGCCTTTCGCGAAGTGGCGGTTATTTCCGGCCTGATCGAGCGCCAACAGCCGGGCAAACGCAAGTCTGGCAGGCAGGTCACTTTCTCGACCGACCTGATCTTCGACGTCTTGCAGAAATACGAGCCCGATCACCTGCTGATCGAGGCGGCTTGGGCCGATGCCCGCGCCCGCATGACCGATGTCGAGCGCGTCGCCCAGGTGCTCGAGCGTGCCGCTCACGAAATCGATCACGTCGTGCTCGACCGGATCAGCCCCCTGTCGGTGCCGGCGCTCTCGATGCTGGGGCGGGAGCGCACACCGGCGGGAATGGCCGAGGATGAGCTGCTGGTAGAGGCGGAGAGTCTGGCGGCCCTGGCGATGCGGCCCGATCTGCCCAAAGAAGAGTGAAGCGTGTCAAGTGATGCGCGCCGACTAGCACGAAAAAGGGCGGGATTGCTCCCGCCCTCTTCACCTCCGGCGCAAAGGCCAGAAATTAGCGATCGGTCAGAACGAGGCGTATTTCTCGTTGCCGACGAAGCCGAACTTGGTGACTTCCGATCCCTTGATCACGTTCAGCACCTTGACCGAAAGGTCGTAGGCGGCGTTCTCTTCAGGTTCGAGCTGGAGTTCGGGCTCGACCGGCATGGTCAGCGACAACTTGAGATTGTCGAGCAATTGCCCGTCGGTGATCTCTTCGCCGTTCCACAGGATCTTGTTGTCCTGGGTGAGCACCACCTTGTTCTTGTC
>Ga0181594_10000656_pt1 | contig 32074 bp, 25 predicted proteins | sample 071ome_18_FD_145603 | JGI IMG/M metagenome (GOLD analysis project Ga0181594, IMG submission 145603) | Coastal salt marsh microbial communities from the Groves Creek Marsh, Skidaway Island, Georgia - 071413BT metaG (spades assembly) | ecosystem: Environmental > Aquatic > Marine > Intertidal zone... | reverse complement strand
GACCAACAACCCGCAGCCGCAACACCTCACCCGCAGCCAACGCACCCACACGACCATCATCATCAACCGTCGGAAAATCCGGTCGCGTATCCAACAAACGACCAGGAGACACCGACACAACACCAGACGATGACGGTTCCGAATCTGGTGGTGCCAGTTGGAGGCCTGTTGTGTCGGTTATCCATGAGAGAAATGTTGTGACTCTGGTGTACACGCCTGGATAGTTGGGCTGTGCACATCCAGAACCCCAGCTGACGATTCCCGCGAGGACGTGTTCTCCATTGACGTCGACTGTTAATGGTCCGCCGCTGTCACCTGCGCACGTGTCGATTCCGCCCGCAGTGGGGATACCCGCGCACAACATCGTCTCGTTGTTGAAGTAATCCGGCGGGTAGTCGCTACAGAGAACGTCTTGGGGGCTGCTCATCACCTCAACCGAGGCTCTTTGCAAATGCGTGGGCTCACATGCAGGGTCGATCGGTTCTTCGCCTGGAAGCAGTGTGCAGCTGTATCCCCAGCCGCTGATGTGAGCGGTCGCTTCCGCAGGTGGCCATGTTGTGGGGTCTTGATCACCTGGAAGCCGGACGGTGCCCACGGATGGGGTCGAGAGATCTAGCGTCGCAGCAAGTTGCACAAGCGCGATGTCGCTGTTCTCATCAGATGACACATAGTCAGGGTGCACGTAAACGGCTGCTGCTTGACGAACTTGTGACCCTGCATCGAATGTTGGGTATGACGTTGTGCCGGCGACCACCGTTACCGCTGCCGGACTTGCAGGGCTGTCGTTCCTGACGAGGCAATGCGCGGCTGTGACAACCCACGACGCGTCGATAATAGATCCTCCGCACAACCAGCCGTCGTAGGACACGACCGCTTGCCACGGTATGTCCTCAACTGTCGCAGCGTCACCGTTGACGACTCGTGATGAATATCCAGACTCCGATTCGGTATCAGGAGTCTCGGAGGCTCTCAGACCGCTATCAACCAACACCACGCTGCCAGCCAGCAGACATGCGACAAGGCCTGCCTTGAGCCTCTGTGCGTGAGCGGCCACAGGGGCACGCTAACCACTGCGCCGCACGGTGGCGTCTCACCCACGCTGCGGGTCGTGAGGGTGATCGCGAGGCGGCTATCGCTGTCAATCAGCTTGAGTGAGCCTCAACCGACGGTCTACCGCTCGGCTTCATATGCCGCGATAACGACGTTCATACCCGCGTCCATCTTCACCTGACCATCAGCGAGCCGAACATTTACCTCACGCAAGTGCAAGATGTCGGCGGCACGTTCGTTGATCGTCTTTAGCGGATCTTTCAGCCCAGTTGGACGGCCTGCTCCGCCCCACTGACAAACCACCTGCTCGGGATGTGCACCACACCATTGTCGGCGGTGGAGAACTGGCGGACATCGAAACGGATTCGTCGTTCCCAGTGGTCAAACGGTTGTATTTCGGTTTGGTTGGTAATGGCGAGCGTCAGTTCGTATGTGCCTTCCAGAAGTGGCAGTGCGGGAAAGGTCAACGTGACGGTGGCTGATCCGTTGATCCGCCCAATAGAGATGCCGTGGCGGCGACTCGAGGAACGCCACACGGTATGTCCGCCGAGTTCGTCGATGCGGACCACCAACACTGTGTCTTGAATGGGTGCATGCGCAGTCACATGCACCGCAATCTGTAGTTCGTCTCCCGTGCGGGGATGGGTGATGAGTTCGCCGGTGGAGTCGGTGAGATCCACACGTGTGATCTGAATTTCTCCGCTTCCCCACCGAGACCCGATCTCGTCTGGGTTGGGCGCCGCCTCGTGACTATCGCCGCGGTACGCACTGACGACGTCGGCAGCGGGCCCCACCATCTTCAGTTCACCACGATCAATCCAGGCCACTTGTTCGCAGAGTTGTTCAACCTGGCCAAGGCCGTGCGACACGAACACAATGGTTCGGCCTTCACGGCGGAACCTTTCAATTCGTTCCGCGCTCTTGCGCTGAAAAAGTTCGTCGCCAACCGATAACACCTCATCAACCAACAACACATCGGGTTCCACATTGGCAGCCACGGCAAAGCCGAGGCGGACGAACATGCCGCTGGAATAATTCTTCACCGGTGTGTCGATGAAGTCGGCCAACCCCGCAAAGTCGACGATGTCGTCGAACCGTGCGGTGATCTCATGTTTTCGAAGGCCGAGAATGGCGCCGTTGAGATAGACGTTCTCCCGCCCCGAGAGTTCCGGGTGGAAGCCTGCACCAAGCTCTAACAGGGCTGAGAGACGTCCGTGCGTTACAACGGTGCCCTTGTCGGGAACCAAAATCCCGGCAAGGCATTTGAGCATGGTTGATTTGCCGGACCCATTGGAACCGATTACCCCGAAGGTCTGCCCCGCTGGCACCTCGAACGACACATCTTTCAGTGCCCAGAACTCCTCGTAGCGTGCACGCCGAGCTCGCAGGATCGCCGCTTTCAAGTACTGGTTTCGCTCGTGATAGAGGCGAAAGTTCTTCCAGAGGCCGTCGACGATGACGGAGTTCGCAGACATGCAAGGCTCAGTCTGTCGCAAACACCCGCCGATCGCACGGCATCAGTGCTGGGGTCGGCACTCACGATTAGGCTCACCTCATTCATGAGCGCGTTCTCCGACGTTGTCGCATCCCGTGAATTGCTGTGGAACCTCACCTTGAGGGAACTGCGTACGAAGTACCGGCGCAGTTTCTTGGGGTGGGCGTGGTCGATGTTGAACCCGTTGGCAGTGCTGGCGATCTATGGCTTCGTGTTTGGTGTGTTGTTCAAAGCGAACGCGCCGGTCGGCGACCCCAGCGGATTGAACGGGTTCGCGTGGTTCTTGATCATTGCGATTCTTCCGTGGAACTTCTTCGCACTCGTCACAAACCTCGGGCTCAACGCCATCTCGTCAAATAGTGGTCTTGTCCGACGCGTCGCCTTCCCGCGCGAGGTGTTGGTGTTCTCCAACGTTGTTCACGCGATGGTGCAGTTTGGCATTGAGTTGTGTCTTCTCGCAGTGGTCTTGTTGTTCGCCGGTAGCCCAATTCTTCCGTGGCTACCGATGGTCGTCGTGCTCAGCATCGTGGTCGGCATTTTCGCCGCAGGTCTCGCCCTGGCGCTGAGTGCTCTTGCTGTGTATTTCCGTGACCTCACCTATCTCTGGAGCATCGCGATTCAGGTGTGGTTCTTCATCACTCCAGTTGTATACCCACCGGAGGTTGTCGCGAATGAGTTGCCAACGTGGGCTCAGAACCTGCTGCGACTGAACCCGATGGTGCATGTGGTCGGTGCGTATCGCGACTTGCTGTACCACGCCCATTTCCCCTCACCGGCCCGCATCGGCGCCATCTGTGCTGCAGCCGTTGTCAGTCTGTCAATCGGTTGGTGGTGTTTTCGTCGGTTAAGTCGCCGACTGCCTGAAGAGGTGTGAAACACCGACACCGCAGTTTCGCTCGGATTGGCAAATAACCGAGGAGTAGCAAACTCCAACTGGCCGACAAAGAGCGGTGTGGCTAGGCCAGCGCATTGCCACCATAAGTGATCTCTCACGCGAGTCGTGCTGAGTTGCTCGTGGGGGCGGCCACGGTCGGCGGAGGCCTCCGATATGCGAACTGTGGACCACTACCGATGTAGGTCACCCTCGACATGTCAAGTCCCGTTTCATCACCCCGTGTTTAACTCCAAGGTTCTGCTGCTGCAAAGCCGGGCACTCCCATAAAGCACTCGTCGCAGAATGGTGACTACACCAAGTCACGACGTGCCCTGTGCCACACGAAATTAGCGAACTAACCTCAGCCAACGTGTTCGATATCCAACCCACGGAAGCGCCTGAAGACGACGTCGTGAACCGCGCCATCGGGGGCATCGCACGACCTTTCAAGCGTCAACTGACGTGGTTGTGGACGCGCGGCTTTCGGTTTCTCTTCGTAATCGATGCCGTGATGCTGTACGGCCTCATGGTTGCCATCAACACCTTGCGTTTCGGTACCGAATGGCCCACCTACCCACGCTCGCACTACCTCATCGGATTTGGAATCGCAAGCGTCATTCATCTCACGGTGAACTACTTCGCTGGCTTATACGAACGAGAGCCACGCCTTGGTTACCAACCGTGGTTGCCTCGCATCGCAACAGCGATGGGAATTGGAATTGCTCTCGATGGCCTTATCGCCGTGTTGGCCGGTCGCTACCTCATGCCGCGGCTCAATCTAGGTATCCTTTTAGCCACGGGGGTTGCGGCCATCACGTCTGCGCGACATCTAAGTCGCCGTCTCGCAAACCTTCGGCGCGGGCCAGCGCGGCTCGTGCTCATCGGAAAAGAAGTTGACCGCCGCGTCGCGCGTGAGCATATTGAGCAGCATGAGACCACGGTTGTTGTTGTTGCCGAATCCGATGACATCCAACGCCTCCTCGAACTTGTCGAACTACACCACGCGAGCGACGTGCTACTGCTCGAATTATCGGCATTCACGCAGGCCTTTCCCGAACCCCTCACCGCTCTTGACAATGCGGGAACCGGTGTCCACCAGCGCGTCAGCGCCGCGGAGTCCCTCCTCGGTTTACGTGCGGTTCGACAACTAGGGGGTATTCCATTCATCCGCCTACGTACACATGCGCTAGCGCCGCACCAACTACGTCTAAAACGAGCATTTGATCTCATCACCATCTTGGCGTTTTCGCCGATTATCGTTGCCGCGCTGGCGGTACTCGCTCTGTACGCTCGCACGGTGGCAGGACGCCACATTCTGTTCCAACAGGAACGTCTCGGCCGAGGGGGTCACCGGTTCAGCATCGTGAAGTTTCGGACAATGTTTCACAATGCCGAACCGAATGGCCCGCAGTTATCCACCGCACACGACGTGCGAGTCATCCCGGCTATGCGCTGGATGAGGGCCACACGGCTTGACGAGCTCCCACAGGTGTGGAGTGTGCTGCGAGGGCACATGTCGCTGGTCGGTCCGCGGCCAGAGCGTCCTGACCTCGTCCATACCTTCTCGCAAGAAGTTGAGGGATACCAACGGCGGCTCCAAGTACCTCCTGGCATCACCGGGCTTGCACAGATACGCGGGCGCTACGGCACTAACCCTGTACATAAACTCGGGTACGACCTGCAGTACCTCGTCGAATGGTCGATCGTTCTTGACATTCAAATTCTGATGAAAACTGTCTGGGTTGTTGTGAGCCGGCGCGGGTAGGGCCCCATAAGCACACCGTCAGCCATCGAGCCAGTACCTTGCGGGGCATCAGCAACAAAACATGCTCCGAGCACGACGGAGTAATTGGCCGTCTCGATCAACGGTGCAACAAACCCGTGACCGCATCAGGCCCGACTTGGGTGATCTTTCAGTTTTTGCCGTGCATCAACTCAGTTGAGTCCTTCAGTAGCTGCCGAATCGGTAGGCGATGCTTGACGTTCAACTCATCGCTCAAGGGAGAGTCACAACGTCGCAGGCCTAACTTCTCCGACATTGAAATGTCGGAGAAGGCTCACCACCCCTTGGAAGATTCAATCGCTGCCACTGATCTGGATATTTTTCCTGACCTAGTCGACCTCTTCAGGCCTGCTGCTCGATGGTGATGTTTCGGTGCCGCACCCCGGTATCCCTGGCTCGAGTAATGGCGATCGCCAACGGCGATTCGGTAACAGTGTCCATCGCCGCCGACATCAACGGCACGGCCAACCCGATCCCCGCCAAGGACATGGAGGTGTCGATTTGGGTGGGCACGAATTCGCTCCAACCGGGGACGACTAACACGTCGTCGAAGGTGAGCGCATCTGAACCGGAGAGCCCCTCATCGTCTCAAGATAGGGGAAATTGCGCAGATGACAAGGACTCGGGATCGGGGCTGATTCTGGCATAGGGTTGGCTGGCCCTCATCATGTTGCGCGCGAATTCAGCCGAACGTTCGGTGATCGAACGACGAGCCTCGAGTGTTGGCACTTCGGCTCAGACGACGGGGGCGTGGGATCACACCTCAGCCCTCGGCCTCGCCTCCCAGGCCAGAGAATCGCTTGAGGCACTCTTCGACGAGTTGGCCCGGCTCGCTGCATTATTCGACACCAATGATGCACCATCTCTGATGAGCGACTGCGCGTCGCAGCGACGTCTGGCGGACCGATGGCCGAGGCTCTGGATCATAGCCGCCGAGACCTGTGAGAGCCGGACCTTTACCGCCATGTACGTCACGACATCGTTCTCGTTCTGCTTCGGCCGAGCACCCATCGCTGCGAGCACGACGGTACCCGAAAACAGCAACTGCGATGCCGACACCGCGCCGCCAATCTTGCACTGCTTCAAAGAATCCACGGGCTATTTGCCGATTGACTGTCCCAACGGCTCATCGGTCTGGTGCGCCACCGCAACTCGGTATCTTCACCCTCGTCGATCAATCCGTGCCGGTCACGATCAGGCGCGCGAACAGCCACAGTGAGCGCTGCACCCCCCTTCGTCATTGCCAACTCAGGGCCAACGACACCAAGACAAGACAGAGACAGCCTGGCGCACCTAGCTGGCATCCAGATCTGCAAGAGGCGGGCGCTCGATATCGCGTGAAACGATGGCACCAGACCGGTTGACCCAGGCCACAGGTCGCGCTGGAGTCCCAACGACGAGCTGATAGTCGTCCACATCGTGGGTGACGGTTGCGCCCGCTGCGACCATGGCGTACTTGCCGATCCGGTTACCGCAAACGATCGTCGCGTTTGCGCCGATGGACGCCCCATCATCAACGAAGGTCTCGGTGATCTTCCACGATGAAGCGAAGGCTCGCGGGACAAGATCATTTGTGAAAGTTGCAGCCGGGCCCACGAACACGTCATCGCCAATGGTCACCCCTGCGTAGACGCTGACATTGTTCTGGATCTTGCAACGATCGCCCACCAACGCTCCAGCGTCGACGAACACATTCTTTCCAAGATTGCAGCCGCTGCCGATCGTCGCGCCCTCTCTGACGTGGGCATGATGCCAGACTCGTGTCGAGGCTCCGATCGAGGACCCCGCTTCAATAATCGCAGTTGGGTGACAAAAGTATTCTATTTCGCTCACAGCCTTACGTTACAGCTGATCCTCCAAGGGCGGCTCGCAAGAGGCCACCGCGCCATATCAGCAGTAGGAGGCGCCCCAGTTCAACAGTGACCAGGCACGCCACGAATCCGGATCGTCGCGACCTGCTCTCAACGTTCGGATTCGCAAATCGAGGTCTACAGGTACAAGTTCAAGGAGGGACTGAGGTGCAGCCGGAAGGGGGGTCAACGGCGCATGTGTGAGCCACAGCGACTGCGTCGGAGAGAAGCCAATCTTGTCGCGGCGGTCGAGGATCAAGTCAGGTACAAGACCGCGCATGGCCTCCCGAAACACCCGCTTCGTTACGCCGCTCCTCGATACCAGGTGATGACTGGGTAAGCCGATGACTAACTCGGCAAAGTCGGTGGTCAAGAACGGAACGCGACTCTCGACGGAATTCGCCATGGAGTTCCGGTCCTCGTACCGCAGGAGCGAAGGCAGGCTGCTCACCTCAGTTGCCTCAACCAGCATCGCGCGTAGCGAACCAAAGACCGCGGCATCGCGTTGCGTTGACAAGTCAGCCGAACAATGGGCGGCAGTGCCCCGCCGCGAGAGAGCACGGCAAACGCCTGCACGGAGGATCTCCAAGAGATCGTTTCGTCCTGTCGACGTTGTGCGCACTAGGCCGAAAGCTATTGAGAGAGCCGCGCCAAGCGAGCCAGCCCGGATCGCACCTTGCAGCATGGCTGACCGGTAGCCGCGGTAGCCAGCAAGGAGCTCATCCGCGCCTTGGCCATCGAGCAGCACGGTCACTCCCGCAGCATGCGCTGCTTCGAAAACTCGATACTGCGCATACACGCTCGTTGAGAGGAAGGGCTCATGCTGAGCAACCGTGAGCTGCGGAAGATCTCTTCCGAAGTCTGACGGGGCGGGAGTCACGATATGACTCGTCGCACGCACGTGCTCATTGACCACATCCACCCAGCGTTCTTCCGATGTGCGCGGATCTGATGACACATAACTGAACGTATGCAGGTCGAGGGCCCGGCCTCCGATCTCACGCATCGCGCACACGATTGCCGACGAGTCAACCCCTCCAGACAAGCACGCTCCAACGGGCACATCGCTTCGAAGATGAAGCTCGACCGAATCTACAAATGCGGCTCGCACCTGCTCAACCGAATCCTGAAAGGTGAGATCATGTTCGACAGTCGGGTCCAGCCTCCAGAAGCAATGCCGCTCTGGGGCTGACGAGAGATCCAACGGGATCTCGAGATATGAGGCGCTGGGAACCTGTTCGACGCCAGCGTGTAACGTCCGGTGGTCATCGTCGGTGCGACCAAGAAAAAGAAAGTGGGTGGCACGCTCTAGGTCGGGACTACCGTCCACCCACTCGAGATCAAGCAAAGGCGAGATCTCAGACGCAAACGCGATTTCGCTCTGGGACGTGGCAAGGTACAGCGGCTTGATTCCGAACGGGTCACGGCTGAGGATTAGGACATCTCGTTCAGGGTCGACAATCGCCATCGCCCACATGCCAACGAAGCGAGAAAACGCCGCAGTCCCCCACTGCACGTACGCCGCGAGCACGACTTCGGTGTCGCTGTTCGAATGAAACCGGACACCCGCCCGCTCGAGTTCGCGACGAAGCTCCACATAGTTGTAGACCTCACCGTTGAACACCAGAGTCGCGCCGTTCGGGGCAGCCATCGGCTGGTGACCTCGAGCGGACGGATCAACGATGGCAAGCCGCCGGTGGACGAGCCCAACCCGAGTGTCTGCGCGATCGGGCAGCCGGTCGAGACCGACTTCAGCCGGGGTCTCGGAGCCAGCCCAATGACGAGCCGAGCGTGCTCCGTCCAGGAGCCAGTAGCCCTCGTCATCCGGGCCCCGGTGGCGCAGAGTCGCTGCAGTGCGCCGAAGCCACCCTGAGACGCTTCCCGGTTGAGCCCGAACGATGCCAGCAAGCCCGCACATGCCCGCCCTTTAGCGGCGCTCGTCCGTCGGAACAACGTCCTGATAGAGCTCACGAAACTCTGCCGCCCGGTCGAGAAACCGCTGCGACCAGAGTTCGAGAGTCAAGAACGCCCACATCTTCCGACTGAAGCCAGTCGACTGACTGAGGCTCTTGACGACATGGTTGTTGTCCACATATTGCCGGCTGCGGGCTGCCGAAGACCCGAGTGCATCTCGGGCAAAGTCGCCGAAGTCACCAGTCATCCACGCGTTGAGCGGTGTCGGAAACCCCATCTTGTCGACGCGGTCGACGACCGAGACCGGTAGGTGTCGGCGCGAAACCTCGCGAAGGAGTCGCTTCGTATTGTCCCCACCGAACTTCGCCGCTGCTGGGATGGTCGACGCGTACTCAACGAGGCGGTGGTCCAGCAGCGGTACCCTTGATTCGAGACCGTGGGCCATACTCACGCGGTCCTCCACATGGAGCAGAGCAGGCAACAGGCTGTGCAGGTCGAAGTTGGTCATCGCGTCAAAGTAGCTCTGCGAGGACCCTTCGATGGCGCGGTAGACCTCCAAGAAACGATCACGCGGACCGGCGCCGCTGAATTCGCCCCAACGCACGTCACCGTCGGCATATTCACGCGAGCGGTCTATCAGGTCGAAGTATCGCGTTTCGGGTGGTCCGAACAGTCCTTGAGCGAAGAACGAACGGATCATCGGCTTGTATCCGCGAAGGCTTCCGAGACGTGGCTCGATCATCTCCGAACGCAGGCTCTGCAGTTGGGTTGCTTCGGTACCATCGATCGCAGCCGACAACCACTGCTCGAAGTAGGCGACCTGGTAACGGGCGTAACCGCCGAACACTTCGTCGCCTCCCTGGCCACCGAGCACAACACGAAAGCGATCAGCGACGTGCTCAGCAAGCACGTACTGCGGGAGAAGCCCAGGCCCGGCCTCGGGATAGTCCATTGCATACACCGCATCCTCAATCGTCCGCACCACGTCGGACTCAGTGATGCAGAAGTCGTTGAAGTGCACCCCGATGTGCTCGGCGACGGCGCGCCCGTGGGTCTGCTCGCTGAACTCGGGGCCTTCGGTGAAGTGACCGTGATAGGTCTGAAGCTCCTCTACACGCTTCGTTGCAAGCGCAGCCACGAGGGACGAATCGAGTCCGCCGCTGGCATAGGCCGCGACCGGTACGTCAGCCCGCAAGTGGATGTCGATACTCTCATTCAGGAGGGCCTCAACCCGAAGGTCGGCTTCGGTGGAGGTCATGTCCTGATCGACGTTGAACTGCAATCCCCAGTACTTCTTGACCCGAACCCCGCTGCGGTCCGCCGTTAAGGTGTGACCTGGCGGCAAGCGCTTAATGCCCTTGAACAACGTCGAATCGCCAAGCACGAACTGGAAGGTCAGGAAATCGGCCACTGCCTCCCGATCGAGCGCAACCTCCTCGACAAACGGTAGAAGCGCCTTCGCCTCCGACGCGAGGTACAGAACATCCTTGACGACGGTGTAATACAGCGGCTTAATTCCGAACCGATCACGTGCGCAGAACAGCTGATCGCGAGTCGGGTCATACACCACAAAGGCATACATTCCTCGAAGCTTTTCCACGACCGCTTCTCCCCAGGCCTCGTAGCCGGCGAGAACAACGGCGGTATCGGACTTGTCGAGGACTCGGCCGCCAAGTTCATCCCGTAGTTCCGGGTAGTTATAGACCAGCCCATTGAACGTCAGCACCGCGCCGCTCTCGGGCGAGCGCATCGGCTGTGCCCCGCCGCTTAGGTCGATAATTGCCAACCGTCGGTGCATGAAGGCGACATTTCGTCGATCGCCAATCCACGACCCGCTCCCATCGGGCCCACGGTGCGCAAGCAGCGTGTCCATCGCCGCCATGGCGACCTCGGGTCGATCGAGTGGATCCCGCCGCAACGAGTAGGCAACCCCGACTCCACACACTGTCTTGCCCTCCACGGCTTACAAGCGACAAACCCAAGTCAACAAACTGTAGCTCATTGGTTGCGCCGCTCGGTGCCGACCGGCTCAGACACGATGTCAAGATAGATCGCCCGTAGAACTGGCTCTTGGCTCGCCCAAGAGTAGCGCGGAGCAGCCCGTCGAAGGTTTGCTCCGAAGTCAATCTCCGGCACGGAAGGTCCAAGTCCGAGCACGTCGTCGATCGCCGACGCGAACGCGTCTTCGTCCTCGATCTTGGCCACGTAACCAATGGACTCGCCGACGACAACATCACGCAGGAACGGAAGGTCGTTGGCCACGATGGGGAGTCCCGACTGAATGAACTCGAACAATTTGTTCGGCGAACACAAGTGATGGTTGAGGTCAATCGCTGGATACGGGATGACCCCGGCATCAGCGGCGCGGGTCCAACCGAGCAACTCAGCTTGCGGAACGGCATCAATGATGTGCACGCGATGATCAATCGAACGTGCTTCGGCCAAGGCAGCGAGGTCACCCTTGATGTCGCCATAGCCCATCAACACGAGATGCACCGAAGGCGACGTGAGCGCGACCGCTTCGATCAGGAGGTCAAGTCCTCGCGTCTCCGACATCCACCCCTGAAACAACAACACTCGATCCGAGTCATCGAGCCCCAGTTTGTTGTGGAATCGGCGGTCGGCCACAACGTCGTCCCCGTAGGGATCGATTGCGTTGAGGATCACCTGAGGTTCGGGTACGACGTAGCGCTTGGCAATCTCGCGCGCGATGTATGGATTGACCGTTATCGTCGCCGAGCAATCCCTTATCAGATCGTTCTCCAGCTCGCCTAGGGAGCGCTGTTGTGCTTCCGTGAGCGTACCTATTTCAGGATAAAGCTCGTGCATGTCATAGACGAGGGGCACCTTGCACATCCGAGCTGCCGCAAGGCCAGCCCGGAGCTGGGGTAGGTCATGGGCATGCACTACGTCCGGCCGGTAGTAGGCGGCCCGTTGGGAAAGATACGCATCTCTCGGCGGGAGCGCTGAGCGGGTGCTGTGAGCGCTTGCCGCCCACGTGATCACAGGACGGCCGATGCGATGGTTCAACATTCCCACCAGCCACCAACCCTTCGCCACCACTCGGACCAAGACGCCCCCGACCCGCTCCTGCGCCCGCTCGGTCGCGACCAAGGTGCTGCGATGACGTTCAGCGGCCCGGGCGGATTCGCCGAGATCACCTGTGCCCAATGCGAACCAACCTCGGATAACGCGACGAAGCACACGGAACATCCAGCCGATGACTCGACCCATAGCGCGTTGATTTGCGGCGGAGCCCGCATTGATCGCATTGGTCAAGATCTGAACGAGCTTCGACCCAAATAGCATGGAGCGCCCCGCGGCCTGATCAACAATTCGCTCTATTCGAACACCGTCGATGATCTCGTGTGCTGGATGCACTTCATCAGCGCGGCCAATCACGATCACCTGGTGACCATCGTCTATCAGGGTGACGGCCTCTTGAAGAATCCGGCGATCGATCCCCGTGTCATCGGTCAACATGACGACCCTCACCGCCGCGCTCCCCGATAACAGTCGAGTGCCCTGGCAGCCACGACATCGGCACCGTGGTGGCTCGCGACATAGTCCATTCCTTCTCTGCCGAGCCGCGCGAACTGGGACCGATCCGAGATGAGCTTCGCCAGAACGTCGGTAAGTGTCGACGGTTCGGCACTGACAATCGGCAGCTGGTCTCCGTAGTGGGGGCGCAGATCATCTCGGACGTAGCAAACAACGGGCTTGCCCATGGCCATTAACTCGACAGCGAACTGCCCGTACGCGCCGATAAGGAGCTGATCGACCGCCAGGTCACTCGTCCTATAGACCTTCAACGACTCCACATAGGACATCCCCTCGACCAGAACGAGTTCGACATCGTGGCCCGAAGCAGCAAGTTCCTCGACGCTTCGCTCCACGTGGACCGTGCCCTTGATGGAGCGATCCGATGGCGCATGAACGATGCGGACGGGGGCGTCTGAGTCGGGAGAGGACAGATCGCTCAACTGGTTGAGCTTGGCCATCTTCTCCAGGTCGATCGGCTGCGGCAACAGGATCGCGTCAGGAACAAACTCAAGAAGGTCAGGAGTGCTGACGAAGACGCCGTCCGCGACGGCAGCAGCTTCGAGGGCAGCAGTTCGATTCGGGCTGCACGACATCGGCCAGCACTCCGCGCAGGCGCTGATCGGATGGCGCTCGATGACGAGCTTGCTGTCCCGAATGTCGCACCCACAGAAGTAGAGAAACACCTTCTTCCCGAGCCGTTTAAGGAGCGGGATGTCCCACAATTTCGACATGGTCAGCGACTGCCCAAAATAGAAGTGAAAGACATCAAAGTGGCGAGCCATGGTCAGGAGCCGGATCTCAGACTTTATTCCGAGCGGGAGGATCTCATCCGCCACGTACTTGTAGTGGCCGGTGTCAAAACACACCGACTTCGCTTCGACCCCAAGCGACTGCTGAGCAGCTGACAGCACCCCGGCGGCGCCCGCCACATTCGCCGGTCCGTGAAAGACCCTCATCGCCGGTACCTGGTTCTGAGAAATCTCGGGAGGGAGTCGATCGGAACTGCGGCATCCAGATCGGACTTGAGTTGTTCGATCTCCGACGCGAGCGCGGCCTCGACGTCCGCCAGTCGCTCCTCCGCAGCTGACCGACGAGCTTCGGTTTCATTCGCAAGGGCATTCGACTCAGCGAGCCGACGACCCGCATCGTCAAGCTTGGCGTTTGCTGCTCGTAGCAGGATCTCCGTTCGGTGGCGAGCCTGTTCGACTTCATTCGCAAGGGCGTTCGACTCAGCCAGCGTGTGGACCTCCACCTGCCGAGTCTCAACCCCCGCCAGAGCGGCAGAGAGCTCGCGGTCACCGCCAAAGGCAACCCTCAGGGCATCACCAGCGACAGGTCTTGAAGGCTGCGCTTCAAGCAGGATCTGTTCAGGCGTGTCGGAATCGACCGCGAGTCGATAGCCACTGATGTCCGGCGAAACCACCGGGAGCTCAACAGCGAAAGGCGATCCCTTTGAGAGCTTTGCGACTCGAATGTAGCGGGCGGATACATGGTCGTAGACCTGCACCTCCGCATCGTCGTCACCATGGACCGCCACCCAGCCGGGCCGCGTGGGAAAGACAAATACCAACCGGTCGCCGTCAGCTACCCAGTACCAGTCCCGCGGGAACGATTCCATTGTCGCCCGTCGGCGATCCGGAGTCGCTCCGATCAATCCATCCGGCAACTCAGGCGGGGTTGCCTCGGCGTGCAAGGTCAGGGGCACATCACGGTCGTCGCGCTCAACAGACAGCAGAACCAAGATCTCAGACGGCGTGGGCCAACGGCGTTCCCCCGTCTCTGCGAGAAGATACTGCGCCGCCTCGAATCGGCGCCGATAAACGGCCTCGTCAGGGGTGACGGGGGTTCCCACCTCGTGGTGACCGCAGGTCGGGCAGACCGACAAGGAAAAGGGGTACCCGGGCCCACCGAGCAGGAGGGCCGTTTCAGAGAGAACCGGTTCGGAACAAGCCCAGCGGGCGCCGACGAGCTGACACTCGTCGACCGCCGCCCCGGGTATTGAGACGAAGCGCTCGAGGTCATAGGACCTCTGGTGGTGGTGCGCATGAAAGGTCAATTCGCAATTCGAACAGCGAACTCGGAAATGTTCGAGCGGCTCGTTATACGGAACCGCAACCAGGACGTAGCGCCGACTAACCCGGATCATTTCCGCCAGGGTTCGCTGCTCTATTTCATCATCGAGGTGCTCGATGACATCAGTGCACATGACGAGATCCACCGAGTCCGTCGAGAACGGCAACGCTTCGCCTGTCAACTGGACGGACGGGTACTTCACATGACGAAGCGCTGCCATGGCACGGTCTCCACCAAAGACCTGGCGTGATCCAAGGAGCCGTTCCGACACTGCGCCATCCCCACAGCCGACGTCCAACACCGACTCGACATCGCGCGGCAGGATCTGCTCGACAGCGACCGCCATCGCATCGACATCACTGTCATGGCCAGCGCGACCCCAGAGACCGTCTTGCTCGTAGTAGCTGGTCTCGTTGTCAGCCATTGGCGGCCTCCACTGGACCCCAGCTCACATCCTGAAGGGTTTCACCACGGTCGACTCGATGTTCGATCGGCCGGACGACCCTGACCCGAAACGCACGGTCTAATACACACACGAGATCGTCGGCGTCAGGGTTAGCATCGGAGAGCCCATCGAAGACTCCGACCGAGATAAGGTAGTCATTCGGGCCAACCCGGAGCGGATCGAAGACCGCTTCGATCGAACCCGCCACAGGGCACGAATAGATCGGATCAGACCATACCTGGGCGGCGCACCTACCGTCCAGCCCGTACAAGCAGACAACGAAGACAGCCGCTCTCGGAATCTTGTCGACATAGCACCACTCGATTTGGGCCCGAAGCACGCCGCTGGACTCAAACACAAACTGTGACTCGCCGCATTCCCCAAAGAAGCGAACCGCCGTGATCGCTCCAGGCTGCGAGCCGTAACGAGCGTCTTCGTTGAGAAGCGCGTCCTCGACGATCGCCTCTGCCACCTGTTCGTTTGAGATCGACTCAGACGTCACGGATCCCGCTGGACCAGCGTCAATGACGCCCAACGTTTGGTAGCCGTCGTCGGAGTGCTGCTGCAGCAGGATACGAGCACCCTCCGGAACGGGGCCGTGATGTACGGTCACTCGAGTCGAGGATTTGAGGCCGGACTCATTCATTACGACGAACGGGGCATGAAGATAGGTGCCCCCGAAGTCTCCGAACTCTCGGAAAGCCCTACCGTCCGGGTCCATCTTCGCTGGGCCCCAGTTCATGAACTCAACTGCAGTCAGTAGATGGAGGCGTTCACCCTGATCGTTGTCACGGGTACCACCCACGATCAACGGGTCGACTACCACTCCGTCGATCGCTGCGTCGATCTGATAGATCGGCACCTTCCCCTTAGGAGTCCCGTCGCCCTCCGCGATCAACCGCCAGATCATGGCCTCGTCGGCACCCCGGCCGCCGAGTAGTTCGGCCTGGCCTCGAAGAATACGAAGGTTCTCGGCCCGTAGACGAATCTCGGCCTGCCGACGAATCGAGGCCGAGTAGGCCTTACTGATCTCGTGGGGCAACTCGTCCATGACGAGTTCTCCACGATCGATCCATATCGCCCGGTCGCACATCATCTGGACCGCCGAGATGTCGTGAGAGACAAAGAGCACCGTCGTACCGTCTGACGTCAAGTCGATCATCCGCTGACTCGACTTCTGAGCAAAGTAGGCATCGCCGGCGCCGAGGATCTCATCAACGATGAGCACCTCAGGCCGAACCGCTGTCGCCGTCGCAAAGGCAAGGCGCGCGTACATTCCCGCCGAGTAGGTCTTCAGCGGACGATCTATGAAACCCTCTAGTTCTGAAAAGTTGAGCACGTCTTCGAACGCCCGCTGCGCCTCTCTGCCCGAGACGCCTTGATAGGCAAGTGAGGCGAACACGTTCTGCCGACCAGTGAACTCTGGGTGAAAGCCAGTGCCGAGCTCGAGCAGGGCGCGCACATTGCCGTTCACTTTGATTGACCCCGTGCTGGGCCGAAGGAGCCCAGCCACCATTTTCAGAATGGTGCTCTTGCCTGCACCGTTGCGTCCAACGAGGCCAACTCGCTCACCGGGCCGCACGGAGAAGCTGACACCCGACACCGCCACAAACTCTTCTCGGTGGCGCCGGTGGACCGGTAAACCGAGCAATGATCGCACCCGAGCACGAGGAGTACGGAATATCTCAAAGGTCTTCGATACATCCTCAAGCTCGATGACGGGGCGCGTATCAGACATAGTCGGAAAACACTGGCTTCAACCGGACGAAGACTATCCATCCGAGAGAGAACATAACGACAGACACCGAACTGAAGATGACAAAGAGTTCAAAGTTGAACGAACCAAAGAACGCCGCGTCTCGGTACAGCGTGATCATGTAGAAGAGTGGGTTCGGATACAGGAACGGTCGCAGACTGTCCGGAACCATGTCGATGGTGTACGCGATCGGAGAGACGATCATCAGGAAGAGGATGACGATCCCAATCAGTTGCGCGATGTCATTGATGAATACCGTGAGCGCAGAGAGGAGCCAGATCAAGCCGACGGAGAACACTATCTGGACCCCTAAGTACAGCGGCACGCAGAGCTGCGCGATGTGAAAGGTCCCTTGCGACCACAAGAACAGGTGAAGGAGAAACAAGCTGACTGCCATCGGCATCGCGCTCGTTAACACGACCTTGACCGAGATCAACTCGATCGGGAACATGGTGTTCCGAATCAAGCCGCTGTTCCCCATCACCGATGGTACCCCAGTCGACAAGGCCTCCGAAAACCCGATGAACGGCACCAGCCCGCAGAAAATGATCTGGATGTACTCAAGTTGGGAAAGACCGACTACTTCGATCCGCAGAACCTGGGAGTAGACCGTGCCGTACATACCGAGGAATAGCAGGGGATAGAGGATCAGCCACACAAGACCAAATGACGTGCCGAGATACCGGGCTCTCAAATCGTTAAACGCCGTGGTCCGCAAGACATGACGGTATTCCCACAGCCGCTTGGCGGGAGCAATCATTTGGCGTCCTCAGCCAAGGGCTCATGAGTCATGCCACAGCCCCGCACTACCCGGGCGTTCGGACGCCTTCGCCCCGTCCAAACGCCCAATCGTCAGACGTCGCACACCCTCAGGCACGTTCTCCACCCAATCTCGGCCGTCCACCAAAACGGACCCGATCTGGATTCCTGCGGTCTGGAGATCTCGATAAGCCGCATGATCGGCCTGAACGATCGAACCGATCGGCGCAACATCCGCCGCGACTGGCTCGAACCCGATGGCCCTGAGTTCGTCATCGCTGAACAGCGGGTCATGCACGAAGGGACGAGCTCCGCGGGCCACCAACTCCGCGACCACGTCGTGCGCTCCGCTGAACGCGGTCTCCTTTACCCCACCCCGATACGCTGCTCCGAGCACGACGACATCGTGGCCGCCGAGATCCCCCACTGCTGCTTCGAGCAAATCGACCGCATACGAAGGCATCGCCTTGTTGGCCGCGCGAGCGGCGATCGGAATCGTCGCGGCAGGATCGTTGAAAATGTAGAACTGCGGATAGATCGGGATGCAGTGTCCGCCCACTGCGACCCCAGGGCGGTGAATGTGAGAGTAGGGCTGCGTGTTGCACGCCTCAATCACTGCGGTTACGTCGATGCCGAACTGATCCGCGAACCGAGCGAACTGGTTGGCGAGACCAATGTTGACATCGCGGTAGGTAGTCTCGGCCAATTTGGCCAACTCAGCCGCTTCTGCAGAACCGAGATCCCACACTCCATTGGGTTTGGAGAGGTCGGACCGCTCGTCGAACTCGAGCACAGACTCATAGAACTCGACCGCTCTACGAGCTGACTCAGAGTCCACCCCGCCCACCAACTTCGGGTAGGCGCGCAGGTCTGCGAAGATGCGCCCGCTGAAGACGCGCTCCGGGCTATGACACAGATAAAAGTCCTCGCCGACCGTCATCCCCGTCGCTGACTCGAGAGCCACACCAAACCGATTACGGGTGGTGTGCACCGGGATGGTCGTCTCATAGCTCACCAACGTGCCTGGCTGAAGCCCACGAGCGATGTCGCGTGTGGCTGCATCCATGGGCCCGAAGTCGGGGCGAGCTTCCAAGTCAATGAACAAGGGAACCACAACCACCACGACTTGGGACTCAGCTACCGCTGCGGCGGTGTCGGTGGTGGCTTTCAGTCGTCCCGATGAACGAGCAGCCTTCAGGCCTTCCTCAAGGCCGGCTTCACCGGGAAAGGGAGGGATGCCTTGATTGATCGAATCCACGGCGCACAGATCAATATCGGCACCATGAACCCGATGTCCTGCTTGGGCGAACTGCACGGCGAGAGGGAGCCCGATCTTGCCAAGTGCAACAACACAAATGTCCATGGGCTTCCCTTCGTCCCGCACAGGCTCAGTAGTGTACTGACCGTATGAACGTTATAAGCGTGGTTGGAGCCCGCCCCCAGTTCGTCAAATTGGCACCGATGGAGCGGGCATTTCTGACCGGTGGAGCCACCCATCGAACAATCCACACCGGGCAGCACTATGACCACGCGATGAGCGACGGCTTCTTTGACACACTCGGTATCGAGCCTCCCGCCTGGAATCTCGGCGTGGGCTCAGGAAACCACGGCGCACAGACCGGTTCCATGCTTGAAGAGATCGAGAACGTGCTGATCGACGCTCGCCCCGACTGTGTCATCGTCTACGGCGACACGAACTCGACGCTCGCCGCCACGGTTGCCGCCGTGAAACTCCATTTTCCCGTCGCGCATCTTGAGGCGGGGCTGCGATCGTTCAATCGGCGAATGCCTGAGGAACATAACCGGGTTCTCACCGACCATGCCGCTGATCTGCTGCTGGCCCCCACTGAGGTCGCCGCCGGTCACTTGGCCCGCGAGGGCCTCGCCGACCGGACCGTGGTCGTGGGTGACGTCATGGTCGATGTCCTTCTTGAGGCGGCAGAGCGCAGCATAGGCATCAACCTCGGATGGCCCGATGGGATCGCCGATTCACCATACGTACTCGCCACAATCCACCGAGCCGAGAACACCGACGACCCGCACCGACTGGCATCGATCATTGATGCGCTCGCAGGGCTAGACCTGCCGGTGGTTCTGCCTGTACACCCTCGGGTCCGAACACTCGCTGCTGGTCGCGGACTCGAGCTCGCCACTGGCTCGCTCATCCCAATCGAGCCGCTTGACTACGTCCGAATGATCGCCGCCGTACGCGAGGCGACTGCGGTTGTGACCGATTCGGGAGGTTTGCAGAAGGAAGCCTTCGTGCTCGGCACGCCCACCACAACCGTCCGCACGGAGACCGAGTGGGTGGAGACGCTGGAAGGTGGGTGGAACGTCCTATCCCCTAGTGTCGACGACATCTCACGCAATGTCTCTCGGCCGACACCCATCGCGGATCGAGGAACGCCGTACGGTTCCGGTTTCGCCGCGGTGACCGCCGCTGCGGCAGTGATGGAGCATTACGCCTGACCATGAGCTGACGCGAGCACCTGCTCGGCCACCTCAACCACCCGCGTTCCCTCCTCCATAGTGACAACTCTTGAGCTGATGCCGAGAACCGCATCACGGAACGCATCGTGTTCGACCCTAAGCGGCTCGCGCTTCGGGTAGGCGTACCGCACCTGATCGCCCTCGGCCACGCCACGAAGAACCGACACTTGCGACCACTCGGTTGGCACGACGGCGTTCGCAAAAAAGGTCAGGTCTCCCGACAACGTGTCAGCCGCGAACGCCCCCATGGTGCCGGTGATCATCGTGAGACGTTCCTTCACTGGACTCAACCAGTTGACTAGATGGTTAGTCACAATACCGTTCTCAAGTCGTCCCGTAATCGCAACTAGATCCTCGTGAATGCGCCCGGTCTTGTAGGCGCACTGTGCGCTCACCGCCGCGTATGGTGACTCTGCCAACCATGCGGCCAAGTCGAGATCGTGTGTCGCAAGGTCTTTCACCACGCCGACATCTTGGATGCGAGCGGGGAAAGGACCAATACGCCGGGTGGTGATCTGAATGATTTCGCCGATCTGACCCTCGCGAACCCGGGCCTTGGCCTGCTGCAACGCAGGGTTGTATCGCTCAATGTGCCCGACGCAGCCGACGAGGTCGTTGGCTTCAAATGCGCGCGTAACGGCCCGAGCAGCCTCGGTAGTCACCGCCAGCGGCTTTTCGATCATTGTGTGAACGCCCGCATCGGCGAGCATGAGGCCAAGACGCTCATGGTCGCCAGTAGGAGCGGCAACGATCGCCATATCGATACCGTGGCTGAGGAGTTCTTCGGGCGTTGAGAAGACCGGTAGCGGACCAGCCACATCAAATCGGTCTCCCATCGGATCAGCCACACCAACGAGTTCGACCCCCTCGGTCTCTCGGGCGACCCGGACATGATTGCGACCCATCATGCCAAGTCCGATGACGCCGATGCGCAAGATCTTGCTCATCCCGCATTGACTCCCTCAATGATCGTCTCGAGATCTTCATCGCTCAGGGATGGATGAACCGGCAACGAGAGCACCTCCGCCGCAGCCTTACTCGTCTCAGGGAGATTGTGGTCACGGTTAAAACTTGGGAGGAGGTGATTAGGAATCGGGTAATAGACCCCACTTCCGATTCCGCGTTCCGCCAAGCGAGCGGCAAGACCGTCGCGGTTCTGGGATCGGATCGTGTACTGATGGAAAACGTGGGTGCAGCCAGGAGCAACCGTTGGGGTGGTGACCGAGTTAATGCCCTCCGACAACCGCGTTGCATTGGCAATGCGCTGCTGAGTCCAGCCCGCCAACTTGGCCAATTGAACGCGACCAATCGCCGCATTTATGTCGGTCATCCGAGCGTTGAAACCCACCAGTTCATTTTCGTAACGTCTCTCCATGCCCTGATTGCGCAGGAGGCGGGCTCTCCTTTCTACTTCTGGGTCAGCCGTTACGATCATGCCGCCCTCTCCAGTCGTCATATTTTTGGTCGGGTAGAAGCTGAAGGCAGCAAACGTCCCGAAACTCCCGACGGGGACGCCGTCGACCCTTGCCGCATGAGCCTGTGCAGCATCTTCGAAGACCATCAGACCATGGTCCTGAGCGATCGCCATGATCGCAGTCATGTTCGCCGGATGACCGTAGAGGTGAACTGGCATTATCGCAGCGGTGCGGGGAGTTATCGCGGCTCGAACAGCGTCAGGATCAAGGCAGAAAAACTGAGGCTCAATATCAGCGAACACCGGAGTCGCACCCGCGAGCGCAACGGAGTTGGCGGTTGCTGCGAAAGTGAACGACGGCACGATGACCTCGTCGCCCGGACCAATGCCGGCGGCGACCATACCAAGATGCAGCGCAGACGTGCCAGAGTTAACGGCAATACAGGCGCGGCCGCCGCAAATTTCGGCAAACTCGCTTTCAAAAGCAGCGACCTCGGGACCCTGGGCAACCATGCCGGAGGCCATAATACGATCTACCGCGGCGCGTTCTTCCTCACCGATAATCGGCTTTGCAGCTGGGATCACTTCAAGTCTCTCTGTTCTTCAACAAGGGCACGAATCCGACGAGCCGCCGTTGCTGGCGGCCAACCGCCTTTCAGCAAACCTGCGGCCCATTCTGACGCCCGATCTCTGCACGAATTAAGAATTTCTGGCGTCGCTCGCCAAAGACTAAGCGTAGCGCGAATCTCCTCAACTCCTGATGCGACCGCACCAATTCCGGTTGCCTTTACAACTGCTGCGGGCCGTGGCAACGGAGACGTAATGACCGCCATCCCTGCGTTGGCGTATTCGTAAATCTTCGTCGGAAATGCACTGCGATACGCAGGCGTCGAATGGAGCAGCGAGAGGCCAACTGAAGCATTGCGAACGATGTCCCACGACACTTCCGGCGAGTGGCGCCCGTGGAGACGAATCCGAGGATCGCCACCGATCATCTCTCGAATTGCTGGCTCGTCGCCAGCAAGAATCGGGCCGACAATGTCGAGCTCCCAGCCCTCCGCACCGAGGACACCTTCAATCATCTCAAATACACCGCGCGAACGGCGGACATCGCCGACGTACGCCGCAGTGGTCACCGTCGGCAAACAAGGCCGCGGCGTTGAATCAGGGCGAGGAAAATTCTTGACCACCATTCGCTCTCGCGCCACCAGCGGCGGGACCTGATCGTCAGCAACGAGAGTCAAATCGGCACGCGCCGCAGCGCGGTTCGCAAGCCGGGCGAGTACCCGAGCGGCTTCCCGTACCGACGGAGAGCGCAACCAAGGACGATCATCGACAACGAGTGTGTAGTCCTCGTACACATCACAGATCATGACGACACGACGCCTCAATGAGCGTGCGATTATCGCGGCAGGGAACAAATCCGGGTCTACAACAATGAATGCGTCAGCTTGAACCCGGAATGGAAGCGTAAGGGCGCGGAAAACACGAGTGAGGCGGCTGCGACGCGGCCAAAGGTACCGTTCGGCTCGCTGGTCCGAAGCAGTGCCAGATTCGAGCGCATACACGGAGACCTGACAGCCCTCCTCAAGCAGCGCGGCAACCTGACGCTCAACGCGAGCATCCCCGTTACCACGCGCAACGCTAAGGACCGCAACCCGGACAGTTGTCGGGTCACGGAGCTGCAAACTCTTCATACACCGAGGCAAGAACCCGTGAGTCGTTCTGCCAGCAAAGTGCTTCTCGTGACGCATCAACCCGACCACAGAACTCATCAAAGCGGTCAACCACACGAACTATCGCCATCGCAAACGAGAGAGCATCACCCGGAACATACAACTCGCCAAGGCCATACTCCGTGACCACCCGCCGTATTGCCGGAAGATCGGCAGCTACAACCGGCACTCCAGCCTGTACGGCTAGGAACAACTTGTTCGGAAGCGCCACTTCATGATTAATCGAACCGCCTCTGAGTGTGACGAGTCCAATACCGGCTTCGCGGAGTTCGTCGGCAAGCGCGTCAGGTGAGATCGGTGGCAGCACATCAACGCCTAGACCTCGAAGCGCTTCGATCGATGCCTGGTCGCCACCACCTCGGATCACCAGATCGATTCCATCAACGAGTGCCGCCCCCGCAGCAGCCGTAAGGAGATCCCGTTCCTCATCGATTCGACCGCCATAATGCACTGCGATTGGAGTCGCCGGGAACCCTCGCCCCAAGTCAGCGGTGTTCCTAATCACTCGCACGTCGCGAAAGCCTCGATTCGTTCGCAGCCAAATTGCCAGTTCTTCGCTTACCGTTACGACAACCGTCGCTTTCTGACCCAGACGCTGCTCCCGACGCCCGTCAAACCAAGGGCCGAACCACTCAGGTCGCCCGATACGGGGGCGGCCAGTCCAACACTCGTGGGCGTCATAAACCAGCACAGGAGGTCGCTTAGTTGCCAATGTGACCGCAACCAGTCCGACCAGATCATGCGCATGTACGACATCAGCGGCGATCTCCGAGCAGAGGCGAGCGGCCGCCTTGGCAAACAAACGGTCGTCACGCCGTCGATGAGTTGGCAGGAAAAGCCATCGAATAAACCGACGGTACCTCGTCGCCTTCGCCCACGAAAGGCGGCCGGAGGGCTCGCGACAAAAACGAATGTCCACATCGGGGAGCGCGTGATTAGGGCCCGGTCGATCCCCCACGATCGTGACCTGACAACCGGCGTCCACGAGCGCAGTTGCCTCTCGCCGGACTCGTGCATCATCGGTGACACCAGACTTAACAACCATCAACACACGCACGCCCGTAAGTTAACAAGGCGCTGTGCGGGCTCGTTCAGAATGATGTACGTGACACTTCGGAATCGATAGTCCAACCTCATCGAAATTCATATTTTTGTAGGCAGGGGCGGAGTCGTTGCGAGTAGGCGCAGGTAAACCCTTCCGCAGAGCACCAAACCGCGACAGGTAGCCTTGCCTAATGCTGCATCTCGGTTCCTCAAGCCACCGCGGCATGGTGCGGAACCAAAACGAGGACTCGTGTCATGCGGGTGCCGGGCTGGCGATCGTTGCTGACGGTATGGGTGGGCACCTAGCCGGCGAAATCGCCAGTGAGTTGGCGGTGGCCACCGTGCGTAATGCGTGTTCACCGGCCCCTGTCGGCGATGGCGATAGCGAATCGGTCTACCCCACCCTTGCGGACCTGGTGACCTCCGTTGTTGATGCCAACTCGGCCATTTTCCGCTCGTCGATCAACGACCCCGCGCACCAAGGAATGGGTACCACCATCACCTTGCTGTCGCTGCTGAGTTCAGAAACGGACCCCACCACACCGTGTGCCATCGGAATCGCAAACGTCGGTGACAGCCGCACCTACCTGATGCGTGACGGCGAATTGCGTCAAGTCACCGTCGACCACTCGTTCGTGCAGGAACTGGTGGACACCGGTCAACTCTCCGTCGACGCCGCGCGCCATCACCCCCGGCGCAACATCGTGACCCGCGCACTGGGCATTGAACCCGATGTGCAGGTGGACTCGTGGCGCCTCCCCATCGTGGCAGGCGACCGTTACATCTTGTGCTCGGACGGCCTGGTGGACGAAGTGGATGACGACGACATCGCCAACATCGTGTCCGCCCACACCGACCCCCAGGCTTGCGCCGACGCACTAGTGGAGCGCGCGAACGCGAACGGTGGCCGCGACAACGTGACCGTTGTGATCGTTGATGTCACCGCGGCATCGGATGTTCCCTTCAACGACACCGACACCGCATTCGTCAGCCAGCGCCCACGCGTGGTCGCGGACGAAGTGACCGGCGAATTCGAGGTGATCCCGTTCGTCGACAGCCCAGTAGACGATGACTCTCCACAGGACGAGACACCGGTGGACGGTGCGTCACGCGACACGTTGCACGACACAGCCGATGATGAGCCCGATACAGACACACCGTCCGACGACGACACCCGGCGTGCGCCGCGCCGAAGCGACGCGGGTTCCCGGCTCACCACCTTCCTTGCGGGCGTGGCCCTCACCGCCTTAGTCGTGATTGGGCTGGCCATCGGGGCCGCGTGGGCGCGCGGCACCTACTCGGTGGGGTTCACCAACACCGATCGCGTGATGATCTACCGCGGCCGTGACGTGTTGTGGTTCAACCCAACTGAAGAAGTACCCGGGCCATATTTCCGCTCCGACCTCGACCCCGAATCGGTGCGCTACGTCGAAGCCGAACCCGCCTTCGATTCGCTCGACGCCGCCGCGGATTTCATCGCCAACACGCTCACACCAGCCGACGCGGACACCGACGATGAGTGACATACACACATCCACACCACATCGCCCCGACGCGGCCGCCCATAACCCGACGGCAACGCCGCAGGGATCGTGGCTAGCCTCGCAGTGCGCCAGTGATCGTGAACAGCAGCAGTGTGAACCAGAGCTTCGTGCATCAGGGCGTGTAACGACATGAGTGATTCAGGCACCCCCGCCGGCGCACCGGTGATCAACGACCGCTACCGCATCGAGCGTCGCGTCGGTCGTGGCGGCATGGCCGACGTGTTCTTGGCCCGCGACACCCTGCTGGACCGTGACGTGGCCGTGAAAGTGCTGTTCCCCGAGTTCGCCGTCGACCCGAAATTCGTGGAGCGGTTCCGTCGCGAAGCGCAATCAGCGGCCAACCTGAGCCACCCCAACATCGTCAACGTGTACGACTGGGGCAAATACGAAGGCACCTACTTCATTGCCATGGAATACGTGCCGGGCCGCACCCTCGCCGACATTTGCCGCAACGGCCGCCAACTCACCGCCGTGCAAGCCGCCGAAATCGCCTCTGAAGTCGCTGCTGCACTCGGCTTTGCCCACGATGCTGGGCTGGCACACCGTGACATCAAGCCAGCCAACATTTTGATCTCCACCGCCGGCAACGTGAAAGTGGCCGACTTCGGTATTGCGCGCGCCATGAACGCCCCCACCGAAAGCAACCTCACCCAGGTGGGCTCGGTGATGGGCACCGCCAGCTACTTTTCGCCCGAACAGGCCCAAGGCGCACAACCCGACCCGCGCAGCGACCTCTATTCGCTTGGCATCGTGATGTACGAAATGGTGGCCGGCCGCACCCCGTTCAAAGGTGAGAACGCGGTCGCCATTGCCTACAAACAGGTGCACGACACCGCCGAACCCATCGCCACGCACAACCCTGATGTGCCCCGTGGCTATGAGGCGATGGTCACCAAGTTGCTGCGAAAGAACCCCGCCGACCGTTATGACACCGCCCAGGCATTACGTGACGATCTGAAACGGTTCCGCAACGGCGACACCACCGTGGCCATCAGCGAACTCGACGGCACCGGTGCCACACCCGCGGCGAACACCGTGGTGATCGACACGGTGGCGCCCACCGCCGCGCCGAGCCCGGCCGGTGCGCCGATCGTGATCGACGACCTTGCACGCGGCACCGACACCGCACCGGCGCCCGCGCCGGCAGCCACCAGCACCGAGCGCATCATCCCGGGAGCCGACATCCCCGGGAACCCCGCCATTGCATCGCCTGACGCCGGCCCATCGGACATGTCGAACTACCCGCCGGGGGCCTCGCCCGATGCGGCCTACTACGACGACATCCCGCCACGCACCGGGTGGTATGCGTTGGCCGCGTTCGTGGCCCTAGTAGCCCTGATCGCTGGTGGCGTGATCTTGTATCAACGCCTGTCCGACGACGAAACGGTGGCCACCACCCGAACCCTGCCGAACTTCGTGAATCAACGCCTGTCGACAGTGACCGGTGCGCTAGTGGATTTGGGTCTTGACCCGCGCGCCGTGCCCGAAGCATCGAACGCGGTCGCTGAGGAGTTCGTGCATCGCACCGACCCTGAAGCGGGCACCGTGCTGGTGGAAGGCACCCCGGTCATCGTCTATTACAACCCCGCTCAGTCGTTGCAGCCCGTGCCGAATGTGGCCGGGTTCACCCTGGCCGATGGCCGGTCACAACTCACCGCCGCCGGATTCGTAACCAGTGAATCCACCGAGGCCTCCGATGTGGCCAGTGGGTTGATCATCCGCACCGAACCCGCCGCCGGATCACAGATACGCCAAGACACCCCGGTGTTGATCGTGGTGTCGGGCGGCCCCGACGAAGTGACGATTCCCGCCAGTGTCGTGAACGGGCCAGAACTGTTGGCGCGCGACCTGCTGCAAGGCCTCGGCCTTGACGTCACCGTGACCTACCAAACCGACCCGGAAGTGCCGTCGGGCACCGTAGTGCGCACCGACCCCGCGCCCGACACGGTGGTGGCGCGCGGCACCACCATCACCTTGTTCGTGTCTGCAGGCCCGGGAAGTCGACCAATGCCACCACTGATCGGCCTTGATGCAGCCGGCGTGGAAGAAGTGCTGGGCACCGACTTCGAGGTCGAGATTCTGATCCGCGACATGGACGACCCGGCCGACCCCACACACGACACCGTGGTGGAACAAGCCCCGCTGCCGGGCACCGAGGTAGACCTCGGCTCCGACGTGACCGTGGTGTTCGCCAACGCTCCGCAGGCCCCCACCGCCGACTTCGACGGGGACGGAATTACGAACGCCACCGACACCGACGATGATGACGATGGCTTCCTCGACACCGAAGAAATCGACGCGGCATCCGACCCGTTCGATGCCGACGAAACCCCGCAGTCGCCCGCAGCCGACTTCGATGGCGACGGCACACCGAACCGCAACGACACCGACGACGACGACGACGGCTACCGCGACAGTGACGAACTCGACGCCGATGCCGACCCCTACGACCCGGACGTCACCCCCATCTCCGACACCGCGGATTTCGACGGTGACGGCACGCCGAACAGTTCGGACACCGATGATGACGGCGACGGGTTCAGCGACACCCAAGAACGCGACACCTCAAGTGACCCGTTCAATGCACTGAACACTCCGAACAGCGACAACGACGGCGACGGTTTCACCAACCTGGAAGAAACCAGCGCGGGCACCGACCCCGACGATGCGGCCGACAGCCCGGCACCACCGACGACCGCCGCGACGCCTACTACCGAAGCAGCACCGCCCGCCCCGGAAGCACCGTAGATCACCGCGCTATCTGTTGCTGCGCCACCCCTGCGCGACACACCGAGAGCCAAATCACGCTCGGCACAGGATCGATCAGCAGCGCGCGAGGAAGTTACGCAGCAGATCGTGACCCGACGCCGTGAGAATCGACTCCGGATGGAACTGCACGCCTTCCACATCGAACTCGCGATGCCGCACGCCCATCACAATGCCGTCGGCCGTAGTGGCGGTGACCTCCAACACGTCCGGCACCGACGACGGCTCCAACACCAGCGAGTGATAGCGGGTCGCCGTGAGCGGCGACTCGATGCCGGTGAACACCCCGCGGCCGTCATGGCTGACGTCGGACACCTTGCCGTGCATCAACTCTGGCGCCGACACCACATCGGCGCCGTACACATGACCGATCGCCTGATGACCAAGGCACACACCGAACACCGGCACACCCGCGGCGGCAAACGCCGGGATTGCTGCACAGATGATGCCCGAAGTCTCCGGGCGCCCCGGGCCGGGGGAGAGCAACACACCGTCGGGCTCTAGAACCACGGCCTCGTCAACCGTCAGTGCATCATTGCGATGCACCACCGGCTCGGCACCCAACTCACCGAGGTACTGCACAAGGTTGTAGACGAACGAGTCGTACGAATCGATCACCAGCACCCGTGCCACCCGCACAGCCTGCCGTCGTCATGGCCGAACCCAAACTCGCGGCACCATCAACACCGCGACCTAGCTGCCAATCACACACTGAGTTCGCTCGCCCGTGACAGCAAGGGGGGAGTTGTGCCTAGACTCGGCACCCGTGGCTCCTCCGAAGCGCAAGACTGGCGGTCGCACCACCCCCAAGGGAACGGTGCCCGGCCAGCAGACCCGCAGCGATGCCGGCGTGCCCGGTGCCGATGGCGGCGACAACGAGGTGCGTCGCGTGCGATCCGACGCAGGCACATCAACGCCACCGCGCTCGTCGCGTTACACCCCGCCGATCCCGCCGGAATCAAAGACCAGCCCTCAATGGGTGCCGGTGCTGATGCTGGCGTTGCTGATCCTGGGCGTGATCGTGATCATGCTGCGCAACCTGGTGTTCTCCGGCAACAACTGGTTGTTGCTGGTGGGCTTGGGTTCGGTGATGGGTGGCCTCTACACGGCCACCAAATGGCGTTAGCCGCCACCTCGTCGCCCACGCTGCTGCTGCGCCATGACGCCGGTTGGATACATTTCTCAACCATCCGCGCCCACAGTGCGGACAGCGAACCGCACTCAGGTCATTATCCACAGGGTCTGACGGTTTAGCACTAACCACATCTGGTTATCCACAGGCCTGTGGGTACTGCACACACGCTGCCCGCCGCCCATCACGGCCCGACCGATGACGCGCTCAGTCGTACAGCGGTGCCACCACGATCATGTCTTCGAGACAATGCCGTGGCGGTGGCGGATCCTCATCTGGGGCCAGAGTCAACTTCAGTTCCACCCCACAGACCGCACACCGATACCTGACGTTCACCTTGCGCATCTCACCGGCCGGTGGTGGCGCCGGCAACGGTGTGGTGAAGGCACGCAGCATCGCGATGCCCACCCGCCACAGAAACACCATCATCAGGAGGCCAATGCCCACCCAGATCACTCGGCCAAATGTGATTGCGAGCACAATCACGCGGTCATCCCCAGAGCTGTGGATAACCCATCGCGGCCTGCAACCGCATACATTGCGCGCATTTCCGGCCGTGTCATGACTGTCATCATGGGTCCCAGGGGCCACAAACGGCAACCCCTGACACCAGACACTGCCCTCGCGGCACCGGCATGCAAACGCTCGCCCCCACGGCGCCATGGGCGCCAGTCAAAGTTGTGCTTGATGCCGGCAGTCGGCTCGGCCGAGACGTTCGAACTCAGCCGAGGCGTTCGATGATGGTGGCGTTCGCCATGCCGCCACCCTCGCACATGGTCTGCAAACCGAACCGGCCGCCCGTGCGCTCCAACTCGTTCAACAACGTGGTCATCAAGCGTGCACCAGACGCACCAAGCGGATGGCCGAGCGCGATCGCGCCGCCGTTCGGGTTCACCTTGTCCATGTCGGGATGGAATTCCTTCTCCCATGCCAACACCACCGACGCGAACGCCTCGTTGATCTCCACCAGATCAATGTCGTCGAGCGACATACCCGCACGCTCCAGCACCTTGTGGGTGGCTGGGATCGGCGCGGTCAGCATCAGACGCGGATCGTCACCGGCCAACGAGAAATTCACGAACCGTGCGCGCGGCGTGAGGCCGAGCTGCGCGGCACGCTCCTCGCTCATGATCAACAACGCCGACGCACCATCGGTGATCTGCGACGAGTTACCAGCCGTGACCCGGCCGCCTTCTTCTTCGGGGCGGAACGACGGCTTCAAGTTCGCGAGCGTCTCCATGGTGGTGTCGCGCAGGCCTTCGTCCACGCTCACCATCTCGCCGTCCACCCCGAGCACCGGCAGGATCTCGGCCTGGAAACGACCCTCGTCGGTGGCGCGACGCGCATAGTTCTGGCTGCGCATGCCATAGGCGTCGAGATCCTCACGGGTGAGACCCCACTTGTCGGCGATCAACTCCGCCGAAATGCCCTGGGGCACCAGGCCACCCACATCGGCATACCGCGCACCCACCTTCGGCCCGAACGGGTAGCCGTACTTGCCGTCGGCCATCGACGCACCCATCGGCACACGCGTCATCACCTCCACACCACCGGCAACCACCACGTCATACGCGCCGGCGATCACACCCTGGGCGGCGAAATGCGCAGCCTGCTGCGACGACCCACACTGACGATCGATGGTGGTGCCCGGCACCGTCTCGGGCCACCCGGCCGCCAACACCGCGTTACGAGCAATGTTCACTGCCTGCTCACCGGTCTGCATCACGCAGCCCATCACCACGTCATCGACCACCGACGGATCGAGATCGTTGCGTTCCTGCAACGCCCGCAGCGTCTCCGCGGCGAGATCCACCGGATGCCATTCCTTCAACTTGCCGTTCCGGCGGCCCTGCGGGGTGCGGATGGCGTCCACGATCACTGCATTCGTCATGTGCGCATCATGGCGCGTCGTTCGCGCGATCGTGAAGTCGGGAGACACCACAGAAACACGACGTTTCAGTAGACCCGGGGCGCAACCAATGCGAGAATGCCCGCCATGAGCATCCCCGGACGCAGCACCATCGACGAACTCCACGCGAAAGTCGCCGGCCAGACCGTGCCCACACGGTTCCTCGCCACCGCCGCCGCACGCCCCGACGCGGTGTTCCTCCGCTCCATGGCCACCGCCCCCGGGTCGAACCCGGTCGGGTGGAACACCTTCACCCTCGCCGATGTGCGCGCCCTCGCCGCCCGCACCGCCGCCGGCCTGCAAGCCCTCGATGTGGAACCCGGCGAACGCGTCATGTTGATGATGCGCAACCGCCCCGATTTCCACTGGCTGGACCTCGGCGCCCAATTCGTGCGCGCCACCCCCGTGTCGATCTACAACTCCTCATCGGGTGAAGAAATCCAATACCTCGCCAGCCACGCCGAAGCCCGCGTGATCATCGTGGAAGACGCCGGGTT
>Ga0181594_10000652_pt1 | contig 32144 bp, 32 predicted proteins | sample 071ome_18_FD_145603 | JGI IMG/M metagenome (GOLD analysis project Ga0181594, IMG submission 145603) | Coastal salt marsh microbial communities from the Groves Creek Marsh, Skidaway Island, Georgia - 071413BT metaG (spades assembly) | ecosystem: Environmental > Aquatic > Marine > Intertidal zone... | reverse complement strand
TGACGACGTCGGTGTGGGGACGGTCCATACGGTCGGTCTCGACCTTCTGCATGGCGTCGACGACCTCGAGGCCGCTGACAACCTTGCCGAACAGTGAGTACTGCGGGGGCAGGCCGACGCCCGAGGCACCGGACACGATGAAGAATTGGCTGCCGTTGGTGTTAGGGCCGGCGTTGGCCATCGCGATCGAACCGATCTCGTAGCGACCCGGGGCCGGCAGTTCGTCCTCGAAGCGGTAGCCGGGGCCACCACGGCCGGTGCCGGTGGGGTCGCCGCCCTGGCACATGAAGCCGTTGATGATGCGGTGGAAGATGATGCCGTCGTAGTAGTGGTACCGGGCGAGCGTCACGAAGTTGTTGACCGTCTTCGGTGCCTGGGCGGCGTTGAGGTGGATGACCATCGTGCCCATCGAGGTGACCATGGTGGCGGTGTAGGTCTTCTCGGGGTCGATGCACATCGGGGGCGCTTCATCGAACTCCCGCTGCTGCGGGCTCGAGCCGTCGGCGTTGGGGCACAGCGTGGCCATGTCGGTTCTCCTCGATCGTTCGGGGGTGGCGCCTCGCCGGCTGCGCAACGCCGCTGCAGAGGCTACGCCAATGGCACCGCTCTTCGTCAGGGATCACCGAATCGCAGGTTCGCATCGACTTAGGGTGGTCTTCGTGAGCGAATCACGGGTCGAAAAGGCTCCGATCGAGGGTGCAGCGCCCCGACGGTGCCGCAGCTGCGATGTCGGCTGGTACGGCGACGCGGAGACCCGGTGCTGGTTCTGCGGTCACCCGGGCGCCATCGTTAGCGATACCCGCCGCGTTGTCGCCGACGAGCCCGCCGCCTGAACGACGCGTCGTCGTCGTGGTCGGCCAGTGATCAATCCAGCGTGACCCGCTCGTAGCGGCGCAGGTCGACGGTCGACATGCCGCCCCAATCAGCTCGCTCCAGCGTGCCGTCGGCGAACACCTTTACTCCCCTGTCGCTGCGCGCGACGACAAGAGGAAAGCCGCCACCGAAGAACACGATGATCGCGAGGGCGATGAGAAGCGTGGGTCGAGTTTCGGCGCCTGCCACGAACGCGGCGAGCAACAGCATCACCCCCACCGTGCAGGTGAGTCCGAGCGAGATCCGGGCGGCCATCCGAATCGGCTCCGGACGACGGGGCAGTTCCCACAGGAGCGTTCGGTCGGTACCGCCACTCTCGCAGGCAGTCATCAACGCGGCACGCAGCCCCTGTTCGTCCTCGGCCTTGACGTTCGGGATCCGGATCGAGTCCTTCTGGCCCGGCGCGAGCCAACCGTTGATCTCCACGTCGACCACACTGGCACAACGACCCGAAATCCGGTGGCCCCGGGAACCAGCAGCCGAGCGGGGACGTCAGAACACGTATCCGCAACCAGACCACGAGGAGACACCCCTGATGCGCCGCATCCTCACCCTGACCAGCCTCCTCCTCGCTGCCACCCTCATCACGGCCTGCGGCGAGGATGCCGAGCCATCGACGATCACGGGCGCTGACGACACGAGCGACACGGCGAGCGACGACCTCCCGCTCGGTGCCGGTCCCTACCCGATCGCCGACCTTTCCGTTTCCTTCACTGACGCCGCCGGCAACCTCGCCGAATACCGACTCGCCTGCCTGGGCGACACGGCGACCTTCACCGGCGAGGTTCCTCCCGGTGTCGACGCCACGACGGCGTGCCTGTCGGTCGCGACGGACACGTCCCGCATGCTGCTCGACCCGAACGTCATGGTCGATCGCATGTGCACGGAGATCTACGGCGGTCCCGAAACCGCCACCGTCGTCGGACTCCTCGACGACATCAAGATCGATTACGAGATCAACCGCACCAACGGCTGCGGGATCGACGACTGGGAGCGGGTGTTCGCCGGACTCGTTCCACCACCGTCGGCCTGACCTTCGGCCCCGGTCGCCAGGGGCGATACGTTTTCTGACATGACGGAAACCGTGATTCTCTCCGGCGCTCGCACCCCGATCGGCAAGATGTCCGGCGCGCTCGCATCGTTCAGCGGCACCGACCTCGGCGGCTTCGCAATCGAAGAGGCGCTGAAACGAGCCGGTGTGGCCGGCGAGGACGTCGACTTCGCCTACATGGGTCAGGTCGTGCAGGGCGGCGCCGGACAAGTGCCCGCCCGACAGGCTGCGCTCAAGGGGGGCATTCCGCTCACCGTGCCGTCGACAGCGATCAACAAGGCCTGCCCGTCGGGCCTCAACGCCATTGCGCTCTCCCATCGTCAGATCGCGGTCGGTGAGGCCGAACTGTGCGTGGCCGGCGGGATGGAGTCGATGACCCAGGCGCCCTACATCCTGCAGCAGGGCCGAGGCGGCTACCGCTACGGCGATGCCACCATGCACGACTCACTCACGCTCGACGGCCTCTACTGCTCGATCGAGCACGAACTCATGGGGGCCGGCACCGAGCGCTACGCCGCTGCTGATGGCATGGCCCGCGAGCCAATGGACGAATACTCGGCGATGTCGCATGAGCGCGCCGCAATCGCGCAGAAGGACGGCCTGCTGGCCGAAGAGATCGTCCCCGTCGCCATCAAGCAGCGCAAGGGCGACGACCTGATCGTCGCCGACGACGAAGGCATCCGGGTCGGCACCACCGCCGAGTCCCTCGGCAGTCTTCGTGGGGCGTTCGGCGGTGCCGGCAATGTCACCGCCGGCAACGCGTCACAGATCTCCGATGGAGGCGCCGCCACCGTCGTCACCACGAAGGCGAAGGCCGAGGCCCTCGGCGTGGAACCGCTCGCCGAGATCATCAGCTACGGCGAGGTCGCCGGTCCCGACACCTCCCTGCTGACCCAGCCCAGCCGGGCCACGATGGTCGCGCTCGAGCGGGCCGGACTGTCGCTCTCCGACGTCGACCTCTTCGAGTTCAACGAGGCGTTTGCTGCGGTCGCCGTTGCGTCGATGGCTGACCTCGGTGTCCCCGACGACATCGTCAATGTCAACGGCGGCGCCATTGCGCTCGGTCACCCGATCGGCATGTCGGGCGCCCGCATCGCCATCCATCTCGCCTACGAACTCAGGCGGCGCGGCGGCGGCATCGGTGTCGCCGCCCTCTGCGGAGGTGGTGGGCAGGGCGACGCTTTGGTGATCAAGGTCGACGGCCGTTCGTAGCCACCAAAGGCGCCAACCATGACCCGGTCGATCTTCCGGGTTCTCGCCGTCCTCGGGTTCGTCGCCGCCTCGGGATGTGGGCCGGCGAGCGACGACGTCGCCGTTCCGGTCACGACCGAAGCGGCGACCGCGACAACCACGGTCACGGCAGCACCGGCGACGACAGAGCCGGCTACCAGCACGACCACGACATCGACGACTACGAGCACCTCCACGTCGACGACGACCACCACCACGCTGCCGAGCACGCTCGACATCGATGGAACGCCGCTGATCGAGTTCTCCGTCGAGGTGGACGATGCTCTCGCCGACCAGCTTGACCGGGCTGATCTCGTCGCGTTCGTGATCGAGACCCTCAGCGACGAACGCTCATGGATCGGTCGGGGCGCAGGGTTCCGACTCGTCGACAACGGCGGGCTGTTCACGATCATCGTGGCCACTCCTGCCCGCACCGATCAGCTGTGTCGGCCACTGCAGACGAACGGGCGCTTCTCGTGTGCCCGCAACGGGTGGGTCGCGATCAACAGCGACCGATGGTTCGGCGCCACTGATTCGTGGCCAGCCGATCTCGAGACCTATCGGCGCTACCTGATCAACCACGAGATCGGGCACTACATCCTGGGTGCCGGCCACGCGACGTGCCCGGGTGCAGGTCAGCCTGCGCCCGTGATGATGCAACAGACCAAAGGGCTGGGTGGCTGCATCGCCAACGGCTGGGTCGACCCCTGATCGGTTGGGCGAACGCGACGAGCGAACGACGCCTGCGGCAGATCAGGCGAGCTCGTCCCCCGGGGTTCGCAGTGAGTCGAGCAGGCTGCCGTTGCCCGAGCCGACCGGACCGATACCAAGGGTGCGGTAGATCGCCCAGTAGAGCGTGCAGTCGGCTGCCAGGATCGGCGTCTCGACGAGTGCCTCCATCTCGGCGACTCGATGCACCATCCGCTGGGGCTGGCCGGACTCACCACGGAAGTTGCACATGCCGTTGACGAGGATAGCGTCGACGTCGGGCGCCTGTTCCGCGACAGAGCTGAAGGACGTTGCCGCGAGATCACCGGGGAAGATCCAGGTGTGGTCGTTGACGATCTGCTGGTTCTCGAAGAAGCCCTGATCGACAAAGTTGCCGGCCCACACCACATCGATCCCGGCCGACCGCAGGAAACGGACGACCCCATCACGCCAGTCGGGCCAGAAGTACACGGAGTTGAGCGCGATCTTCTCGTACCCGAGCGCCTGGCACGCCTGTACGAGCGTGAGGCCAGCCATGTGGAACGGTGTCTCGTACTTCTCCGACATCTCGGTGGTGAAGCGCACGATGTCGTCGTGGTCGGTGCCGTTGGCGTGCACCCAGTTCGTCCCGACCTGGCCGACGACATCGGCGCCCGCTTCCGACATCGCGTACACATAGTCCTCGAGCAGGTGGAAGTTGTTTGCTCGCTGTTCGAGCGTGTGGGCGTACTCCGGCGTATGGAGGAGGCGACCGTGGACGCCGACCGAGTCGGGCGACATGCGAAGGAAGTCCGACGGCGCGGCGTCCCAGTCCTTTGGCGGGCCGGTGAAGCCGACCTGATACGGAAAGAGCTTGTGGTCGGGATGAGACCATTTGGCGGGCTTGCTCATCGGGCGGCTCCGATCGTCCAGGAGAAGCGATGTCGACCCGGGCCGACGACGAAACGGGCGAGGACATCGGGCCCGCACGCTGCGGTACCGAGTCCGCGCACAGCGTAATCAACGTGAACCTCGATCGTCGGTTCGGGATCGAGCTCGGCGAGCGTCGACGCCGCCGTGAGGGTGGCGTCGTGGTCGGCCCGGGCGGTGAGAACCATCGGCCGCTGGCCGGCAACGACGATGCCGCTGCCCCGCTCGTCGGTGAGCGACATCCACCGGGCATCGGCATGAGCCCCATGTTCCTGGGGCACGACATAGGGGTGGAACTGCTCGCCGACGGTCGAAGTCCAACGCGACACGATGCCGCTCGCCTTGCGATCGGGATACGTCTCGAGCGGGCCGGGTCCGAACCAGGTGAGCTGGTCGAGATCACCAGGGACCTCGAACCGCACTCCTACTCGAGCGAGATCGTGCCACTCGGCCGGGACGACGATCTGCTCCGCGAAGCTCGCGACACCATCGACGAGGGTGATCTTCGTGCGATGGGTCGCCTCGGCGGCAGCTCCAACGAGGCGGCGCTTCAGGGTGATCGTCTCGATGCTGTTGCGGGTACGGCGGGTGATCGAGTCGACCTCCGACGTGAGCCGATCGAGCCCCCATCGAAGCCAATCGTTGCGCACCCCCATGACCTCACTCATCCAACCCTGACCCACACCGTCATTGTCGGTCGGGGCGCGCCAGAGCCAGCCACGAATGTCACCGCAGACGACGGTCTCGCCGTCGATCACGACGGCGGCGATCCCGGTATCGCACGTCTCGACCTCGAGCGCCCGCCTCCGTTTCGGCCGAGGCACCGCCGTCACCATGTCGTTCAGCGCGATCTGGTCCCAGGCGACGACATGGCCCTTCGCGCACCACGGGGTCGCCCGGCGGGTGACCGTCTCGACGAGCAGATGGGCCTCTCCTCCGGGTCGCTTCGTGGTGAACGGGATCGTCACGTTCGCGCTCGCGCCCGCTCGGAGGTCGATGTCGAGCGTGCCTCGCTCGACCCGCCTCCCGTCGACCTCGACCGACCACCGCAACTGCAGACCCGAAAGGTCGGCGAAGGCATACCGGTTGGTGACCCGGACCCGCTTGCCGCTGAGATGCTCGACAGTGACCGGCCGAGCGCCCCAGGCGAGCTCTCGCATGGCCGGGTGCGGGACGAGGTCGGGCCCGACGAGACCGTTGATGCAGAAGTTCGCGTCATTCGGCTCGTCGCCGAAGTGACCGCCGTAAGCCCAGAAGAAGCGGCCGTTGTGGTCGGTCTCGGCAAGACCCTGGTCACGCCAGTCCCACAGGTAGCCACCGGCGATCGCCGGCTGATTCCAGAAAAGGTCGAGATACTGGTCGAGTGACCCGTTCGAGTTCCCCATCGCGTGGGAGAACTCGCAGATCAGCATCGGTCGGTCGTCGAGGCCGGTCTTCTCCGCCCACTCGGCCCACAGCGCAACATGGTGGATCGATGGGTACATCGTGGTGACGACGTCGTTGCTCAGCCGTTCGGATGCGGTCGGCGCTCGGAGCAGGTCCTGATGCGCCACCCCGCCGTACGAGAGTCGCCACCGTTCGGCGCCTTCGTGATGCACGAAGCGGGTCGGGTCGATGTGCTTGATCCACGCCGCCGCCGAGTTGTGTACGGGAGCGTGGCCCGACTCGTTGCCGAGCGACCAGCCGATCACGCAAGCGAAGTTGCGGTCACGCCGCACGAGGCGCTGGGTGCGTTCGAGGATCGCTCGCTCGTAACGGGGGTCGTGGGCGAGTGAGATCTCACGGCCGTGGCACTCCATGTTGGCCTCGTCGATGACATAGAGGCCGAGCTCGTCGCACAGCTCGAGGAGCCGATGATCGTTCGGGTAGTGGGCGGTGCGGATCGAGTTGAGGTTGTGCTGCTTCATCAACACGAGTTCTTCACGCATCTCGTCGACGCTGACGGTCTTGCCGGTGACCGGGTGATGGTCGTGCCGGTTGACACCGATGATCTTCACGTCCGTGCCATTGATGCGCAGGCGTCGATCGACCACCTCAACCCGCCGAAAGCCCGTCATCGTGGCGTGCGCCTCGATCACCGAGCCCGTGCCGTCGAGCAGTTCGGTGACGACTCGGTACCGATTCGGGGTCTCGGCCGTCCACGGCCGGATCTTCACGAGATCGGCCGACGCAGAGGCGACCGGCCCCGGGTGGGTCACGGCGGTGAGGACCTCTTCGAACTGTGAGCCGCGACCCCGGTCGGCCACCTCGGCGTCGAGCACCGGCCCGACCCGCGCACCGGCCGGCGTCTCGAGCCAGGTGCGGATCGACTCTGCCCCGGTCGAACCATGCACGTGTGCCCGGACGGAGAGACGGCCGGTGCCCGTCGCTGCGTCGAAGTCGGCCCCCACATGGAGATCGTCGATCCTGGTGCGGCCTCGAGCCTCGAGATGCACCGACCGATGCAGGCCTGCGTGCCACCAGTGGTCCTGATCCTCGATCCATGTCGCGTCGGAGTATCGGATCACCATGACGGCCAGCAGATTCGGGCCGCTGACGAGGTGAGGGGTGAGGTCGAACTCTGACGGCAGGCGCGAGTCTTTGCCCATCCCGACGAACGTGCCGTTGCACCACACGATCGCAACACTCTCGGCGCCGCCGAGGTGCACGATCACGTCACGGTTGCGCCAGGCTCGCGGCACCGAGAACGTCGTGCGGTGCAAGCCGGTCGGATTCTCCGGCGGCGTAAAGGGCGCATCGGTGTCGGGCCACGGCATCACGATGTTCGTGTAGTGAGGCAGATCGCCGGTGTCCTGACGGGTCCAGCAGCCCGGCACATCGATCGTGCGCCAGCGCTCATCCGAGGTCGTCGGGTGCATCCATCGAGCGGGCGCAGCAGACGGCGACGGCACCAGCCGGAATCGCCAAGCGCCGTCGAGCGACCGACGCCAGGGCGAACCAACACCGTCTCGCGCCGAATCGACATCGGGATACGGGGTCAACGGCGGACGCGCGGGAAGGCGGTTGACCTCGGTCAGTTCGGGTTGCAGCACGTCCGCAACGTTGATCACGCCGCCATCATGGCCCAGCCTCGACCGGATCGGCCCGTCCTCGGGTCCGGTTTGTCACATCCGCCGTTGCGGGGCACAACGGAGTAGCCGCTCCGCCGAATTCCTGGCACGCTAACGAACGTTCACGTTCGCTCTCCCCCAGCGAGGGCAATCAACATCACCCCGAGGAGGGGCCATGGGCATTCTCGACGGAAAGGTCGCGCTGGTCACCGGCGCCGGCCGCGGTATCGGCCGCGAACACGCACTGATGATGGCGTCGGAAGGCGCCAAAGTCGTCGTCAACGACCTTGGTGGCGATGCCGCCGGTGGTGGCGCCGACGCCACCCCGGCCCAGGACGTCGTGGCCGAGATCGAGGCCATGGGCGGCGAGGCAGTCGTCAACGGCGGCAACGTCGCCGTCTTCGACGAGGCCGGTGCCATGGTGCAGCAGGCCATCGACACCTTCGGCGACATCAACATCATCGTGAACAACGCCGGCATCCTCCGCGATCGCATGCTGTTCTCGATGAGCGAGGACGACTGGGACGCCGTCATCGCCGTGCACCTCAAGGGCACCTTCGCCCCGAGCAACCACGCCGCCAAGTACTGGCGGGAGAAGGCCAAGGCCGGCGAGGACGTCTACGGGCGCATCATCAACACGGCGTCGCCATCGGGCATCTACGGCAATGTCGGTCAGACCAACTACGGCGCCGCCAAGGCCGGCATCGCCGCCTTCTCACTCATCGCCGCCCAGGAACTCGCCAAGTACGGCGTCACCGTCAACTGCCTGGCGCCCACTGCGTGGAGTCGCATGACCGCCGACCTGATGGGTGGCGACAACGCTCCCGAGGGGCTCGCCGAGGCCATCAGCCCGCGTTGGATCGCCGTCATCACCACCTGGCTCGCCTCGCCCGAGGCGCAGAACGTCACTGGCCGCTGCTTCGACATCCGTGGCGAGAATCTCGGCATCGCCGAGGGCTGGCACCTCGGCCCCGTCGCCAAGCAGACCGACGACCCCGCCGACATGGGTCCGGTTGTCGCCGAGCTCATGAGCAAGGCCCGCCTCAACGCCTCGATGGCCGGCACCGACCACGAAGGCCCCGGCTTCCCGAGCCAGAGCATCTGAACCAGCGCGGCCACGCCGCCGACATGTCGAAACCGGCCCCGGGCACTGCGCCCGGGGTCGGGTCGTTTTGCGACCCGTCTCGGCGCACCCGCGGGCCGACGGAGTACGTCAGTCGTAGCTGACCTGGCAGAAGCCGTGGTTGCAGTAGCCCATCGGATTCCGGTGGAGGTACTGCTGGTGGTACTCCTCGGCGAAGTAGAAGGTCGGCGCGTCGACGATCGTGGTCTCGATCTCGCCAAAGCCTCGAGCGCTCAACGCATCCTGGTACTTCCGCTTGCTGGCTTCGGCGGCTTCCCGTTGCTCCTCGGAGTACACATAGATCTCGCTGCGGTACTGGGTTCCGATGTCGTTGCCCTGCCGCATGAATTGGGTGGGGTCGTGGACCTCCCAGAAGATCTTCAACATGTCGTCGTAGGTGACGACGGCGGGGTCGTACACGACCCGGACGACCTCGTTGTGACCGGTCTTGCCGGTGCACACCTCTTCGTAGAGCGGGTTGGGGGTGTAGCCGCCGGCGTAGCCGACCGCGGTCGTGTGCACGCCTGGGAGCTGCCAGTAGAAACGCTCGGCACCCCAGAAACAGCCGAGGCCGAAGACGGCGACCTCGTGGCCCTCGGGCACGGGACCGTCGAGCGGCGTTCCGAGCACAAGGTGGGCGGGCTGGACCGGCACGGCCTCGGACCGGCCGGGAAGGGCCTGATCGGGCTCGGGCATGGTCTGCTTGTCACGGCCGAAAAACATGCGGGCCTCCTTCGGCGGGGGATGCAGTGACTGTACGCAGGATGGAACGCTTCCACGAATGACAGCGTTTCCGACAAGCCGGAAACGGCACGGTCAGGGATCGAGGCGGACGTCACCGGACACCGTGACGTCCTCCACCGCCGAGAACTCGCGTGACGAGCGACCCACCGAGATCCGGTAGGTACCGGCGTCGACGTACCAGCCAGCCTGCTCGCGATGAACTACGCCACCACCGGCGGGCACGAGCGAGTTCGCCGAAAGTTCGCCGTACACCGGATCGCCGGGATCGAAATACGCGAACGCTCGGGGCGGCAGGTCGATCTCAATCTCGGTCGTTGCGCCGGGATCCAGCGTGACCTTTGCGAATCCCTTGAGTTCTCGCACCGGCCGGACCGGGTGAGCATTCGTCGGTTCGACGTAGACCTGCACGACCTCGCTCCCGCGACGCACGCCGGTGTTGGTCACCGGCACTCGCACGGTGAGCCCCTCGCCGGCGTCGATCGTGTCGGGAACCTCCGGAGCGCCGAACTCGAAGGTCGAATATCCGAGTCCCTCGCCGAACGCGACCGCAGGCTCGATCCTCATCGCGTCGTGCCAGCGGTGACCGCAGAAAACGCCCTCGCCATACCGGGTCACGCTGTTCTCACCCGGATAGTTCGGGTACGCAGCGAAGTGTTCGTAGCGGGCACCGATCGTGGTGGGGGCACGGCCGCTCGGCTCGAGATCACCGACGAGCATGTCGACGACCGCCTCGCCCAGTTCCTGCCCACCGAAGCCGACACTCAGCACGGCAGCCGGCTCGTCGAGCCAATCAAGGCTGTGGGGCGAGCCGACGTTCACGACGACAACCGTGCGCGGATTCGCAGCCGCCACGGCTCGGATCAGCGCTGGTTGACCGCCGGGAAGTTCCCACAAATCCCGATCGCGACCCTCCGTCTCCCAGTCGTCGTTGGTCCCGACGACGACGACGGCAACGTCGCACTCAGCGGCCAGGGCCGCGGCCTCGCCGACGAGATCGCGTTCGACGATGGCCTTGCCGCCGACGATCACGCCTGCCAGCAGGATGGCGCCCTCATTGGTGAACTCGATCTCGACGGTGACGGCCTCGCCGGCTTCGAGGTCGATGTCGGCCGACATCTCGATCGAGCCAAAGCCGAAGAAGGAATCGCCGCGCTCGATATCAGGGGCGCTGGCGTCGATGATGGTCTCACCGTTCACCCGCAGAACCGCACGACCGGACTCGGTAAGGGTGAAGCGATGAGCGCCGGAAGCCTCGGGGATGATCGTCGCCGTGACGCGCGCACTCCAGCGTTCAGACTCGACCCCAGGGGCAGGCGATCCGAACGCGAGCAGACGGGTGTTGGGTTGCTCGGTGACGGCAACGACGTCGCCCTCGAACGCCCATCCTTCGAAGAACTCGATTCGAGCAACACCGTCGAGCAGTGGTCGGGTGATGGGCGGCACCGTGCGGTCGATGTCGGCGCCGCGGGCGTAGCGAATGTCGAGATCAGGGAAGCGATCGATCAGCGCATCGAGCGGTGGGGTGTCGTGGTAGGGCCGGACGTTGGCAGAGCCGCCTCCCATCACCCGGGCATGCATTGCGCTGGGGCCGATCACGGCGATCGAGCCGAGTGTTGACGGGTCGAGCGGGAGCACACCGTCGTTTCGGTACAGCACCGAACCGGCGGCGGCGGCGCGACGGTTGAGGGCGCGGTCCTCCGGACGGTCGAGGGGTTTCTCCGGTTCACCACCGACACCGTCGAGCACGCCTGTGCGCTCCATCAGGAGGAGCAGGTCGTCGACCAGCACGTCGACGTCCGTCTCGTCGATCTCACCCGACTCGAGCGCCTCGGCGAGCGCCTGACCGTAGAAGCGACCCTGGCCGGGCATCTCGAGGGTCAAGCGTGCTGCCACCGAACCGGCCGTCGAGCCATTGGCGAACCAGTCGGTGACAACGAACCCGTCGAAGCCCCACTCCTCGCGGAGCACCGTGTTCAACAGCCACGGATCTTCGGAGCAATACACCCCGTTCAGCCGGTTGTAGGCGGTCATGATCCCCCACGCGCCTCCCTCCTTCACCGCGATCTCGAACGGCAGGAGGGCGACCTCGCGCAGGGTGCGTTCATCCATCTGCGAGTCGATCGTGTTGCGCTCGAACTCGGAATCGTTACCGACGAAGTGCTTGGCGGTCACCGCGACCCCGTGCGACTGCACACCTCGAATGAACCCGGCGGCGATCTTGCCGGAGAGCAGTGGATCCTCGCTGTAGCACTCGAAGTTCCGACCACCCTTCGGTGAGCGATGAAGGTTGATGGTCGGGGCGAGGAGCACGTGGGACGACTTCATCTTCGACTCCTCACCGAGGAGCGAACCGAGTTCCTGCACGAGATCCGGATCCCAGGTCGCGCCGAGCGCAGCACCCGACGGGATACAGGCCGTCGGGGTGCCGGTACCGAGGAGTCCGTCGCCACGGGCACCGTTGGGCCCGTCGGTGACCTTCAACGCCGGGATGCCGAGACGCTCGATCGCGCCCGTGTGCCACATGTCGACACCGGCAACGAAGTGGGCCTTCTCCTCCGGGGTCATCTGGGCGCGAAGCGCCACGGTCCGTTCGCTCATGCGCGCATCCTCGCACATCCACACGGCTGGACGAACCGGCCGAATCTGACGCCTCGTCAGGTCACCGGTACGATGACCGGATGCTCGACGTGGTCATCAAGGGCGGCACGGTTGTCGACGGCACCGGCGCCGAAGGGTTCGCTGCCGATATCGGCGTCAAGGACGGTCGCATTGTTGCGATCCGGTCCACCGCCGACGGCGGCGTGACCGAGGAGGCAGCCGAGACGATCGATGCCACCGGCCAGATCGTGTGTCCCGGATTCGTCGACCCCCACACCCACTACGACGCCCAGATCTTCTGGGATCCGTACTCGACACCATCGAACCTCTTCGGAGTCACCTCGATGGTGGCCGGCAACTGCGGTTTCTCGCTCGCGCCCCTCGGCGATGCCGCCGACGGCGAGTACCTCAAGCACATGATGACCAAGGTCGAAGGCATGGCCCTCGAAGCGCTCGAGCAGGGCGTGCCCTGGAATTGGCTGAGCTTCGCCGAGTACCTCGACCGGGTCGAGGAGAGCGGCACCGCCATCAATGTCGCCTTCATGGTCGGGCACTCTGCGATCCGACGCATGGTCATGAAGGAGGACTCGGTCGGGAAAGAGGCCACGCCTGAGCAACTGGCCGAGATGCGGGCCCTTCTCAAGACCTCGATCGAAGCGGGGGGCTTCGGTTTCTCGACCGGGCGTTCGTTCACCCACTCCGACGCCGACGGCCAGCCCGTGCCGAGCCGCTGGGCCGCGTGGGAAGAGGTCCTGGAACTGTGCGAGGAGACCTCGCTGCACGAGGGCACGACCCTCGAATGGGTCGCCGACGGGTGCCTCAACGGCTTCGACGACGACGAAGTCGAACTGATGACCAAGATGTCGGTCACTGCGAACCGGCCCATCAACTGGAACGTCCTCACCATCGACTCGGCGCGGCCCGAGGCCTATCGCAACCAGCTCGAGGCATGCGAGAAGGCCAACGAGGCCGGTGCCAAGGTCGTGGCGCTCACGATGCCAATCCTCGTCGGCATGAACATGAGCCTCGGCACCTTCTGCGCCCTGTTCCAGCTGCCGGGCTGGATGGACTACTTCAACATGGGGATCGACGCCCGGATGGAGAAGTTCCGCGATCCCGAGGTCGTCACCTGGCTCGAGAATCAGGCTGCGCTGCCCGAGGCCGGCGTGTTCTCCCGCCTGACCGGCTGGGACAACTACATGGTCGGCGACACCTACTCCGAGGCCAACGAGGGTCTCAAGGGTCGAACGCTCGGCAATATCGCTCGCGAACGGGGCCAGCGGGCCTTCCACACGATGGTCGAGATCTCCCTCAACGACGACCTCAAGACCGTCTGGTGGCCGCTGCCGACCGACGACGACGCCGAGTCGTGGCGTCTCCGGGCCCAGGCGTGGGACCACCCCAACGTGATGATCGGCGGTTCGGATGCCGGCGCCCATCTCGATCGCATGGCCGGAGCGCCGTACACCACCGCCTGGCTGGCCGACTGTCTGCGCGGCCGTCAGCTCACGTCGATGGAGAACGCCGTTCGTCACCTCACCGACGTACCGGCCCGCCTGTTCGGCTTCACCGAGCGGGGCCGGATCGCCGAGGGTTGGCATGCCGACATCGTCGTGTTCGATCCCGAGACGGTCGGGGCGACCGACGTCGAGCTGGTCTTCGATCTTCCCGGCGGCTCGAAGCGGCTCTGGAGCGAGGCCACCGGCATCAGCCGAGTGCTCGTGAATGGGGTCGTTTCGGTCGCCGACGGCTCGGCGACCGGCGCAATTGCGGGCAAGGTCATGCGCGCCGGGATCGACACCGAGACGGTGACTGCGTCCTAAGCAGCATCACGGCGGTCTCGGCGCGGTGGGGTCAGGACCAGGCGTCGACCACGTCGTCGGTCGGCACGACCGTTGCGAGCAGCGAGATCGTGTTCTCCATCACCGACTCGCCGTACTCGACCGGCACGCCCACCACGGCATCGTTCGGCACGACGACCTGATAGCCGAGATCAACCGCGGCGAGCACGAGCCCGAGAATCCCGATATTGATCGAGTTGCCGACGGCCACGACCGTGCGGATTCCGCAGTTGCGCAGAAGTTGATCGAGCTCGGTCGCAACGAAGGGCGTGAGCCCATGGGTGCGGGGGACGACAAGATCGCCCGCATCGGCTCCCAACTGCGGGATCAGCTCGGTGCCGGGCTGCCCACGATCGAGCCGGTCGCCGTTGAGTTTCTGGGAGGCGCCCAGGATCCTGGCGTTGGTGGCGGATCCTTTCCGGTCCGGGCGGAACTCCGCCGTGCAGTGCACGACGGTGGCGCCGGCGGAACGGGCTGAGGCGCAGATCCGACCGGCGTTGGCCGGCATCGAAACGAGTGCGGCGGCATCTCGAAGGTCTGAGAGGGCGGCGAGGTCCCCGACCACGCCCCGCTGCAGTTCCATGGTGAGCACCGCCGTCGACGTGGGGTCGAGGAGTGAACTGAGATCCATCGCACGAGTTTCGCACACGTCGGGTCCGTGCCGGTCACCAGCCGACCGGCATCGAGCGCCCCCTGCCTCGCGGATACGCTCGCGACATGGCCGAGGGGTTGCAGCACGCAACGATCACCGTCTGCGGGATCGAGATCGAGATCGCCGGAGCGGCCGACGACCGGTACTTCCAGCAGTGTGCGACCGAGCAGGCCCTCTTCGAGCCGGCGGTCGCCGTGGCCGCGCTCACCTTGCCCAAGGACGCCGTCGTGGTCGATTGCGGCGCATCGATCGGCATGGTCACCTCGGCCGTCGGGCGTCGGTTTCCCGATGCCCGCATCATCGCGTTCGAAGCCTCGCCGGCCGTCTTCCCTTCCACGAAGGCGACGTTCGAACTCAACGGTGTCTTCGCGAAACTCGTCACGTCGGCCGTCGGCGCCGAGCCGGGCGAACGGTCGTTCTACGTCGATGGCAACGGCAGCGGTTGGGGCTTCCTCAACGAGGAGATCGGCGGACACACGGTCCCCGTCGTCACACTCGACGACGAACTTGCCGATCTCGACCGGCTCGACCTCCTCAAACTCGATATCGAAGGAGGCGAACTGTCCGCCCTGCGAGGCGCTGCAGCGACCATCGCGCGGCTCCGCCCTACCTTGGTGGTCGAACTCAACCCGTTCGTGCTGTGGCGTTGGGGCCGCACCTTTCCCCAAGACCTCCTCGACTGGATCGAGAATGCCTACCCGCATCTGGCGGCGATCGACATGACCGGGACGGTCACCTCGCTCCCCGATCACGACGCCGTGATGGAACTGCTCTATCGCCTGGGCGTGCACGGAGGCCTCGTCGACATCGTTGCGACCACAGAACCGCTGGAACTCATTACTGCGGACCTCGCCCCGATGGTTCCGATTTCCGACGCAGCTCGACCCCCGGCGACACGAGGAATGCAGCGTCGCCTTCGAGACGCCGCCAAGGCCCTCCTTGCCCGTCCCTGAGAACGCCCACCATCTCGGCAGTCACCGGCGACCATGGGGGACCCGGTAGGCCAGCGTGACCTACGATGGCAGTCGTCTCCGGGCCAGACCCGCGAGCAGGAGGCTTCCCCCATGCACCGCTTCACGATCGCGCTGAGCGCACTCGTCATTTTCGCCGCTGCGTGCGGCGGCTCGGACTCGGATTCGAACCCGGATTCAAACGAGAACGACAGCGAGTCGACCCGCACCTACGAGGACCTTTCATTCCTCGAGAAGTCCTTCGTCGACGGCGTCACCGAGGGTGGCGGCACGGAGGCCGCCGGAATCTGCATGCTCGACGCCTTCGAAGATGCCGGTATCGATGCCAGCGAACTTGCAGACCTGGCAGACGAGGAGCCGTCTGCCGACGTGCTTGCGGCGATTTTCAGCTGTAGTGCCGAATTATTCGAGGGTGGCCTCTTCGGCGACGACAGCGGCTTCAGCACCGCCGACACCTACGGCGACGATCCGGAACTCGATGCCCTCTGGGACGACTGCGCCGCCGGCGACGACATGGCCTGCGACGATTTGTGGCTCACGGCGCCCTTCGGCAGCGACTACGAGTCATTCGGCTCGACCTGCGGCGAACGCGAGTCATCTGATCAATTCGGAGGCTGCAGCACCCCCGAAACCTACGGCGACGATCCGGAACTCGATGCCCTCTGGGACGACTGCGCCGCCGGCGACTACGCCGCCTGCGACGATTTGTGGCTCACGGCGCCCTTCGGCAGCGACTACGAGTCATTCGGCTCGACCTGCGGCGAACGCGAGTCGAGCGGCCAATTCGGAAATTGCAGCCTCGACGACAGCATGATCGGCGACGCCGACACTTATGGCGACGACCCTGCGCTCGACGCCCTGTGGGACGGGTGCGCCGCCGGCGACTATGCCGCCTGCGACACGCTCTGGTGGCAGTCGCCGATCGGCAGCGACTACGAGTCGTTCGGCTCGACCTGCGGCGAACGCGAGTCGAGCGGCCAATTCGGAAATTGCGAACTCGAGTTCGGCTGAGTCAGATGTCGGCCCGGTCGGCCGGTGCCTTGTCGAGTTCGAACGCAGCGTGCAACACGGCGACGGCCTGTTCGGCCTGATCCTCTCGAACCACACACGAGATACGAATCGCCGAGGTGGAGATCATCTCGATATTGATCCCGCTGGACGACAACGTCTCAAACATCGTGGCGGCCACGCCGGGGTTGGTCTGCATGCCGGCCCCGGTGAGGCTCACCCGCCCGATTCCGGTGTCGGTCACGACCCCCTTTGCGCCGATCTCGGCGACGAGCGCGTCGACGGTCGCCGTCGCCGCTGACACCTGGTCGTGCGGCAAGGTGAAGCTGATGTCGGTAGCGCCGGCGTCGGAGACGTTCTGCACGATCATGTCGACGTTGACACCGGCGTCGGCCAGCGAGCGGAACAGCTTGGCGGCCACGCCCGGCTGATCCGGCACACCCGAGACCGTCATCTTGGCCTCAGAGGTGTCGTGGGTAACGGCGGAGATGATGGCGTTTTCCATGGAAGGCTCCTCGGACACCCAGGTACCGGGCACCCAACTGAACGCGCTACGGACGTGAAGCTTCACGCCGTAGCTTCGGGCGAGCTCGACCGACCGCATCGCCGGCTTCGGGCAGCCGGTGGCGGTCATCTCGAGTAGTTCGTCGAACGAGATGTGATCCATCTTGCGGGCCTCGGGAACCAGGCGCGGATCAGTGGTGAAGACACCGGGAACATCGGTGTAGAGCTCGCAGGCATCAGCATCGAGCGCATGGGCAAGGGCGACGGCCGTGGTGTCGGAGCCGCCTCGACCGAAGAAGGTGACATCGTGATCGGTCGACACGCCTTGACTGCCACCGACGACCGGAACCTTGCCGGCCGCCACTGCATCGGCGATGCGGTGAGGGTTGACCTCAAGAATCTTGGCGTTGCCATGCGTCGTGTCGGTCAAAAACCCGGCTTGGCTCCCAGTGAACGACTCGCTCTCAATACCCAGGTCGGTGAGAGCCATCGCGACGAGCGCGCAGGCCTTGCGTTCACCACCGGTGATGAGCATGTCCATTTCACGGCCGGGCTTCGATGTGCTCACGTCGTCGGCAAGGCGGAGGAGTTCGTCGGTCTCCTTGCCCATGGCCGACACGACCAGCACGACCTGATCGCCGCGCTTCACACAACGGGCGGCGTGGTCGGCGACTTCGCGGATTCGGTCTGGGGTGCCGACGGAGGTCCCGCCGAACTTCTGCACATAGAGCGCCACGGCCACACAGACTACCGGCGACGCCCGCACAGGCGACCCGCCGAGGCGCAGGCCCGATCCATCACTGATCGACGATGGCGCGGCTCTCACGAGCGGCCGCGGCGAAAATCCCCTTGCTCATGAGGCTGAACTCCTCGTTGCGCCGCTGCTGGTAGATCTCGGCACGAGCGCCGTGCGCCGTGGTCGACTCCGGGTCGGCCTGAACGGCAAGCTCCACCACCTGACAGGCGAGACGAAGGTCGCCGGCAGCGGCGAGCTCCGTCGCTCGGGCCGTGAGGGCGTCGACACCGCCCGCCAACGCCGCCATCTCCGCCGCGAACACGGATTCAGGGGCCGGCTTGAGGTGGGCCGGGTTCTTGTCCCACCAGCCGCCGTAGAGCCGCCACAGATTGCGAACGACGAACTCGGGCTCGTCGTACACCGGCTGCATCCACGGCTTCACGAGCAGGTCATCCGGCACGGTGACCTGGTGGATGATCGCGTCGAGCGACTCACCCGCATTCATCATCGCGAGTGTCTCCTCGGTGAGGAGCTCGAGCGCAGCGGCAAGATCGCCGAGCACGGTCGCAACCCGGTCAGCGCCGCGAACGACGAGTCCGTGCGCCGGAAGCAGCCACTCGGCCTCGTAGGTCATCATCTCCCGCAGCGCCCGAGCCCACTCCAACGGATAGCGCTGAACCTTCTGCGGGTTGCCGCAGTTGGGGAACACCCAGGTGACGAGGTCACCGACACACAGCGCCTTGTGGTCAGGCACCCAGGTCCAGAGGTGATCGTCGGTCTCGCCCTTCGCATGGCGAGTCTCGAACTCACAACCGCCGACACTGAGCGTGTGGCTCGACCCGACCTCCAGATCAGGCCACAACACGTCGTCGGGCAAGAACCGCGGCACATCGCCGAGCGCCATGTCCTTTACCCCGCCGACACCACCAAACTGCCGCATGTTGATGTCGGTGTTGTAGCCGTTCGTGAGTTCGTAGCGACGGAAACGGTCGGCGACGCAGTGATGTCCGACAACCCGGATCGGCGCATGACCGCGATCGGCGGCATCGGCCGCCATCGCTCCGCTGCCGCCGACATGGTCGACGTGACCGTGCGTGTAGATCAGGGTGTGGATGGGATCGTCGGTCCAGCCACGCAACGCCTCCATCGTGCGGCCGGCGGTGATCTGGCCGGAGGAGTCGAAACACACCAGGCCTTCGTCGGTGCGGAACGAGACAATGTTGCTGAACGACTCGACGATCGACAGATCGTCGTCGAGGACGCTCAGGGTCTGGGTCACGCGGTTGACCTGCTCATCGTGAACACCGGCGTCGATCACGCGGCTCGACAGCTCGACGGGATCCTCAGTGACGATGGGGAGCTTCTTCTGGAGCTTGCCGATCATGCGGCGACGGTAGCCGTCGCCGGTCGGATCGAGAATTACCGCCGAACGAAAAGCTCCAGGCTCCGCTCGCCGTCGGCCCGCGGTGCACCCGCCCAGACTCGGTCGATGCCCTCGAGTTCGACGACGGCTTCGGGCCCGACCCAGTCGAACAGCATCACGAGGTGCTGATCGTCGACATAGAGAGCCGAGCGGCTCGCCTGGTCGAGTGAACGGACGAACGGCAGCATCGCCCGGAGCCGCATACCCGGATCGCCGAACGTCACGAGACGGCTGCCGAGATCGAGCGTGCGTCCACTCGGGGCGTAGGCGACCCGTTGCCACGACGGCTTGTCCCCGCGACGGCGCAGGCCGGCCTCGCGGATCCGGCGGACGAGTTCTCGACTGTCGACCGCCTCCGCACCGAGTGCGATCGCACGATGCCGATCGACCTCTTCGACGTCGTAGTGGTCGCCCTGGAAGCCGAGCCGACGCTTGCCGATGCGTTGCGCGAACTCGTGGAGTTCGTCGAACGACTCGTCGCTCACGAGATGGGCCCAACGAGCGCCCTGCCACTTCCACACGGCCGCATCGACGAGCACGGTCATGGCCGCACGGTATCGGCGCATGCCCCGACGGGCGTCTTCGTGCGAGACTGCCACCCGTGTCCGACCCGACCGACGAGGTCCTCCTCCGCATCCCCGCCCGCCCGGAATACGGGCGCGTCGTGCGGGTCGGCGGCGCCGCGCTCGGGATGCGGCAAGGACTCTCATTCGCCGACATCGACGAACTGCGACTCGCCGTCGACGAAGCGGTGATCCTGCTGCTCGATGGCTCCGACGCCGACGGCGATACCGAGCTCGTCGCGACCTTCCGGTTCGACGACGGCCACCTTGAGGTCGAGATCGCATCCGACCGAACCGAGGCGTTGCGCGGCGACGCGCTCGCCCGATTCGACGAGGTGTGTTCGCCGCTGATCGACGCCTACGACCTCGACGCCGATCGAGGCTGGCTACGGCTGCGAAAGGCGCCGGCGCAGGTCGACTGACTCAGCGACCACTCGACCCGAATCCCTTGTCGCCCCGCTCGCTGTCGTCGAGCGTGTCGACCTCGACGAACGTGACGTGCTCGACCGCCTGCACGACGAGTTGGGCGATGCGTTCACCGCGGGTGACCTCGAACGCCTCGGTCGGATCGTGGTTGATCAGGCACACCTTCAGCTCACCGCGGTAGCCGGAGTCGATCAGCCCCGGGGTGTTCAAGACGGTGACCCCGTGCTTGAACGCAAGACCGCTCCGCGGCTGGACCAGGCCTGCGTACCCCTCCGGAAGCGCGATCGCGATGCCGGTGGCGACGAGGGCCCGACCGCCTGCGGGAGCAAGGGTGACGTCCTCTCGGGCGATCAGGTCGATACCGGCGTCCCCCGCTCGTGCGTACGCCGGGAGCGGCAGGTCGGGATCGAGGCGGAGGACGGGGAGATCAAGCACGGTGCGAAGCTAGCGGACGCAGGCGTCTACCCTGACACGATGCTCGCCTGGATGGACTTGGAGATGACGGGACTCGAACCCGACCGGCACGTGATCGTCGAGATCGCCACGCTGCTCACCGACGACGACCTCGAGTTGATCGCCGAGGGACCCGACCTGATCGTCCACGCCACACCAGAGCAGTTGGCGGAGATGGACGACTTCGTCACCAACATGCACACCCGCAGTGGCCTGCTCGACCAGATCACCGCGTCGACGATCAGTCTTGAGGAAGCCGGTGAGCAGACCCTGGCCTTTCTGCAAGCGCACATCCCTGAGGCCCGGACCGTGCCGCTGTGCGGCAACTCGATCGGGACCGATCGTCGCTTCCTCGCCGCCCATCTGCCCGAGGTCGAGGAGTTCCTCCACTACCGCTCGATCGACGTCTCCACGCTGAAGGAGCTCGCTCGCCGGTGGAACCCTGACGCGCTCAAGACCGCGCCGAAAAAGGCCGGCGGCCACCGGGCCCTGGACGACATCCGCGAGAGCCTCGAAGAGCTGCGCCACTACCGGCAGGCGCTTTTCGTTTCCCGCGACGCTTCCTCCTAGCCTGCAGAGCGTGAGCTCCCCCACCTACACGAAGCAGGAACAAGAGCCAGCGTCCGAGGAGGTCACGGAGGTCGCCGACGGCGTCTTGCGGATGCAACTGCCGATCTCGTTGCCCGGTCTCGGTCACGTCAACTGCTACGCCCTCGTCGACGGGGACGGGGTCGCCCTCGTCGATCCCGGACTCCCCGGGCCCGAGTCATGGAGCGCGCTCATGGCCCGGCTGAAGCACGCCGAGATTCCCGTCGAGCGGGTGCACACAGTGGTCGTCACCCACTCCCACCCCGACCACTTCGGTGGCAGCGCCCAACTGCGCGAGGTCGCCGGCGCCGACGTCTTGACCCACGAAACGTTCACCTCGTTCACCGCTGAAGCCAACGACGACCTGGAGCCGTTGATCGCGGACATGACCGAAGCGGAGATCGTCGACCTCTGGAAGGAACGCTTCAAGCAATTCGGTGAGACGCCGTGGGGCACCCGCCGAGAGCCGCCACCCGATCACGCCATCATCCGGATGATCCAGGCCGACGCAGGCGGACAGCGGTTCCTGTCGCCGGAGGCGACGATCCGCGTCGCCGACGGCGATCCGTTGCACTTCGCCGGCCGTGAGTGGTTTGCCATGCACACCCCCGGTCACACCGTCGACCACCTCTGTCTGTGGGACCCGGCCGATGGCGTCCTGCTTTCGGGCGACCACGTCCTCCCGACGATCACCCCCCACATCGCCGGCTCGACCGCGGTCGACGACCCGCTGGCGACCTTCTTTGCTTCGCTCGACCGGGTAGCGGCACTCGAGGGCCTCACCACCGTGCTCCCGGCTCACGGCCACCCCTTCGAGGACTGCCAGGGCCGCTGCGGCTTCATCAAGGAGCACCACCACGATCGCCTGCAGTTGCTTCGCGACGCGGCAGGCGGCACCGGCGATGCGCCGGTGACCGAGTGGATGAAGGTGCTGTTCCGCGAACGCTCGTGGGGCGACATGGCGGCGAGCGAGACGTTCGCTCACCTGGAGCACCTTCGGTTGGCCGGAGAGGCGGTCACCCACCGAGACGACGACGGCCTGCTCTACTTCGAACTCACCGGCGCCGGCTGATCAGCGACTCACAACGGCCGCACCTCGGCCGCACTCCCCGTGCCCGCTTCGGTGGTGAGCCAGGTACGGAACCCGCCGGCGTCGCCCGTCCAGCGGATGGTCGCCGAACCCGGCGGGGTCTCGCCCCCGTGCTCGAGCTGCGCCCGGACCCCCTCGAGTTTCATGCCGGTGCGATGGGCAACCTCCTCGACCGGCGCCCACTGGGCTGCGTTGTTGACATGGCCGAGCACGTCGAGATCGACGAATCGGATTGGCCACGCACGTTCGGCCGCATGGTCGGGAGCCTGATTCGGGAGTTGGAGGCGGGCCGACACCTTGCGCTCCGTGGCCGAACCGTAGATGTCGAAGAAATCAGCGTTGAGCTTGCGGGGCGCACCGGTCTCACCATCGACATAGATCCAGATCGTCACCGCCTCGACGTGAGCACCCTCGTCGCCCCGGATCTCGGTACGGCGTTCGGCCCACCGTCCTCCATGACCGCTGCACCAGGTCGCCAGCGCGATCTGTTCCTGGAAGACCGGTGCCCGGTGGACGTCGAGCATCGTGCGGCGGACCACCCACGTCATCGGGTCGGTCAGCCCGGAGTCGGTGGAATCGTCCCGGGCAACATCCTGCAGGTGGCGCACGGTGGCATCGAGGCGGCAGCGGCCGGTCGGATCGACCTCGGCGAGTCGAATCCGACGAGTGCTCTCGAAAATCCGTCCCGAGGCCGGTTTCGGCGTGATTTCAGCGGCTCCCGGCTCCGGCACGGGGTGGACCGTAGCAATTTTGGGAGATTCCGGTCGTAATTCGGTTGACGATTCGCAAACAGTCCGCCATCGTTGACGACGCCGGAACGCCCGGTCGCGTATGGCCTCACCCAAGGAGCCGTCCCGATGAACCAGATCACGTGCCACGAGCATCACGTCGCCACCATGGCCGACGCATGCGCGCGCGTGACCGCGCGTTCGTACGGCGGCGCCTGGCTCGGTTCCTTCCTCTTCGTGACGAAGCCGTATGCCGACCAGCGGCCCACCGGAGCACCCCCTGGCTGATCCCAGCCACCCACAACAGGGGAAACGCACCGAGGCCGCCAGCAACCTGGCGGTCTTTCTGCTTTTCGCCCCCCGTTTCCCCGACCAACCCACCACCACCCAACGAACACCATCCACGTCAAGAGAGGAGACGAGGTCATGCAAACCCTCGTCGACACCAACATTCACACCACCATCAGCGTCGGGGACCTCCCCTGGGAGGACATCGCGGCGTGCCGTGCCGTGCCGAACGCTGCGGATCTCTTCTTCAGCGAGGACATCGGCGATATCGCCGCAGCCAAGCGTGTGTGCGCCGACTGTTCGGTGCTGGCCGAGTGCCTCGAAGGGGCGCTCGACCGACGCGAGCTGTTCGGCGTGTGGGGTGGGCAACTCTTCATCAACGGCAAGATGCTGACGGTGAAGCGCCGGCGGGGACGACCCCCGAAGGTCGCCCGTCCTGAGGACCAGATGCCAGTCGTGCCGATCCCGGTGCATCTGCAGGCCACCGCCCAGAAGCGGTCCGCCTGAGTCCCTCCCAAACCCGGTGGCGGGGTCGTCCCCCGGACCCCGCCACCCCACGATTCCCTCACCGCCCGTCCCGGCGTCCCCCACGGCCCGGGTGACGTCAATCGAGCTCCGGCCGTAGCCGGGACGGGCGGTGGGCCAGGGAACGAAGATGGCGACACTCGGCATCCGATGCCGGGTGTCGCCATCTCGTCGTTTTCGCCGTGCCGGGGGCACAGTCGCCCCGACGCCCTCGCTCATGGTGGCGCCCGCTAGCGTTTTCCGCGGAGCTTTCCGTGTCTGATTCCCCCACCTTTCGTCCGATCCGTCGCCCCGTCATCCTTGGCGTCGTCGGCCTGATGATGTTCGTGAGCGCCTGCGGAGGCGGCGACGACGTCGCCCGGCTCACCAATGAACCGATACCGCTCGAAGACCTCCAGAACGACGACGCGATCGGATCCGATGTCGACATCGACTTCACGACCTTCGACGGATCCACATCGAACTTCGCCGCCTACGCCGGTACGCCACTGGTCGTGAATTTCTTCTCTCGCACCTGTGCGCCATGCGTGACGGAAATGCCGGAGTTCGAGGCGGTCTTCCAGGCGTTCGACGGTGCCGTCGCCTTTGTCGGGATCTCCACCGACGCCCGCTTCGACGACGCCGAACTGATCGTCGAGCAAACCGGCGTCACCTACGACCTCGGCTGGGACCCGAACGCCGACGTGTTCGAACGGTTCGGCGGCTTCGCCATGCCGACCACCGTGTTCGTCGACGCCGAAGGAGTGGTTCGTGAGACCTGGTCGGGGGTGCTCACCGCCACCGAGCTGACCGCCAAGATCGAGGACCTCGCCTGATGAGCATCGAAGCGCTGGCGTTCCCGTTCAGTGTCGGCATGTTGGCGGCGTTCAACCCTTGTGGATTCGCGATGTTGCCCACCTATATCGGCTACTTCATTGGCACCGGCGAGACCGAACAGCCCACGAAGGTGCGGGGGATCACCCGCGGCCTGTGGGTCGGTTCGATGCTGACACTGGGCTTCGTTGCGGTCTTCGGTGGGCTCGGAATTCTGATCTCGTTGTTCCTGAGCCAGGGCACGGTGGTCGAGTACCTCGGCTATGTCACGGTTGCGCTCGGTGTTGCACTCATTTCGATGGGGATCGCCATGTTCACCGGCAGGCAGATCATGGTGAACATCCCGAAGCTGAACAAGGGTGCGGACAGTCGCGAGAGCAGCTCGATGTTCCTCTTCGGCGTCTCGTATGCCGTCGTCTCGCTGAGCTGCACGGTCGGCTTGTTCATCTCGGCCGTATCGAACGCCTTCACGACCGACGGCTTCGTTCAGGGCGTCGGAAGCTTCCTCGCCTACAGCCTCGGTATGGGCACCATCATTCTCTTCCTCACCGTGAGCCTCGCCCGGGCGAAGAACAATGTCGCCACCAACATGCGGCGGCTCCTGCCGTTCATGGGCACGGTCTCCGGCATCGTTCTCGTCATCGCCGGCATCTACCTGATCGACTACGGCGTCTGGGAGATCCGAATCCAAGAGGATCTCGGGGCTCCGAATCTGCTGGTCGACCAGTTCGAGACCTTCCAGGCTGCGGTTTCCAACTGGATCGTCGATGCCACCCCTGAACGCATCGGCGTGCTCACCGTCGTGCTGATCGCCGGGCTCTACCTCCTGGCCTGGTTCGAGGACAATCCTGGCGACCGACTTCGCCAAGGGTCGCTCGCCGTCGTGTGGGCGGCGGTCGTGCTCTTCCTCGAGGCCTTCAACAGCTTCGACTTCCTGATCGCCCCGATCGGACGCTTCGTGGCGAACTGGCCGTTCCGCATCGGCAACTGGTTCACGGATCCGTTCCGCGGTGGTGTCCCTCTCGAGGTGGTCTTCGTGGCCCTCGTCGCCCTGTGGGCATACCGCAAGGCCGACAACTACCGTCGCGATCGTGCTGCGGTCACTGCTGGATCGTCCTGAGGTCACCGAGATCTGCGAGCTGCGAGGCTCGTTCGGTCTCATGGCGTTCCACGGCGGGAACCTCGAACGCACCACCGACATCATCGCCGCCGAGGTCGCCGAACGAACCGGATCGTCCTACTACGGCGTGATCCAGGCCGCCCCGTTCCGACAGCACATTCCCAGCACCAAGTTCGACCCGACCGAGAGCGACGCGCTCGCCTCGTTCGTCGGGCACGTCGACACGGTCATCGCCGTGCACGGCTACGGCCGCGACGATCACTTCTGGGACGTACTGCTCGGCGGACGCAACCGAGAACTCGCGACACATCTGGCCGGTCACCTCCGCTCCGAGCTCGACGAGCGGTTCGGCGTGCTCGACGTCGTCGATGAGATCCCCGGTGGCCTTCGGGGTCAGCACGAACGCAATCCGGTGAACCTGCCGATCAACGCCGGTGTGCAGATGGAACTGCCCCCGACTATTCGGTGGAACAAGGAAGCGATGAACTGGAGCGACCACGAGGGCACCCCTCGGGCTCCCCAGGTCGATGCGTTGATCGAGACATTGGTCGTCGCCGTCGAAACCTGGCAGGACTGATTAGGGCGACTGGCGCTCGATTACCCAGTCGTCACCCTCGAGCCGGTAGCGGATGCGATCGTGAAGGCGGCTCGGCCGTCCCTGCCAGAACTCGATCTGGTGAGGACGAACAAGATACCCACCCCAGTGCGGTGGACGCGGAACCTCGTCGGGGAACCGCGCCGAGAACTCGCGCACCGCAGCGTCGAGCGTCTCGCGGGACGGGATCACCGACGACTGATCGCTCGCCCAGGCCCCGAGTTGGCTGCCGCGCGGACGGCCCGCGAAGTACGCGTCCGACTCGGCCTCGGGGACGTGTTCGGCCGAACCGACGATGTGGACCTGACGCTCGAGGTCGTGCCAGACGAAGCTCATCGCCGCACGGTTGGTCGCGTCCAGCGCCCTGCCCTTCGTGGAAGTCCGATTCGTGTAGAAGACGAAGCCTCGATCGTCGATACCGCGGAGGAGCACGGCTCGGCTCGACGGCCAGCCGGAAGCGTCGACCGTGCTCACGACCACGACCCCGGGATCGCGGGGACCGGTGGCCGCCCACTCGTCGAACCAGGTCCGGAACTGCACGATCGGGTCCGGATCGACATCGGCAAGGTCGAGGCCCGCCTGCTCGTACTGGTGACGGATCGACTCCAGGTTCATGGCCAGACTCTACGGTGCAGTCATGGATCGAGTCGTACCCGCCGTCCTTGCCGGCGGTGCCGCCGGTGCCGCAGGTCGGTGGGCGATCGGTGAGTTCGGCTGGTCGTCCGCCACGAACCTGCTGGTGGTCAACACCATCGGCTGTTTCGTGCTGGGAATCGTCATTGCGGCCCTTCCCGAGCGCGAGCATCCGATCCGCTTGGCCTTGGGGGTCGGTGTGTGCGGTGGCCTCACGACCTTCTCGGGGCTCGCCGTCGAGCTCGCCGTGCGACTCGACGCAGGCGATGTCGGCGAGGCAGTGGCGATGGGGGTGCTCAGCCTCGGGCTCGGCCTGGTCGCGTTTCTCGGTGGGCGGGCGGTGCCGGCGTGATCGCCGTGCTGTTCGTCATCACCGCCGCAGCCGGCACGCTGCTTCGCTGGCAGGCGTCGAGGTCCGTGCCCATCCGGGCGATCGCGACGTTTGCCGTAAACATCGGTGGTGCGTTCGCGCTGGGCCTGCTCTCCACCGCCAGCACCGACTCTCAGCTCATCGGTGGCGTGGCGGGCATCGGGGCGCTCACGACCTTTTCGACATTCGTGGCCGAAATCTTCGAGATCCACCAGATCGACCGAGGGTGGGCGTGGCGCTACGGGGCCGCAACCTTCGTGTTCGGCGTAGCTGCAGCCTGGGTCGGATTGACGCTCGCCTAGCGGTTGGCCATCGCCAACATCGCCTCAAGCGACGCTGCACCAACGTTGGCACCACAGCTGACGGCGACGACGCGAGTACCGGGGTTCGTGTCGGCGAACTGTGTGGCGGCCGCGAGCGCCACCCCGGCAGCCCCCTCGACCAGATGGTGATGATCGTCGATCATCGAGGCAACCGCCCGAGCGATCTCGAGTTCGCTGATGTCGACCCACCGGTCGACGAGCGCACGACAGATGTCGAAGGTGATTGTGTCGTCCTCGAGCCCCCCGGCCGTGCCATCAGAGAACGTCGGCTCGAAGTGCGGGGTGATGATCTCTCCGGCATCGATCGACGCGGCCATCGCCCGATCGTTCGCCGCTGACGCGCCGATCACGAGCGTCGAGGGCGACGCCGCCTTGATCCATGTTGCGATGCCGGAGATGAGTCCGCCACCGCCAACCGACACCACCACAGCATCGGGGGCCGCGCCGTCCTCGAGGATTTCTTTCCCGATCGTTCCCTGCCCGGCAATGATGCGCGGGTCGTTGTACGGGGAGACATACGTGATGCCTCGCTCCTCGGCAGCTCGTCGCGCCGCCATCTCGGCACGGCTGGTATCTGTGCCCTCCACGAGCACGATCTCCGCGCCAAGGCGACGGATCTGCGCGATCTTCGACGGAGCGGCGGCCTCCGGGAGATAGATCGTGCACGCAAAGCCCCGGCTTGCCGCTGCGGTAGCGACACCGATGCCGTGGTTGCCCGACGACGCAGTGATCACCCCTTCAGCCGCAAGGTCGGGGGACAACGAATGCACCACATTGGCCGAACCTCGGACCTTGAAACTGCCCGTTCGCTGCAGGTGCTCGCACTTGATGGCGATGTCGGCCCCGTGCCGCTCCGACAGTGGGTCCGAGGTCAGCAGTGGCGTGCGCAGGACGTGCGGCTCGATGCGGTTCGCCGCCTCGTCGATGGTCGTGGGATCGATCACGATGGCCCGCCGGTCATCACGAGTTGGGCCATGGCGGCGTCCTGGATGCCGAGACCACAGTGATCAGAGACGCTGATCTGTTCGTCCGAGGTGCGGCCCGGCGAACGGCCGGTCAGGACGTCGCCGAGATTCACCGCGCGTTCGGCAGCCTCGGCGAGATGGGCGAGTTCGCCGACACGAGCGGCGATCGACACATCGTCGGCGACGAGCAGGTCGGCGCCGAGCAGCACATCATCGGCCAACTCTCGTTTTCCCAGGAGGTCGGATCCCATAGCGATGACGTGGGTGCCGGGCGAGAGCATCTCGAGCGCGACCAGGGGTTCACGACTCGGTGTGCAGCAGATCACGATGTCCGCGCCGTGTACGGCGTCAGCGACCGTGTCCGTGGCGACGGCGTCGTTCTCCGCAGCAAACCTGTCTCGAGTCTCCGGGCTGCGGCTCCAGACGGTGACCGACTCGATGCCAAGGGCCTCGCGCAGCGCAGCAACCTGAAACGCCGCCTGAAAGCCACCGCCAAGAATCGTCAGCGTGCGGGAGTCGGGCCGAGCGAGTGCCCGGGCACTCACCGCAGACGCTGCCGCGGTGCGGATCTCCGTGAGCCAGCCACCATCGTCGAGAATCGCAGCCGGCGCACCGGTGGCGGCGTCGAGCACCGCCGTGAAGCCGGAGTTGCCGCCTTCAGGGAACGCACCTGCGGCGGCTTTGAAGGCGAGATACGGCCCGCCGAGATGGGCTCCTTTCACGTGGAGTTCGCCTCCGTTGGCGAGATGCATGGCGAACTCGTCGGGTGCCACGACGTCACCCTCGGCCAGGGCGCAGAACGCATCGTGCACGGCACCTCGCGCAGCAGCGAGGCTCACTCGGGAGCGAACGGTGTCGGCATCGAGGACCTTCATCGGCCCAGTATGTCGCTCACGCCCGCTGCACCGCAGCCCAGAGACCCGACCCGGCGCGACCGGCGGTCGCAGTCCATGAGCCCGGCAGTGCGTCGACAACCGCTTCTGGGCTCAGGTGAATCGGTGTCTCGTGCCCGAGCGTGTTGATCCACAGTAGGCCGCCGCCCGGGCGCAGGACCCGATCGACCTCCGCCGGGAAGAGCAACATGTTCACCAGGACGAGGAGATCGGCCGCGTCGTCGCGAAAGGGCAGCACCGAGGCATCGGCCTGCACCTTCGGAGCGAGGTCCGACTGATGGCGCAGCATCGCCATCGACAGATCGAGGGCGACGACGTCGTCGAACCGCTCGATGAGATGCCCGGTGCCGAGGCCGGTGCCCGAGCCGAGCTCGATCACCGTGTCGCCTGCGAGCCCGCCACGATCGAGCGCGTCGAGGATCGAGGCCTCACGCTCCGGGGTCGAGCGACTCGACCACTCGGCGGCCATGCCGTCGAAGAGTTCTCGAACCTTCTCGCGGCGCGAGAAATCCCACGCCGCATCGAAGGCGACCGTCTCGGTTACCTCACGCATCGGCGACACCGAGCCGAAGACGGGCAGGTCGGTGACCGTGCCCTCCGCATCGGGGAGCCAGGTCACCGATCCCGGCATCAGGCCGGAACCGGAATCTCGGTGACGCCACCCATATACGGCCGCAGCGCTTCAGGAATCGTCACCGAGCCGTCGGGTTGCCGGTAGGTCTCGACGATGCCGGCCCAGACCCGCGGCACGGCGAGGCCCGACCCGTTCAGCGAGTGCACGAACTGGGTGCCCTTCTCGCCTTCAGGCCGGTACCGGATGTTGGCCCGCCGGGCCTGGTAGTCCGTGCACCAGCTGACGGAACTGACCTCGAGCCAACGGTCGGCGCCCGGCGCAAACACCTCAATGTCGTAGGTACGAGCACCGGCGCCGCTGATGTCGCCGCACGCAAGGTCGAGCACGCGATGGGCGAGACCGAGATCACGGATCGCGTTCTCGGCCCGATCGAGGATCTCCATGTGCATCGCCTGCGCCTGATCGGGCGTACAGAACGCGTAGAGCTCGACCTTGTCGAACTCGTGCACGCGCAGCAGGCCCCGGGTGTCGCGCCCGGCCGACCCAGCCTCGCGGCGATAGCAACTGGTGTGGGCCATGAGCCGCATTGGCAACTCGGACTCGTCGAGCACCTCGCCGGCGACCATCGACGTGAGCGGCACCTCCGCCGTGGGAATCGCCCAGAGGTCATCGCGTTCGAGGTGGTACGCGTCGTCGCTGAACTTCGGAAGATGGCCGGTGCCGATCATCGTGTCGGTCTTCACGACCGTCGGCGGACGAATCTGCTCGAAGGCGTCACGATTGCGATCGAGGCCGTAATTGATGAGCGCGCTCAAGAGATGGGCACCGGCGCCCCGGTACATGGCGAACATCGAACCGGACATCTTCACGGCGCGGTCGACATCGAGGATGCCGAGCTGCTCGCCGATCTCCCAATGGGGGACCTTCTGATGTTCGGCATAGCCATCCGGATCGTGGCCTTCCACACGCACGACGATGTTGTCGTCTTCGGTGAGGCCGTCAGGGGCATCCGGGGCCGGCATGTTCGCAATGTGGAGCAGCTGCTGGCGAAGGGCGGCCTGGAGTTCGTCGGCCTCGGCGGCCAGCGACTTCTCCCGCTCGCCGAGTGCCTTGCTCTCGTCTTGCAGCGCACTCGCCTCATCGCCCTTGCCGTCGCGATGCAGTGCCCCGATCTCTTTTGACAGGGCATTGACCCGGCTTCGGATGTCGTCGCGTTCGGTACCTACCGCCCGGACACTGGCATCGAGTTCGACCGCACGATCGATCCCCGAGGTGTCGTCGCCTCGGCGAGCGATCGCCGCTTTCACGGCCTCCGGGTCGGTGCGCAGCAGCTTGATGTCGAGCATGGTCAGACGGTATCGCCCGCAGGACCCAGGAGCGCTCGTTTCAGCGGTGTCCGGGGTCGGGTCGGTTCCTAGCGGGTCTCGACGGGCGGCTCGCCGGCGTCGGCGAACCGCTGCTCGACGTCGTCAAACGTGAGCCGCCGGTTGTGACGGTCGCGCCGGGCCTGCTCTTCGGCTCGCGCGTTGTTCGCGGCGAGGCGGAAGAAGCGGACAGCGATGATCGTCCAGAGGTAGAAACCACCGATGACCTTCATGACCGCACCGGCGGCCTGCTGGTCTTCAACCGGGGAGATGCCCCACAGTGCGTCGTCGGTCTCGTACGCCTCGTAGACGACACCCTCGGCGAAGGTCAGCCACCCGGCCGGCACCGTGGGAACGATCGACATGAGGAAGAGGTAGAGCATCTTTCCGGGCTCGCCCATCTGGAGTTCCT
>Ga0181594_10000647_pt1 | contig 32219 bp, 26 predicted proteins | sample 071ome_18_FD_145603 | JGI IMG/M metagenome (GOLD analysis project Ga0181594, IMG submission 145603) | Coastal salt marsh microbial communities from the Groves Creek Marsh, Skidaway Island, Georgia - 071413BT metaG (spades assembly) | ecosystem: Environmental > Aquatic > Marine > Intertidal zone... | reverse complement strand
ACGCCACGAAAGCGAGCATTTGGCCTATAAGCGTAAGATTGATATTCACTGTTTGCTCCCGTTTTCGACCAACCGTTCCAAGGATTAACCCCGGCTGGCTATGGTCTCAGTTAGCCCGCGACAACGAAAATCAGGTACATAGCGATACCAACGCCGATAATTGGGATAGCGTCAACAAGGCCCGCGCCCAGGAAGAATGTACCCTGAAGCTTTGGTGCCAGCTCGGGCTGACGCGCTGATCCCTCAATGAGCTTTCCGCCCAGAATGCCCACGCCAATCGCGGCGCCCATTCCACCCAGACCCATCATAATCGCGGCGGCAACGTAAATAAGTTCCATGGTTTTCTCCTACTTAAGTGGTAGCACGTGTGCTTGTGTTGTGAAATTTAATGGTCTTCGTGCGCCATGCTCAGGTACACGATGGTCAGCACCATAAAGATGAAGGCCTGAAGAGTAATGACCAAAATGTGGAAAATAGCCCAGCCTATCTGAAGAAGCGCTGCGGGCAACATCCAAAAAAGCCCGACACTGAACAGGGAGGCAATAAGGATAAAAATCATTTCCCCTGCGTACATGTTGCCAAAGAGTCGCAAGCCGAGGGAGAAGGGCTTGGCAAGCAATCCGACCACTTCCATGAACAGGTTCACAGGAATAAACAACGGGTGATTAAACGGGTTCATGGTCAGCTCTTTTACAAAGCCAAACCCCTTAACTTTAATGCTGTAATACAACATCAGGACAAACACCCCAACAGCCATACCCATGGTGATGTTTGGGTCTGTTGAGGGCACTATTTTCTGGTATTCAACTCCGACAAGCATTAAGCCGTGGGGGATCAAATCGACGGGGATCAGATCCATCAAGTTCATCAAAAATACCCACACAAAAATCGTCAGTGCCAGCGGCGCTATGAGCGGATTTCTGCCGTGGAAGGTGTCTTTAACGGTGCCGTCGATAAACTCAACGATCATCTCAACCCCATTGACCCACCCAGAGGGGATGCCAGCCGTCGCTTTCACGGCGACTCGGCGGAATAGCCAACAGAAAATAATGCCCAGACCGACAGACCAAATCATTGAATCCACGTGGATCGCGTTGAACCCCATCGCAGCAATCTCATCGGCTCCATGGGCCATCGTCCACAATCCACCGTCTGCGACCACCTCCACGCCTTCCGCGGTCTGGCGCTCGAAACCGGCAGGAAGCTTTCCATAGGTGAGATTCGTCAGGTGGTGGACGATATACTCGGAAACTGTTTGTTCTCCGGCTGAAGCCATTTTACCTTCACTTTGCTACATTTAAGCGATTTTAGCCGCTTTTAACCACTTATTCGGCGTGTTTTCACGTGATAGGCAACCGGGGTTACCCCTATCGCCATCGCAGCACCCGTTATTACGGCGAGGCCGCTTACTTCTTGCTTGAGCGCAAACAGCACCGCAAACCCAGCCCCCGTCAGCGAGTACTTTGCGACCGCCAGCAAGGCCGGCTTGGCTGCCCATCGGCGACTCCCCAGCTGATGGGCCAGCCACCACTGGGGCAAAATCACCACAAGCCCGCCAAAGAACAAATCTAGGGCCGCCCCCAAATCAACCGTGATGGCTGTCATGCCCGCCAAAACCAAAGTAATGGCTGCAGATATACGTAGCGCTGTAACCGCCCGCCCCTTCACCGCCCCAAACGGATCAACCACTTAACGGCGCTTTACCCTGGGCTGGAGGCCCAAAAAACGGGGGCGAGTGTAAAGGATGTAAGAAGCCATATCAACAAATCCAACGCTAGCGAAAGCGTGTCAAGATACCCTCTAACTCTTCGTTAGTGCTGAAAGTAATGACCAGCTTACCGCCCCCGGGCCCCTGGGTTTTTAACGTTACTCTCGCGCCTAATTTTTCAGAGAGCTCCCGCTCCAGACGCTGTACGTCAGGATCAACCCGATCGCCAGTCATGCGGGCACCCCCGTCGGGCAGCAGCAGACTCTTTACCAACCGTTCCGTCTGTCGGACAGACAAGCTGGACTGGGACACTTGGCGGGCGGCTTTTAACTGTTGCCGGCCTTCTAGGGCGAGCAGTACCTTTCCGTGACCTGTATCTATCAGGCCCTGCTCAACCATCGTGAGAACATCTGGCTCTAAGGTCAGCAGACGCATTGCGTTGGCGATCGACGATCTTGATTTACCCACCCTGTCTGCTACCTGTTGCTGACTGAGCTGAAACTCCTGCTGCAGTCGTTTCAATGCCACCGCCTCTTCAACCGGATTTAAGTCTTTGCGTTGAATGTTTTCAATGAGCGCCATTGCTATTGCGGCGTCGTCATCCACCTCCCGAACCAGTGCGGGAATGGTGTCCAACCCAGCTAGCTGGCTGGCTCGCCAGCGTCTCTCGCCGGCAATAATCTCCCAGTTTCCGCCGCTCTGGGTCCTTACAACAATGGGCTGCATAACCCCTTGGCTTTTGATGCTCTCCGCCAGCTCCTGCAGCGCTACCTGTTCAAAATCCCTGCGGGGCTGATATTTCCCTCGGCGCAACTTCTCAAGAGGTATCTGCCGCAGCCCTGTTTTGGCGGGGGCATACTCTTCGCTGTTTTTTTGATCAGATTGAGGGCTTGATGCTGGGTTGGAAGAAATGGCGGTGGCGCTTAACAACACATCAAGGTCTTTACCCAAACTTCCTTTTCGCTTTCGTGTGCTCAAGCTACAGCCCTCAAATCCCTGATTCCAACAGCATAAAAAAGCCTTGCCGAGGCCGAGGAGGCCAGGTTAGTCACCTGCCTGTGCACCCTCGATCTCACTCCTTTCCCGCTGCCTTTTCACAAACTCTCCAGCAAGCGCCGCATAGGCCCTGGCCCCAGCGCTATAGCGGTCGTAATGAAGAGCCGGCAACCCGTGGCTTGGTGCCTCCGCTAACCTCACGTTTCTGGGTATCACAGTCCGATAAACCTTATCACCAAAGTGCTTATGGAGCTGCGCGGAGACCTCATTGGTTAGTGAGTTACGAGGATCGTACATGGTGCGCAAAATGCCTTCTACCTCCAACCGAGGATTGGCCGCTTGTTTAACTCTTTCGATGGTGGCCAGCAAGGTCGAAAGCCCTTCTAGGGCAAAATACTCACATTGCATCGTGATAACGACCGAGTTAGCCGCAATCAACGCATTAACCGTCAACATACTCAGGGAGGGTGGGCAATCGATAATAATCATATCGAACTGCAACCCTGTCGCGAGAGCATTAGCCAGTCTATGCTCCCGGCCCTCGAGATTTAAAAGCTCTATTTCTGCAGCGGTTAGGTCCCGGTTTGCACCTACTAACGAATAGCCGTTGTCGGCAGCGGGGACCACGACATCCTTTAGTGGCGCTCCCTCAACAAGTAAATCGTACGCGGTTAGCTCCAAATTGTGTTTATCAACCCCGGAGGACATGGTGGCGTTGCCCTGGGGATCGAGGTCGACCAAAAGGACCGATCGGCCCATAGCAGCAAGGCTCGCCGCTAAATTCACACTGGTCGTGGTCTTCCCGACACCCCCTTTCTGGTTAGCAACGGCAACTATTTTCATTGTTTCAGGTCTTCCCGCTGCGCTGTAGGCTTCATCGACACAACAACTCTTGGCTCATTAAGAAAAGGCACGTCCAACATTGTCGTGGAAGTAACCTCCACATCGTTATTAAGCCCAGCCAATTCGGCCTCGTAACCTGCAGATTTCATTGCCAATATGGTGCCCGATGACTTCAACAGGTGCGAGCACTCATCGACCATCTTAGCACTACTCGAAAAAGCCCTCGTCACCACGTGGTCGTATCCACCATGTTCCACATGGTCTCTCACTCGACTGTGGACAATGTGGACGTTTGAAAGCGCCAAGTGGGTCACCACATGATGTAAGAAGCGGGTTTTCTTGCCGTTACTATCAAGGAGAACCACTGTCTTGTCCGGCCGCATGACTGCGAGTGGTATCCCAGGAAGGCCGGCCCCGGTACCCACATCAATCACCGTTTTTCCGGTGACAGATGAAAGTAGTGACAGGCTATCAAGTATGTGGCGGACCACCATATCCCCAGGGTCTTTAATTGCCGTAAGGTTATATGCCTTGTTCCATTGGTGAAGCAGCGCCACGTAAGAGAGTAGTGCGTCGCGCTGAGCGATGGTCGTCTCAAGTTGCAGCTGATTGACACCGCGCTGCAAAAGGCTTTCTGAGGTATCAGCCATTAGAGACGCGTTCGACTGACTCCGACCTCTTCAAATAAACAAGCAGTAAAGACAAGGCCGCTGGGGTTACCCCAGAAATTCTGCCTGCTCTAGCCAACGACGCGGGCCTTGCCTCGCTCAGTTTTTGGGAAATTTCATTAGATAGTCCCGGAACCGCCGAGTAGTCCAGATCGGCTGGCAGTGACATATCCTCCTGTCGACGCAGTCGGGCAATGTCTTCAGACTGGCGCTCGATATAGCCAGCATATTTAAGCTGAATCGCCACTTGCTCAGCCGCATGCCTGGTGGACACTAGCGGGTCGCCAGCTAGATAAGCTATGTCGTTATAGTTGAAAGTTGGGCGGCGTAGCAGGTCCGCCAGCGAATATTCGCGCGAAAGCGGCTTATCAAGAAGTGGTTCCAGTTTATCAGCAGCCGTCGATTTGGGTTGTATGTAAGTCGTTTCCAAACGGTGCTTTTCTATCTCAATACTCTCTTTTCTTTCGACGAAAGACCGCCATTGTTCGTCGTCCACCAAGCCCATTTCACGACCCAACTCTGTTAGCCGGAGGTCTGCATTATCCTCGCGTAATAGAAGGCGATATTCTGCTCGTGAAGTGAACATCCGGTACGGCTCCTGAGTGCCTAGGGTTACCAGATCGTCTACCAGCACGCCAAGGTAAGCCTGATCACGGGAGGGCTCCCATGGGGCAAGATCCCGAGAGCGTCGAGCAGCATTCAAACCCGCCAATAAGCCTTGAGCAGCTGCCTCCTCATAGCCGGTGGTACCGTTAATCTGGCCGGCAAAGAATAGCCCTTCCACGCTCTTTGTTTCCAAGGAGTGCCTCAAGTCTCTGGGATCGAAGTAATCATACTCGATGGCGTAACCAGCACGCGTGATATGACTATTCTCCAATCCTTTTATCGATCGAACCAATTCAGCTTGGACATCGAAAGGCAGGCTGGTAGAGATCCCGTTGGGGTAAAGCTCTGTCGTACATAACCCCTCTGGCTCAATAAAGATCTGATGGGAGTCCTTATCAGCAAAGCGATGTATTTTGTCCTCGATACTGGGGCAATAACGAGGGCCCGCACCTTCAATAACACCGCCAAATAAGGGCGACCTATCCAAGCCCGCGCGGATGATGTGGTGGGTATTCTCGTTGGTGGCGGTGATCCAACAGCAACGCTGTTCTGGGTGAGTGTCTGTTGATCCGTACAGAGACATCACCGGCCTTGGCGTGTCTCCCCACTGTTCTTCCATCACCGAAAAATCCACGGTCCTGGCGTCGATACGAGGAGGGGTTCCTGTTTTCAGGCGCCCTACCCTAGGACAGAGCTCTCGCAAACGGTCGGCCAGCCCTATTGAAGCTGCATCACCAGCCCTTCCCCCCGATGTCTGCTCCATTCCCACATGGAGTTTCCCATTTAGAAAAGTGCCGGCGGTCAACACTACATTGTCGCTGTAAAATTTCAGATTACTACGTGTCGCAACACCTCTGACACGAGTGCTATCCAACAGGATATCCTCAACCGCATCCTGAAAAATACTGAGACCTGTTTGCTGCTGTAAGCGCTGTCGAATCCCGTTTCGGTACAAAACCCGATCTGCCTGTGCGCGGGTTGCCCTTACCGCGGGTCCTTTACGGGCATTGAGTACCCGAAACTGTATCCCAGCTCGGTCAGTAGCACGCGCCATGGCACCACCTAGCGCATCAACCTCCCTAACCAAATGGCTTTTACCGATACCGCCGATGGCGGGGTTACATGACATCTGGCCTAACGTATCGATTGAATGGGTCAGCAGCAGCGTTCTGGCTCCCGCGCGGGCAGCAGCAAGCGCGGCCTCTGTCCCAGCGTGGCCGCCGCCTACAACAATCACGTCAAAGTAATAGCTAGTTGTGGTCATAGATTCTGATATGGAAGTATCAGTGATCCGCTGTTAGTCGTTTGGCTGGATAGTATAAGAGCAGACTGGATTTCAGAAAATCCTGCTTAGTACCGATATAGCTCGGTTGTGCCGAATCTCTAGAGTTGCCAGGAGTGGTCTCTTACGCCTTTGTGAAATGCAAATTTGTAACGCCCTCCCTTTTACATACTAAGTATTAATATAAATACTTATATAGAAAGATAGTTATATTGATGTTGTTGTTATTAGCAACCGCGAAGTCGTTGGATAACAAGGCTAAGTCCGCTTTTTAAAAGGGTTTCACGACTGTATAGGCTTGGGCGCACAAGGGGTTAAAGTCTTGTACAAGCGCTGAGTTGATTGGGGATAAAAGCTCCAGCAACACTAATCGCGTGAAAGCAAAGAATAATTCTTCAGAGTATCAACCGGAGACACACAACTTCAGCCGACACCAAATGTCATTAAAAGGGTTATCCCCTGCCAAAGCCCAGATCGGTGTGCAGTCCTGTCGGCGAGCTGTGTATAAAGGGTTGATACAGGAAAGATTACTTCCCAATACAAAAGCTCGAGAAGATCTTCCCTAAAAGGTCATCGCTTGTCACTCTTCCTGTTATCTCACCAAGTTTCTCGTGAGCTTGCCGGAGATCTTCGGCGAGTAGCTCACCGGCACTGTAGGTCGAAAAACGTTGAAGCGATTCGTTAAGGTGATTCGCCACATTGGTCAGGGTGTTTACATGCCTTTTCCTGGCGCTGAATAGGGATGAAGCGTTAGCCGTCACCCCCAATGCGGACAGTATTTGTTTTTTTAGAGCATCTACACCCTCTCCGCTTAACGTGGATATCGCCGAAAATTGATCCTGTTGGTCGTCGTTGATTCCCGGAGCGCGCCCAGATACATCGATTTTGTTGAGCACTCGCAAGACCTTTTTATCTAAGGCAAGCGGCATGTTTTCGTTGTCGGCGATCGAATCGTCTATCACTTCGAGCACTAAATCAGCTTCCTGAATTGCTAATTTTGCTCGCCTAACTCCTTCCACCTCAACCTGATCGGAAGTCTCTCTTAGACCAGCAGTATCACTAAAAATGATGGGCACCCCGCCTAAGTTTATAGTGGTTGTGAGAACATCTCGCGTTGTGCCAGCTTGTGAGGTAACGATGGCGACGGCTTCTTTTGCCAGCAGGTTGAGCAGGCTGCTTTTGCCGGCGTTCGGTGCACCAGCGAGCACGACGTTAGCCCCTTCCTGAAAAAGCCGACCCTGATTAGCCGTTGATAGGAGATCACGGACACGCTGACACAGACCAAGCAAACGCGCCTCCACTTTCCCATCTGAGAGAAAATCAACCTCCTCTTCCGGAAAATCGATTGCTGCCTCTATAAAAACCCGCAGCGCGATGATGTCATCAGCTAACTCATTTACAAGGTTAGAAAAATCCCCTCTCAAGGATGCTTGGGCTTGTGTTGCAGCGGATTCAGTTTGTGCGTTGATGAGATCAGCAACCGCCTCTGCTTGCAGCAGGTCCATCTTCCCATTTAGGAAGGCGCGTTCGGAAAACTCTCCTGGTCTAGCCTGTCTTGCGCCATGAGCGATGCAGGTACTTACCAACCGATTAAGCGTTGCAGCGCTTCCATGAATCTGACATTCCACCACGTCTTCACCGGTAAACGAGGCAGGGCCAGGAAAAAACAATAAAATACCATCATCAATCACGTGATTCTGACTGTCGGAGAAGGTGCAGTAGTAGGCGTGCCGGGGAGATACTGGTTGCTCCTGTTTATGAGACATAGTCAGGGCAATATTGCATGCTAAGGGGCCTGAGAGGCGTATAACACCTACACCCCCCGGTCCTGCACCAGAGGCGATAGCAACAATCGTGTCAGTATCTAGGGATGATGAGGGCATGAACGCGCCTCTGTTATCGGGTGACACCTTCTCTTTCGATTCGGCGAGTAATGACAAATTGTTGGGCCATCGAAAGAAGATTATTCACGACCCAATACAACACCAAGCCGGAGGGGAACCAGAGGAAAAAGAAGGTAAATACGACCGGAAGCCATTGCATAATTTTAGCTTGCATTGGATCCGGTGGTGGCGGGTTTAGCTTTTGCATGAAGAACATGGACGCGCCCATCATTAGCGGCAATACAAAGTAGGGGTCCATCGCCGACAGATCATCAATCCAGAGCGCGAAAGGTGCTTGGCGCAGCTCAACAGATTCCATCAGCACCCAGTAAAGCGCGATAAATACTGGCATTTGAATTAAAATAGGCAGGCAGCCCCCCATGGGGTTGATTTTTTCCTTCTTATAAAGCTCCATCATCGCCTGGGATTGTTTTTGCTTGTCTTCTGCGTATTGCTCGCGGATTGCCACCATTTTTGGCTGCACTTTTCTCATTTTCGCCATTGATCTGTAGCTAGCGGCAGAGAGCTGAAAAAAGACCGCTTTGACCAGTACAGTCAGCATGATGATGGCGACGCCCCAATTTGTAACGACGCTTTGAATCTTGGTCAGCAACCAAAACAGCGGCTGAGCGATCCACCACAACCACCCATAGTCTACGACCAGATCCAAATGAGTCGCTAATTCTGCCAACGCATACTGATTCTTGGGGCCGACGTACAAGGTGCCCAGCCATCGCCCCGTGGTACCTGGAGCGACTACCAGTGCAGGGCTGGTGAAACCTGCAATATTAAGACCGCCACTTGTTTGTCTTGTTGAGTAAGCATGGGTATCTGTGTCTGAGGGGATCCAGGCTGCCACAAAATAGTGTTGAATCATGGCGATCCAGCCACCTTCTAGCTTTCCCTTCCACGGGTCCTCTGCCATATCGTTGAAAGTAAATTTTTTGAATCGGTCTTCGGCTGTTGTGGTTGCGGCGCCGAGGAATGGTTGCATGCCAAAGCCACTGGTATCCGTGTTGGGAGGCGGTGAGTTATCACGTTTTATTTGAGCGAACGGAACCGCGCGCCATACTGAATCGCTGTTGTTAGCCACCTCGTAGGCGATGTTGACGGCGTAGTTATCTGGGGTGAAAGAAAAGGTTTTGTGGATGGTCACATTCCCACCAGCTGAATGGCGGAGGGTGATCTTGAGCGGCTTACCGGGTTGCATCTGGTAGGACATAGCGTCGGAGTCAAAAACGGCTCGAGAAGAGGAGTCGATGCCATCGGGACCAACCAGGCCAGACTGTGCCGTATAGGTGCGTAGCGAGTTTTGTTCCAGAAGGACGAAGGGTACGTCAGGAGTGTCGATGTTATCAGGGTAATCCAACAGGGCCGTCTCAATGACATCGCCGCCGTTTAGATCGATGACGAGTTCAAGAAGGTCTGTGGTTACGGTGACATATCGTTGACTGCTTTGTTCGTCGCTTACGGGGGTTGCAGTACTCTCTGAGTCGACACTTGGCAGCTCTTCGACCGAGCTTACGACCGTGTCGAGATTTGTTTCAGCTGCCAACACCGGGGTTTGAGTTTCCTGTTCAGCGACGCGCTGGCGCTCTGGTTCAATGACGCGCTCTGCCTTAAAGGCATTCCATTCAATAAGCAATAGCAAAGTGATTGCGGCGGACGAGGCGATGAGAAGAAATCGTTGAAAATCCATCAGACCAGATCTTTGGGTTGTTTATAGGAGGATGTAAGCTTTTTGTCAGGAACCGGATCATACCCCCCATTGCAGCCCGGGTGACAGCGCGCAAGACGATTAATACCCAGCCACAGCCCCCTCAACAGCCCGTGTCTCTCAATAGCGGTTTGTGTGTATCGCGAGCATGAAGGCTCAAACCGGCAGTAGCGACCCACCCAAGGACTCAGAATAAGCCGATAACCCTTGATCAAGACTATAGCTATACTTCTCGGGATAGAAGTTATGGCCTTTAACTGATGTGAAAACATCATCTTACGCTGGTGGTGTGTTATGAGCCAAAGCGAGGGCGTTGTTAATTTTAGCCCAGAGAGCCCTGAGGACGGCGCTTAGTTCCCTGTTGCTCAGGTCGGTTATGCCTGGTTTGCACAAAAACACACAGTCTAATGGGGCGTTGGTTCCTTCCTTACGAAAGAACTCCCGAGTTAGTCGTTTAATGCGGTTTCTTTCGACAGCGTGCTTGGCGTGCTTTTTTGCAACCACCAAACCAAGCCGACCGTGAGGTTGGTCATTCGGTGCGGCTAGCACCATGGCGTATTTGTGATGCGCTTTGATCTGTGGGGCATTAAAAACCCGCCTGTATTCAGCGGGCTTAATCAAACGTTTATCGCGACTAAAATCTAGCTTGCGGTCATCGCCACTTGGCACGGCAATACCTCCAGATTGAGCGCTACAGCTTGGAGGACGAGGAGCCTATCAGGCTGAGAGCTGCTTTCTGCCCCTGGCTCGGCGGCGAGACAACACTTGTCGGCCAGCTTTTGTGGCCATCCGAGCGCGGAATCCGTGAGTGCGCTTGCGCTTTAGGACACTGGGTTGAAACGTACGCTTCATGAGCTAAACCTGCCGATAGAAATTAGGGTCGCGAATAGTAGGGTAACAGCGCTGCGGATACAAGGTCTTGGTAATACTTACGACCCCGTGTAAGTAGCGACTAAATAGCGATCCACCCTAGCAGCGACCCAGCTTACCCACTTCAATCAGGGTCGCCCGATCATTCGGCCTTTTGGGGCGATGGTAAAAACACAAAAATTATTTTTATGTTGGTCGACACTACCGCCAAGAGGGTCTTCAGCAGTGCGAGCCCTGGTTGATCTCTAAAGCAGTTGTGACCAATAACACAGGGCTTAAAGCCAGCTTGTCAACAGGTTATACACAGCCGGTTGCCTGTGGGCACTTGAAACCAACACCAAAACCAAGTAGGCAAAAAAAAATCTATAACCCTATGATTTTATGGAAATAAAAACCATTTGCGCCACAGGTTTTTTTGTGGATAACTATACCAATGGCGCCGCGGTAGTTGCTCCGGCCGAGAAGTGAGTGGGTGCCGGTATAACAATTAGCTCCGGTGCTCGGGGGTGTGTAAATCCAGTGGTTATCCGGGGGAACCCTCTCGATTTGCGGTTTTCTGTCTCGTCAGGGGCAGTTTTTTTGGAGAAAGCTCAGTGTCTTTAAGTTCAACGAATGTGGATGTGTGGCAACGCTGCCTGACGCGACTCCGCGATGCGCTCCCATTACAACAATTCAACACATGGATTAGGCCGCTTAAGGCAAGTCAGGCCGAGGGTGGGGTCACGTTGGCGGCGCCCAATCGGTTTATTCGTGATTTCGTTGAAGACAAATATGGCGCCTTGATTGCTGAGGTCGTGTCAGAGGCAACTTCGCCGGGGCTTGCTCGGTGGTCTATCGTTGTGGGTGAGCACTCGGGGGTTTCGGCGCTTGGAACGGCGCAACAACCACAGGGTTCGGCACCTCCTGTGGTACAGGGATCCTCGCTGGCTCAGGGGCAGACCGGTGTTACTTCGATACCAGGCCTCTCCGCATCAAGGTCCTCTGCCACACCAATAAGGCCTGTGGCAGCAGTTGCCCCAACTCATCAGCACAACCTCGTCGACAGCTACACATTTACTTCGTTTGTTGAAGGTAAAAGCAATCAGTTGGCGCTAGCGGCAGCGCAGCAGGTCGCAGAAAACCCGGGCGATTCTTACAACCCTTTGTTTTTATATGGCGGGGTTGGTCTGGGTAAAACCCACCTCATGCATGCGGTAGGCAATGCGCTGCGCCATACCAAACCTGACGCGCGGATCGTGTATCTTCATTCCGAGCGATTTGTCGCAGATATGGTCAAGGCGCTACAGCTAAATGCGATCAGCGATTTCAAGCGCTACTACCGATCGGTTGATGCCCTTCTAATCGACGACATCCAATTCTTTGCGAATAAAGATCGCTCACAGGAGGAGTTTTTTCATACCTTTAACGCGCTGCTTGAAGGGGGCCAACAAATGATCCTGACCTGTGATCGTTATCCAAAAGAGATAGAAGGGCTTGAGGAGCGGCTCAAATCGCGCTTTGGTTGGGGACTCACTGTGGCTGTTGAGCCTCCAGAGCTCGAGACGCGAGTTGCGATTTTGATGAAAAAGGCAGAGCAGGCGAATATAGACTTGTCTCCAGACGCCGCCTTTTTTATCGCGCAGCGAATTAGGTCAAATGTGCGAGAGCTTGAGGGTGCGCTAAAGCGCGTGATAGCGAGCGCTAACTTCACCGGCCGCCCCTACGATGTCGAGCTGATAAAAGACAGCCTTCGCGATTTACTGGCATTGCAGGATAGACAGGTTAGCCTGGATAACATCAAACGAACTGTAGCTGAATATTATAAAATCAAGTCGTCAGACCTTCTGTCAAAAAGACGTAGTCGCTCAGTCGCTCGCCCCCGTCAACTGGCGATGGCGCTGTCCAAGGAGTTGACCAACCACAGCCTTCCTGAGATTGGTGACGCTTTCGGGGGAAGAGACCACACGACAGTTTTGCACGCGTGCCGTAAAATCAAAGAGCTTCGCGAAACCAGCACAGATATTCGTGAAGACTACAAAAACTTATTACGTTCATTGACCACTTGATTTTAAAATTGAGGTGGGCGGTAAACAGTTTTTTCAGGACAGGTTGAAACATGAAGTTTAATATTTCTCGCGATGCGCTTTTGAAGCCGCTGAATCTTGTTGCCGGTGTCGTGGAGCGCCGGCAGACGCTACCAATTCTGTCTAATGTGTTGCTGAGCCTTGAGGGTAAAAAGCTCTCGCTGACCGGGACTGATCTGGAGGTTGAGCTGGTTGGTCGCGTTGAGCTGGAGTCGGCCGGAACCGACGGCGAGATTACCGTGCCGGCGAGGAAGTTGGTTGATATCTGCAAATCACTTCCCGACGGATCCACAATCGAGCTAAAGGTGGAGTCAGGAAAGGCGGTGGTCAAGGCGGGTCGAAGCCGTTTTACGCTCTCTACTCTTGCAGCCTCTGAATTCCCCTCGGTTGAAGAGGGCGCCGGAGAGCTTGCCTTGGAATTACCTCAGGCGACAGTGAAGCGACTCATCGAGCGAACTGCATTCGCCATGGCCCAACAGGATGTTCGGTATTACCTCAATGGCATGCTACTCGAATTAAAGTCCGGCCGACTCAGGATGGTCGCTACCGATGGACATAGGCTTGCTCTGTGTACCGCCCCAGACACAGTAAGTGCAGGTGACGCCGCCGTGATTATCCCCAGAAAGGGGGTTCTTGAGTTGTCGCGCCTTCTTGAGGGTGAGGGCGATGTGTCCTTGATCATCGGTAGCAATCATGTCAGGGCCGCCAACTCGCAATTTACCTTCACTTCGAAGCTAGTTGACGGCAAGTTCCCCGAATATGAGCGCGTTTTGCCGAAATCGCCCGACAAAACAATAATTGGTGACCGCTTGGAGCTTCGACAGGCCTTTACCAGAACGGCGATTCTTTCCAACGAGAAGTATCGCGGTGTCCGTTTGAAGTTGAGCAACGATACGCTGGATATCATGGCTAACAACCCCGAGCAAGAGCAGGCGGAAGAAGTTGTGGCCGTCGAGTACGCGGGCGAAAATCTTGAGGTTGGTTTCAACGTAAGCTATTTGCTTGATGTCTTGTCTGTGCTGGATGGGGAAAAAGTGCGAATGTCGCTGGCCGACTCCTCGAGTAGCGCTCTGTTGGAGGAGGCTGAGGCAGGAGATTCACTATACGTTGTGATGCCGATGCGCCTGTAGGAACGAATTTTCTAACTTTCCCACTCTTCTTGGGAGGTCTTTTGCACCTGGAGCGCTTGTATGTCGACCGGGTCCGAAACATTACGGAGCAACGGTTTCTGCTTGGTTCTGGAGCCAATTTCTTCGTTGGCGGTAACGGCAGTGGTAAAACAAGCATTCTGGAGGCGGTAAACCTGCTGGCGACCGGCCGTTCTTTTCGAACAACATCTGCCCGTCCGCTTATACAACATGACCACACTGCTTGTACGGTGCAGGGGCGGCTGACTCGAGCTGGTGTCCGCCATGATTTAGGTATTCGGCGTCATCGGGGTGGGGGGGTTGACCTGCGGTTGAATGGTGCGGCTGCGAGCTCTCTAGTCGATCTGGCATCTGCCTTGCCCACTGTCTTGGTTGACACAAGTGCTTCTGATCTTGTTACAGGCGCCCCAGAACTACGACGGCGCTACCTTGATGCCACTGTGTTCCACGTGGAACACCGCTTCATGGAGCAGTGGCGGCGCTATTACCGGGTGCTTCGCCAACGAAATGCTGGGCTGCGTCGTGGTATGATACGGGGATTCTCCGCGTGGTGTGAGGAGCTGGCCAGGGTGGGTGAGGCGCTGTCCACAATGCGCGCACCGGTGGCTAATAAATTGGCTTTAAAGTTTGGCCAGACTGGTGAGGCGCTGAGCCCCGCTCTTGGGGGGTCTGCGCTAGAGTTTAGGCGTGGATGGGCCGGCGATGTATCTCTGGAGCAAGCGCTGAGAGAGAGCCTTGATGCTGACAGGTCTCAGGGTTTTACAAGAGCTGGGCCCCATAGAGCGGATTTGCGCATCTCGGTTGGTGGCCGGGTCGCAGCGGAAGTGTTGTCTCGAGGCCAGCTGAAGCTGGCCGTTGTGGCTTTAAAGGTGGCGCAGGGCGGTTTGATGAGAGAGCTCGCTGAGGTGCCGCCCGTGTATTTGGTGGATGATTTGGGGTCTGAGCTAGACGGATACCACGCTGAGTCGGTCTGCGGACTGTTGGCGGGAATAGGCTCTCAGATTCTATTTACTGCGGTGGCAGCACAGGAGTTACAGCAGTTCTGGGGTGGTGATGAGGGGCGGTTGTTCCACGTGGAACAAGGTCGCGTCTGTTCAAAAGCGAATTAGTGTCTGGCGCGCAGCGATCAGGCGTTTTTAAAGCGGGGCAAAGGTATGGCGGACGAAAACGCGCCGGCGGGCGGAGAGTACGATTCTGGCAGTATCAAAGTATTAAAAGGCCTGGATGCGGTGAGAAAGCGCCCGGGTATGTATATCGGTGATACCGATGATGGCACGGGTCTCCATCACATGGTTTTTGAGTTGGTCGATAACTCGATCGATGAGGCTTTGGCAGGCCACTGCTCCCAGATTGATGTCGTTATCCACCCTGACGAGTCTGTCACGGTGTCCGATGATGGGCGAGGTATACCGACAGACATGCACGAGGAGGGCGTGTCTGCCGCCGAGGTCATTATGACGGTGCTACACGCGGGCGGAAAGTTCGATGACAACACCTACAAGGTGTCAGGGGGCCTGCACGGGGTCGGCGTGTCGGTGGTTAATGCCCTGTCTGAATCTCTACAACTCACGGTCCGAAGGGCCGGGCAGCTCTATGAACAAACCTACTGTCACGGGGTACCAAATGCGCCGCTAGCGGTGGTGGGTGAGACCGACTCAACTGGGACAAGCGTAAGGTTTAAGCCCTCTTCAGAGACATTTACCAACATCGAGTTCCATTTTGATATCCTTGGAAAACGTCTGCGGGAGCTGGCTTTTTTGAATAGTGGGGTCCGCATCGTTCTCAGCGATGAGCGTTCCGGTGAGAGTGAGACCTATTGTTACCACGGCGGGCTGAATGCCTTTGTAGATTTTCTCAACAAGGGGAAAAACAGTATCAACAAGGTCTGTCATTTTCAGGCAGAGGCCGACGGCGGGGTTGGCGTTGAGGTTGCTCTGCAATGGAACGACAGCTTTCAGGAAAATATTCTCTGCTATACCAACAATATTCCGCAGCGGGATGGAGGGACGCACCTGGCTGGATTTAGAGCAGCCCTGACCCGAAGTCTCAACGGCTATATCGAGCGCGAGGGGATGGCCAAAAAGGCAAAAGTTAGCACTACCGGTGATGATGCTCGTGAAGGCCTTACAGCCATCATCTCTGTGAAGGTTCCCGACCCTAAGTTCTCTTCGCAAACCAAAGACAAACTTGTTTCAAGTGAGGTTAAAACCGCCGTGGAACAATCCATGGGGGAGCATTTCAACGATTATCTTTTGGAAAATCCTCAGGAAGCCAGATCTGTCGTCGGCAAAATGATCGATGCGGCTCGGGCGCGTGAAGCCGCGCGAAAGGCTCGCGAAATGACACGCCGAAAGGGGGCGTTGGACATTGCTGGATTGCCCGGCAAGCTGGCCGACTGCCAAGAGCGTGACCCCGCCCTCTGTGAGTTGTATCTCGTTGAGGGCGACTCAGCCGGTGGTTCAGCCAAGCAGGGGAGAAACCGAAAGTTTCAGGCGATACTTCCGCTCAAAGGCAAAATTCTGAATGTTGAGAAAGCGCGCTTTGACAAGATGCTTGGCTCTGCTGAAGTTGGCACCATTGTGACCGCACTGGGATGTGGAATAGGCAAAGACGAATTCGATCCAGACAAGTTACGTTATCACAGCATCATCATCATGACGGACGCTGATGTGGACGGGTCTCACATTCGAACGCTTCTTCTTACCTTCTTCTTCAGGCAGATGCGGGAGCTTATCGAGCGCGGCCATATTTATATTGCGCAACCCCCACTGTACAAGCTGACCCGGGGTAAACAGAGCCAGTATCTGAAGGACGAGGCGGCGCTGGATAATTATCTGATCCAAAATGCCCTCGACGGTGCAGGTTTGTTCGTAAATCAAGGGGCCCCTGGAATTAACGGTGAAGCGCTCGAGGCGCTCGCAACCAGCCACCGAACAGCCGCTCAAACTATTGATCGTATAGCAAGACTGTACGCCCCCAATATTCTTTGGCAGCTTCCTTTTATGGACGCGCTGAGCGTCGATCAGCTTGAGGATCAGGCACGTGTTCAAGCCTTTTCCACCCAACTAAGTGAGCGCCTACTATCACTTAAAGACAAGACCACCAGCTATGAGGTGGTGGTGCGACAGGATCCTGAGCGTGGTACTTGGTATCCAGTGGTCCTGCAAACCTCTCACAGCTTGACCACAGAAATCATCCTGGGCCGAACCTTTTTCGGCAGCAAGGAATACGGTGTTCTGGTGTCACTGGGAGAGCAAACACACAACCTTATTGAACAGGGCGGCTACTTCCAGCGCGGCGAGCGACAGTTTGAAACACAGGATTTTGCCGAGGGCTTGAATTGGCTAATGCAGGAAGCGCGCCGCGGGGTATCGGTCCAGCGCTACAAGGGCCTTGGAGAGATGAACCCGGGTCAGCTGTGGGAGACCACGATGGATCCTGATGTTCGCCGAATGTTAAAAGTAACGATCGAAGATGCGATTCTTGCGGATCAAATGTTCTCCACCTTGATGGGTGATGATGTAGAACCTCGTCGGGAGTTCATCGAGGAAAATGCACTCGCGGTAGCAAATCTAGATGTTTGATGTGGAGGGATCCGTCGCTATCTGCTTTACCGCTGTTTATTGAGGCGCTAGTAAGCTGACGCAGAGCGCCGCGGTGAGTAGCCGAGGTGTCTAATGTGAACTTGGTTCGGTCGACTCCTCACCTTTGCTATCAGAAAGCTGAAGTCTGTCGTTCTCTGTGATGATTGGCCTTAGTTCCTCAGGAAAGGGACGTGTTGCCTTGGCAGATAGGGACTGGAATCGTTCAACCTTACCCTGTAACCCCTGCCTTCCAGTGAGTGCGGTAACGGTTTCGTTATATTTTTTTGATGCGGTTTGCAGGCTGCCACCAAGGCTGGCTAAGCGTTCCGCCACCAGGCTCACTGAGTTGAAAATTTCGCCCGCGCGCGCGCTTATCTCTCTTGCTTCCTCGTTACTGCGTTCCACCATCCAAAGGTTGGCGACTGTCCGAAGGATGGGCATGAGCGTTGAGTGAGAAACCATTACGACGCCTTTCTGATATCCGTAAGCGAATAGATCCCGATGATTTCGCATTACCTCTATGTAGGCGGGTTCGACGGGCATAAACATCATCACAAAATCCGGGCTCGATAGACCGGGAAGCTGCTGATAGGCCTTGGAAGCGAGGTTGTCGATGTGAGCTTTAACGGCCTCCCCGTGCCGCTTGAGGGCAGCGTCACGAAGAGGTTCTGCGTCGGCCGCAACGGCCGCCTCATAATCCACCAGCGATACTTTGCTGTCCACAACAAGGTTTTTTCCTTCGGGTAGCCGAATGACAAAATCAGGGAGGTAGCGTTTGCCCGCCTCATCTTTGAATGAGGCCTGGCTGTCGTAATGCTCTCCCGCGCGCAGGCCAGCAAGTTCAAGGGTTCTCTCCAGCTGGGTCTCACCCCAATTACCCACCAGTTTCTTGTCCCCTTTCAGTGCGTCGGTTAGGTGCTGGGCGTCAGCACTCATTGTCAGGCCAACCGTTTCAAGTTGTTTTATCTGCTGTATCAGTGAGGCGGAGTTCTGAATCATGTCACTGTGGACTTGATTCACCCGATGTTGGAAGCCGTCGATTTTCTCAGATAGAGGTTTCAGGATGGCGTTCAAGCTGTTGCTGTTGGTTTCAACCAACTCCTTACCCCGCGCCGCAAGCAAATCTCTACTAAGGTTCTCAAACTCAATTTTTAAGGCCGACTTGTTGGCTTCAACCTGTTCAAGTTGTAGCTTGAATGCCTTGTCTCGCTCTTCAGATAGCGCTCGTTCAATGTTGAGCTCTCCTTCTAGGCGAGCCGCTTTTTGAGCAACCCAAAACCAGACCAATAGGCCACCAACAGCAAGCCCAACAAGGATGCCAAGCCCGATCAGAGCCGGTGCGCTCATTATGTGGCGCCCTTTCCGGAGGATAGAAGGGCGATGTCTCCAACGCGGATAAAGCTATCTCTGAGAGCACCCAACAACCGCAGGCGATTGGCGCGAATCTCGGGGTCTTCTACGTTCACCATGACGTTCTCGAAGAACAAATCCACTGGCTCTCGAAGCACTGAGAGCACCTCAAGCGCCCCTGCATAATCTCCGGCAGAAATTTTAGGTTGCGCGGACAAGTCTGCTTGATTTAACGCTGCGAAAAGCTGCTTTTCCTCGGGCTCGCTCAGCTGGTCTTCCTTGGGTGGGCCGCGGAAGTCGTCCTCTGTTTTCGACAGGATATTGGCGACGCGTTTGTTCGCGGCTGACAGCGTGACCGCCGCCTCCGTACTACTAAATTGATGGAGCGCCTGTACTCGCCGATCGATTTCGGTAAGCCGGGTGATCCCGGTAACCGTCACCGCTCTAAGCGTATCAACAGATATTGATTGATCCTCATACCATGCGCGTAGTCGCTCAAGGATATAGCTGATTAGTGTTGTAGACGCATCTGGTTCGAGAGTGTCCGGCGGGTAGGTGGCAGCTGACTCGGCAATAAGCTCACCTAGATCAATATCAACATCCAGTGACAGCAGCATTCGTATTACCGCGAGCGAAGCGCGGCGGAGCGCGAACGGATCTTTGGAGCCTGTTGGCACCTGCCCAATCCCAAAGATTCCAACCAGAGTGTCCAAGCGATCAGCTAAAGCAACACAGGTTGCCTCCGGGGATTGAGGCAGATTATCCCCTGAAAACTTTGGCCAATAGTGTTGTTCGATACAGGCAGCCACTTGCTCCGGTTCACCATCGTGACGGGCATAGTGACCCCCGGCAATACCCTGAAGGTCCGGGAATTCCAGCACCATATCGGAGACCAAATCGCATTTTGATAGCGCGGCCCCTCTCTCGGCGACTTTTCTGTCAGCCGATAACGTGTCTGCAAGCCAGCCCGACAGCGCGACCACCCGGCGGGTTTTATCGGCTAAAGACCCAAGTTTTTGCTGAAATATAACGGTTTCCAGCTTGGTTTCGCGGTCGACCAACGGGGTTTTCTTGTCAGTGTTGAAGAAAAAAGCCGCATCACTTAGTCGCGGCCTGATCACTTTTTCATTGCCAGTCACAACTGATGTGGGGGTGTGGCTGGTTATGTTTGATACCGTAATAAAAAGGGGCAGCAATTCACCGGCTTTGTCCAAGAGGTGGAAATACTTCTGGTGCTCCTTCATGGAGGAGATCACCGCTGCCGACGGCACCTCCAGAAATGCGGGGTCGAAACTACCGGATAGCGCTACGGGCCACTCAACGAGGCCGGTTACCTCCTCAAGGAGGTCGTCCTCGATCACGGCAGTAGCACCGAGAGCCTGAGCGACCTCGCGGACCTGCTTTTCTACAACGGCTTTGCGTTCATCAAAGTCAGCGATCACAAAGGCCGCGCTCAAGGCCTGCTCGTAGCCATGCGGATTGGTGATGACAACGGGTTCAGCGTGATGGAATCGGTGTCCGCGGCTGCGGTTGTCGCTATTTAAACCAAATAAGGATACAGGCAGGACCTCTTCTCCCAACAAGGCTACAAGCCATTGGACCGGCCTTAAAAACTCATGTCGTTCGCGACCCCAGCGCATTCGCTTGGCGACCGGTATTGCCGCAACCGCCGCACTTATAATATCGGGGAGCACACTGGCCGCGACGGCTCCTTTTTGGATTCGCCGAAGGCCGAGACGAGGGCCTTTTGGATCGTCTATTTCAATAAGATCTTCGGCGCTTACCCCCTGTTTCTTGGCAAATCCAAGGGCCGCCGGGGTCCATTCGCCGCTCTCGGTTTTAGCGCTCGCCAAAGGCGGGCCTGCGACCTCAATAGTCTCGTCATCAGCCTCTAGGGCAACGTTTTTGATGGTTACGGCGAGACGCCGCGGCGTTGCGAAACGGCGAACTTCGCCGTGAGCCAATCCTTTGCCCGCAAGCCCCGCAACAATCTCCTGTTCCAACGCTGTGACCATCGAGCAAAGAGATCCCGAGGGCAGTTCCTCAGTCCCAAGCTCAAATAAAAAGTCAGACGTCGAGTCGTTCATGAAGCGGCCTCCAACGCCTGCTCCCTGAGGTCGGCATCTGCTTGGGGGAATCCTAGAGCCGCTCGGGAGGCGAAATATGCGCTGGCGGCAGCCTTGGCCAGATTGCGCACCCGCAGGATGTACCGCTGTCGCTCCGTGACACTGATCGCATGCCGGGCATCCAACAGGTTAAAAGTGTGAGAGGCCTTCATGACTAATTCATAAGCCGGAAGCGGTAGCCCTTTCTCGGCAAGTCGCTGCGCTTCTTGTTCGTAGAAATCGAAATTGGTGAACAGTTGATTAACGTCGGCTTCCTGAAAATTGTAGGTCGACATCTCGACTTCATTTTGATGGAACACGTCTCCGTAGGTCACCAAGCCAGCAGGAGTCTCTGCCCATACCAGGTCATAAACCGACTCCACATCCTGGAGATACATTGCTATTCGCTCGAGGCCGTAGGTGATTTCACCTGTGACCGGAAAGCATTCGATGCCTCCGGCTTGTTGAAAGTAAGTGAATTGGCTTACCTCCATTCCGTTAAGCCAAACTTCCCAGCCCAAGCCCCAGGCTCCTAGAGTTGGTGACTCCCAGTTGTCTTCCACAAACCGGACATCGTGTTCTAAGGTGTCCACACCAAGTGCCTTGAGACTTTCAAGATACAGTTCCTGAAAGTTGGCGGGGCTTGGCTTCATGACCACCTGAAACTGATAGTAGTGTTGAAGACGGTTGGGGTTCTCCCCATAACGCCCGTCAGTGGGCCGTCGGCTCGGTTGTACGTAGGCGGCGTTCCAGTTCTCCGGGCCCACCGCCCGAAGAAAAGTGGCCGGATGAAAAGTACCCGCGCCGACCTCCATATCCAGTGGTTGCAGGACGACGCAGCCATGGTCGGCCCAGAAACTCTGCAATCGCAGAATAAGCTCTTGAAATGTTTGGGGAATCACAATGGAATCCGATCTTCGGTAGTGGAGGCCTTAGTATACCTGCCTTCGACAGGGCATAATAAGCGCTCCTTAAAATCGGGTTGACGCATTGTCCTCTTTTTCACACTGGGCACGACGCCATGTAGCGAACTACCTGCTGCAATCGGTGTTGTGGCTGCTGGCTAGACTACCTGTTGAGTGGGCCAGAACCCTTGGCAGATGGAGCGGTGGGCTGACTTACCGCTTGGATGGGCGAAGCCGTCGGGTTGCTGAACGAAATATCGCACTTGTCTACCCGGATCTCGATGACTCCGATCAGGATAGGTTGGTCATGGAAACCCTTCGGGAGACCGGTGCCTTGGCTGCTGAAATGGGACACGTGTGGCTCCGCCCCTGGACAAGCACCAAAGATCTCATTCTCCGAGTCGAGGGCCAAAATGCCGTTAAAGCCGCCCTTGAAAGTGGCAGGGGCGTCATTATTCTTGGGCCACACCTTGGCAATTGGGAGGTGCTTGGACTTCACTTGGCGACCCTTGGGAATATGGTTGCCCTGTTTGAGCCGCCGAAAATTCAGAGTCTCGGCCCCCTTATCCAGCGAGCCAGAGAGAGAAGTGGCGGCAAGCTAGTGCCAACAACCCCACGTGGCATTGCGTCGCTGGTTAAAAGCGTTAAAGCCGGAGGTATCTCAGGCATTCTGCCTGATCAAGTACCGGATTCGGAGTCTGGGGGTCTCAATGTACCTTTTATGGGGGTGGAGTGCGGAACCGCAGCACTCGGCTGCAACCTGATTCAGCGATCCGGTGCCGACGCCTTTTTGGGCGCGGCTTTTCGTGTAAAAGGTGGCTTCGAGGTTTGCTACGTACCAGCGCCCACTTCACTCTATGGAGATGACCTGAAGGAAGCATTGACGGCCATGAATACGAGTATTGCCGAGTTGCTTGAGACCCGCGAGGCTCAGTATCAGTGGCAATACAAGCGATTTCGCACACAGCCAAACTTGGGTGTAGATCACTATCGAAATCTTAAAGTCTCGCGCAGTGATTTTGAGCGCCGGCCGTCTTGCCCTCAATTGGAGCAACTACAATGAATGCTATTACCGGTAAGGTGATTGCTGGAATTATTGGCTATCTGGCTCTTGGTCCCGTTGGGTTACTGTTCGGCATTGCTATCGGCCATGCTTTTGATCGGGGCCTATGGCAGGCCCTGCAGGCAGCAAACCCAGAAAATCTAGCCCGGGTGCAAAAGCAGTTTTTCGCGACAACATTTACCTTGTTGGGGTACGTGGCAAAAGCGGATGGTCGAGTGAGTGAGGCTGAGGTCGCACAGGCTGAGGCGCTTTTCAGACAGCTACGGTTGAATCCAGCACAACGGCAAGACGCGATCCAGCGTTTTAAGCAGGGTGCGGAGTCTGGCTTTGACCCTCGCGGAACGATAACGGCCTTTGCCCAATCGACGGGTATGCGGCGTCAGGCGCGTAGCACCCTGCTGATGTTCCTCGCCAGTATGGCGTTGGCTGACGGCAGGCTTGATGGCGAGGAGCGGGGAGCGCTGCATATCATTGCCAAGCAACTTGGCTTACCGATCCCGGAGGTCGATCGACTGCTTGTCATGTTGTCCGCGCAGTCGCGCTTTCATGGAGGTAGTGGTTACCAAGCTAATCAAAGATCACCAGAAACCCAACTTCAAGACGCCTATGCGGCGTTGGGACTGTCGGAGTCAGCAACAGATTCGGATGTTAAAAAAACCTATCGCCGGCTGATGAGTGAGAATCACCCCGATAAACTGATGGCGAAAGGCGTGCCAGACGAGATGCTGAAATTGGCAACCGAGCGATCTCAGGAAATCTCGACAGCCTATGAGGTGATCAAGGATTCCCGTGGCATGCGTTAAGGATCAAGGGCGCCAGAATGCTGGTGTGAATAGAACCAGCAAGGTAAATACCTCTAGCCTCCCAGCCAGCATTGCAACACAAAGTAGGAGCTTCCCTACCTCATTTACGCCGCTGTAATTCGCCGCTACGCTACCCAGGCCTGGACCCAAATTGTTGAGTGCTGCAGCCGTGGCCGAGAACGCAGAAGTGAAGTCAAGACCAGTGGCCAGCATCAGCAGCATGATCGTAACAAGAGTCACCATGTAAACAGCGTAAAAACTCCAAACAGCACTTACAACTGTTGGTTGTACGCGGCGTGAATCGAGCTTGAGTGGAATCACTGCATTTGGATGGAGCAGTTGTCTCAGCTCCCGCATGCCTTGCCGAAAAATCAGCAGGAGTCGCATGGCCTTTAAGCCCCCGCCTGTTGAACCTGCACAGCCGCCCATAAAGGACAGCATAAGGAGAAAAACGGGCAGGAAGTTGGGCCATGATGCGAAATCCCTTGTGGTGAACCCGGTAGTGGTAGCGATTGATACGGTTTGAAACATGCCGTGAATCAAACCCTCTGAGGGCGGGAGGGCGGTGGTCAAAATCAGGGTGCCGCAGGTAACGACAGTGGCAGATCCAATGACTACGCTGAAAAAGGATGTTTCCGAATCCTGCATGTAAATACGCAAGTTCCTACGTTGTAGTGCGATAAAATGCAGACCAAAATTAACGGCAGAAATAACCATAAACAGTGTGCAAACAAGCAGTATTTGGTCGTTTTCAAAATATCCCATACTGGCGTCATGGGTTGAGAAGCCGCCAATAGCAACAGTCGAAAAGGCGTGGCATATCGCATCAAAAATCGGCATGCCCACAACGGTATAACTCAGTGCACACAGCGCGGTAAGGCCCACATAAATTTGGAACAGTGCTTTGGCGGTTCCCGTGATGCGGGGTGTTAGTTTGGTATCTTTTGCGGGCCCTGCACTCTCGGCGCGGTACAGCTGCATGCCACCAACTCCAAGCATTGGCAGGATAGCGACCGCCAAGACGATAATGCCGATTCCTCCCAGCCATTGGAGCAACTGCCGGTAAAGAAGAAGCGACCGAGGCAATTCGTCGAGCCCGATGATGACAGTTGCGCCAGTGGTTGTAAGCCCAGAAACCGACTCAAAAACCGCGCCTGCAACAGACAGTTGCAGGGCCTCGCTGGTGTAAAAAGGAATGGCCCCGAAGCAGCCCAATACAATCCAAAAAAGCGCGGTCACTAGAAAACCGTCCCGTATGTGTAGATCCCTTCGAGCGTGTCGACAAGGGAGCCATATCGCGAGGCCAGCGAAAACATTAATGGCAAACGCAATTGCGAAAGGTGGCACGGAGTTATCGCGGTCGTAGAGGGCGAGGCACAAGGACGGCAGCATTGCCGCACTGAAAATAATAAGCAGTACTCCGGTAATGCGAAGCGATACGGCCAGATGCATTAGAAAAACCCAAAACCGACGGCGAACAACCGCTCCACCGCGGCAACCTTATTACGATCGGTGAGGAACAGAATTACATGATCGTCGCTTTGGACGACGATATGACCATGGGCGATCAGCACTTCCTCACCCCGCAAAATGGCACCCACAGTCACACCTGGTGGCAAATTTAATTCATCCAAACGCTTTCCAACCACCTTCGAGGACTTGGCGTCCCCGTGAGCGGTGAGCTCAATAGCCTCTGCGGCCCCCCGACGCAGTGAATGGACGTTTCCGATGTCGCCGCGACGCACATGGGTCAGCAAGCTACTGACGGTAATCTGTTGAGGAGATATGGCAATATCAATGTCTGAGCCGACGAGGTCTGCATAAGCTGAATTAGTGATGAGCGTGATGACCTTTTTCGCCCCAAGTCGCTTTGCAAGCATGGACATCATGATGTTTGATTCGTCGTTATTGGTAAGTGCGCAGAAAACATCGGTTTGTTCAATGTTTTCTTGTATCAGCAGGGCGGGTTCATTCGCTTTTCCATGCAAAACAACAGATTTTTCGAGCATTTCTGAAAGCGTGCGACAGCGATCGTAGGACAGCTCTATCACCTTGACCTGATACCGATGCTCCAAGCGTGATGCCAATGTGGCGCCGATATTGCCTCCTCCAGCAATCATGACTCGCTTATAGGGCTCGTCGATGGTTCGAAGTTCTGCGGTGACAGCTCGGATATTTTCTCGTGCGGCAATAAAGAACACCTCGTCATCAGGCTCAACAACGGTTGTACCTTCCGGAATTATGGGCGGCGCATTCTCCCTAAAGATGGCTGCCACGCGGGTATCCGTATTGGGCATATGTTCGCGGATTTCCTGAAGCTGTCGGCCTACGATTGGACCCCCTTCGATAGCTCGCACAGCTACCAAGCGGATGCGGCCCCCTGCAAAATCCAAGACCTGTAATGATCCAGGGTTGGCAATTAATTGCTCGATGTTATTTGTGACCAACTGCTCCGGGCCGATGATCACATCAACTGCAATAGCGCCACTTTCAAACAAGGCCTGAGACTTTTCCAGATAGTCGGAAGCTCGGACTCGGGATATCTTGGTAGGGGTGCGGAAGAGGGTAAACGCAATCTGGCAGGCCAGCATATTCATCTCGTCAGAGTTGGTGACAGCAATCAACATCTCGGCGTGTTCTGCACCGGCGTTAAAAAGACTACTTGGATGTGCGGCATCACCCAGGACAGTCTTGATGTCTAACCGTTCCTGCAGGGTGCGCAAGGTTGACGCTTCGCTATCAACGACAGTGATTTCGTTTTGTTCGTTAGCCAGGTGTTCGGCCAATGTGCCCCCGACCTGACCTGCACCCAAAATAATAATCTTCACGGGTTTGGCTTCCCTCCCGAAAAAGTTGACCAGACGATAAACCTGAATGCATATATTTTCATGGGGAATTTCACCGCAATACGCTCTCCTAGTGGAGCTAACAGGCGGCTAAGCCTGCGAAAAACAGGCCGTCCCCACCTTGTGCTTTGGGTAACACCTGATAACCGTGAGTCGTTTCGACGGCGCCTGGAATATCCAGAGTTATAGTTTTGCAGTTGTGCAGGTGCTCTAGACCGTAGGCAATCACGTCATCATTTTCTTCTTTTAGTACCGAGCAGGTTACGTAAAAAAGCCTGCCTCCAGGTCGAAGCAGCGGCCACAGACTCTTGAGGATCGTCTGTTGTTGCCACCTAAATTTAAGGGCATCTCCGGGGCGGCGGAGGAGCTTTATATCCGGGTTGCGACGAATGACTCCTGTCGCCGAACAGGGAACGTCTGCCAGGATGATGTCATACTGGTCTTCTGCTGGAGCCTCATGAATTTTTGTGGCATCAAGGCGCGTTGTTAAGAGATCCAGTTTGAGGCGCGAGCAGTTTTCTTTAACTCGCTGCAGGCGCTCCTCGTTGATATCTGCCGCGAGGACAAAAGCTTCGGGTGCTAGTTCTTTTAAATGACATGCTTTTCCGCCTGGCGCTGCACAGGCATCGAGAATTCGATCGTTGAATCCGGGATTTATGGCGCGACCAGCGAGTTGAGCGGTCTCATCTTGAACACTGCAAAGCCCATCGGCAAAGTGTGGCAACGAAAGCACATCCACTGGAGCCTTGAGCATGATGCCATCTGGAGCAGCCTCACAGGGAGAGGCTGCAATCTGCGATGCCGCAAGTTCGTCTAGATACGCCTCTCGGGTTGTCTGGGTTTGATTCACTCTTAGGGTCATAGGCGGATGACTTCGTGCAGCCGCTGCCAATTGGTCAACGTGGTCGGGCCAATCCAGGCAGAACCGCTCGTAAAGCCATTCGGGTAAGGCCATAGACTCTGCTGGGCTTAATGTACTTTCCAGCATCGCCGCCCGGCGCTGGTAGTTGCGTAAAACGCCGTTAACAAGTCCTTTTGCCCAGGGCTTACCCAGTGCGCGCGTCGCGGAGACGGTCTCAGAAAGCGCGGCATGATCGGGTATGCGCATACTCGACAGTTGATGAACACCCATGGCGATTAACGACATGATATCGGCGTCTTTGTCTTTCAGCGGTGTTTTTAAAAGCTGGCCTAGAATTCCCATGAGTCTGGGCCATTCTCTCAGCGAGCCGTAGACCAGAGACTTTAAGAGGGGAGCATTTTTGGGATCGATAGATTCCAAGTGTTCGGGCATTATTTTTGTCAACGATTGACCCGCGGTTACGGCAGAGACCACCTGTGCGGCCCGAGCACGAGTCTGATTGGCGGCGCTCATTACTAGCTCGGCTCGCTGGCAAATTTATTGCCGGGGGCGAGAGCCTGTTTCCGCCCATTAATTAGCTCATTTGCGGGGAGGGGCTTGGCGTTTGGAAATTGGGCAGTTTCGATGGCGAGCGCTCCATCACCGCAGGCGACTACAATACCGTCTCGATCTGCCCTCAAAATTATTCCTGGATCTTGCCCTCCTTGGGGCGCGTCTACATTTCTCGCTTTGACTACTTTTATCCGAAGATCACCGAGGAAGCTGAAACACATTGGAGACGGATTAAATGCGCGAATTCGTCGAGCAATGACCGTAGCACTCTCTTCCCACGGAATATTACATTCAGCCTTGTTAATTTTCTCTGCGTAGATTGCAAGGCTTTCATCTTGTGCTTCTGCCCTGGCCCTAGCGACATCCAGATTCATCAGGGTATCCAGTAACAGTGTTGGTCCAAGCGTCGCCATACGCTGGAAGACCTCTCCGCTTGTCATAGTGTCTTCAAGTGGAAAGGATGTGGAGCTGAGCATCGCGCCGGTATCAAGACCTTTGTCCATTTGCATGATGGTAATTCCGGTGTCCCTATCTCCCATTTCAATTGCCCGCTGAATAGGGGCTGCGCCCCGCCAGCGCGGTAGCAGTGAACCGTGGACATTAAGACAGCCGTAAGCCGGGATATCCAACACCGACTGGGGGAGCAGCAAACCGTAGGCGACGACCACCATCACATCTGGTGCCCACGCATGCAGTGCCGCGCGGTCATCTTGATTGCGGAGCGAATTCGGCTGTTGCAAGGGTAATCCTGAGGCCATTGCAAGCGCCTTCACCGGCGAGTGCTGCACCTTTTTGCCTCGCCCGGCAGGGCGGTCGGGCTGGGTTAGTACACCGACGATTCGATGCTCTGATTCAAGCAAAGCTTGCAGGTGACCCCGGGCGAACTCCGGAGTCCCTGCAAAAACAATCGAAAGTGGTTTACTCACGTCTAGGCGCGCTGCCTGTGAGCTTTTTCCAGCTTGCCTCGAATCCGCTGTCGTTTCAGGGGAGATAAATAGTCAACGAAAAGCTTGCCATCGAGGTGGTCTATCTCGTGTTGCAGACATATCGCCATCAGTCCCTGCAGCTCCTCGGTAAATCTTTCGCCTTCTTTATCTAGGGCGGTTACTGAAATCCGTTTGGGTCGATTGACGGTTTCGTAAAAACCAGGGACTGACAGGCAGCCCTCATCATATTCACCGAGGGTCTCATCGAGTATCGCTATTTTTGGATTGATGAAGGTCCTTGGCGCCTGCTGGTTGTCGGATATATCCATAACAATGATTCGTTCATGCACGTCGACCTGGGTAGCCGCAAGACCGATGCCCGGCGCAGCGTACATAGTGTCGAACATATTATCCACCAAGGTTTTTACACGATCATCTACCGCCGCCACAGGATCAGCGACCTTGCGAAGACGTGGGTCCGGGAACTCAAGGATTGGAAGTAACGCCATGTCGATCTTTCGCCTGTGGTCGTGCAAAGCAGATTAAAGATGGCAGGATTTGAACTTGCCTCTTCAAAAAGTCGTGCTCAGACTACCATTATAACGTGGCCTACAGATAAGCGTCTTGTTGGGGCTCATGTGAGGTTTTTCGATGGCGTGGCGGCAGCGCATTCATAGCCCGACTCGCATAGTGCAGTCTACGACAAAGCCAGTTTCGCTCTGGTGTTAACGGCGAGCTGGCCTCTGGCGGTGGGCGATAAAACCAAAAATCCCTGATTTAGATTTTATAATCACTAATGGGGCGCTGAGCTGTGGCGGGCGTGCTCATGGAGGAGCCTTGTGTCATATATTTGGGGCGAAAACACTCTGTCGGACGGCCGATGGCTGCGCTTCCTTAAGTCCAGTTTGCTAGACCACGCTCAGCGTTGCCAACTCTTGGCGCGGGGGTTTGATCCCGGCTACCCCAAGTCTTTGGATAGCGTTGCAGCTGAGCTGCTCGAAGAGGGAATTTTGCTCCAGCGTGAGCTATTCGGAAGCCTTCGGGAGCAGCTGCAGAACGCTACCCGGGCCCCGATTTTACCCTGTGTCACCCCGGTGTATTTGACTGGGCTTGGACACCCAGCATATCCGCGCTTGCTTGCTGATTTACCCGATGCGCCTCCTGCGTTGTTTGGGGTGGGAAATCTTGAGGCTCTCTCCCTTCCAGGGATTGCTATTGTCGGTACGCGCAGGCCTTCTTTGGCGGGTATAGAGGTTGCGAGAGAGCTCGCGCGTCAGTTGGCAGAGGCCGGATTTTGCGTGGTAAGCGGCCTGGCAAGGGGGATAGATGCGGCAGCACATCAGGGAGCCATCGACGCGGGCGGCGCCAGCATTGCGGTAATGGCTACGGGGTGTGACAGCATTTATCCAAAACAAAATACACGGCTCGCTCGTGAAATGGTCGAACAGGGTTTACTGGTAAGCGAGTTCTGTCCCGGTGCGCAACCCCACCGGTGGCACTTTCCCAGACGCAATAGAACGCTTTCCGGTATGACGTTGGCAACGGTGGTGGTGGAGGCTGGCCGGCCAAGTGGTACTTTGATCACCGCGGCGGCAGCGGGAGAGCAGGGGCGTGAGGTGTTTGCTTTTCCTTGGTCGGTTAGACATAAAGGGGGTGAGGGGTGCTTGTATTTACTGCAACAGGGCGCAGTGCTGGCGACGTCAGCTGGTGACATCCTGGCACACCTCTCTCAGATCCTGCGTGGCTGGTTTGATCTGGCCCCCAGTAGAGCTCTTGCTGAGAGTCAGGTTCCTGCACCGACATCTAATGGCACATCCGTTGTAGCACCGCCGACCGAAAGCTCGCTATCCGATAATGCTCGGGGTTTATTAGTGGCTTTGGGGGATGGTGGATTTGATATTGCATCACTTTGTCGAGCCCGGGGGATGGATATGCCGGCGATGCTGACGCTACTGACCCAGCTTGAGCTAGAGGGCCATGTCGAGCAGACTGCGCAGGGTTTATGGCATGTCAGAGCTGGTGGTCAGTGATAAATTTCAGAATACAAACCTTGTCAGGATTCATCAGTGCGGAGCGGGTGGTTGCGTGTCCTGCTGAATCCGTATGGGGCCTGTCCTGCGATCCTTTCAGTGCCTCTGCAGTCGAGACGCTATTAGCAATGAAAAGCCGGCCTGTGGACAAGGGCTTGATTGTCGTTGCGGCTGACTCCCGGATGCTTGGCCCAGTTTTTTCCGGGCTGTCAGAGGGTGAGCGCAAGGAGGTCGAAATGAGTTGGCCCAGCAACAACACGTGGCTTTTACCGAACAGGCACCATTTTCCCCCATGGATAACGGGTGATAGCAGCTATGTGGCTGTGCGCGTGACGTCAGCGCCAGCCCTGCGGGATCTCTCCCTGGCAGTCTCGGGTCCTTTGGTGTCTACCTCGGCTAACCCCGCAGGTGGAATTCCCGCGCGGCACGGGTTTCAGGTTGTGAAGTATTTTGGGGCGGGGCTTCCCCGAGGGGTGGGTACTGTTGATTTGGGGGGGCGCCCCTCTACCATCCGAAAAATTGGATCTGGTGAGATAATTCGGGCTTAATTCACTCTGCCCGATAATCCGCAGTCCCGAGGGCTGCTTCCGGATAAGAACGCAATCTATGGACATTCCAGCGGTCGAAACATTTCTTCGTGATCTCCAGTCTCGGATTTGCAGTTCTATCGAGCAGCTCGATGGTCAAGCTGTCTTTGTCGAAGAGGCTTGGGACAGACCTGAGGGTGGCGGTGGCGCGACGCGAGTGCTGTCAGAGGGCGCGGTTTTCGAAAAGGCGGGGGTCAATTTTTCGCATGTGATGGGTGACAACCTCCCGGGCTCGGCAACCGCCGGCCGCCCTCAGTTGGCAGGTCGCAGTTTTCAGGCGATGGGCGTGTCACTGGTCATTCACCCCAAAAACCCCTACGTCCCCACGTCACACGCAAACATACGGCTTTTTGTCGCCGAGAAAGCGGGAGAAGCGCCGGTCTGGTGGATGGGGGGCGGCTTCGATTTAACCCCGTATTACGGTTATGCAGAGGACGCTATCCACTGGCATCAGGTCGCCAAGGGCGCCTGCGATCCTTTTGGTGAAGAGGTATACCCCAAGTACAAAGCGTGGTGCGATGAGTACTTTTTTTTAAAACATCGAGGCGAGTCGAGAGGTGTGGGTGGCCTTTTCTTTGACGACCTCAATGAGTGGGGTTTCGATAAAACATTCGATTTCCTGCAGTCGGTCGGCAACGCTTATTTAGATGCATATATGCCAATCGTTGAGCGACGAAAGGATCAGCCCTGGGGGGAGAGAGAGCGCCAATGGCAGTTGTACCGCCGAGGCCGCTACGTGGAATTTAACCTCGTCTATGACCGCGGTACTCTGTTCGGCTTGCAATCCAACGGGCGCACGGAATCAATACTGATGTCTTTGCC
>Ga0181594_10000642_pt1 | contig 32315 bp, 23 predicted proteins | sample 071ome_18_FD_145603 | JGI IMG/M metagenome (GOLD analysis project Ga0181594, IMG submission 145603) | Coastal salt marsh microbial communities from the Groves Creek Marsh, Skidaway Island, Georgia - 071413BT metaG (spades assembly) | ecosystem: Environmental > Aquatic > Marine > Intertidal zone... | reverse complement strand
GAGATATTCGCGGCCCATGTAGCCGCTGGCCCCGCCCTGATGATGGAGTTGCCATTCGTCGCCAAATTCCTGCGCCTCGTACTCCTTCACGCCGCGCTTGAAGATATCCTTCACCTTCGCGCCCGGTTGGGTGCTCTGTTGCAGCGCGACATCGACTGCGCAGACGGCCCGGTGGCGCTTGCGCAACGCCGGCGGGACCTTGTCGAATCGGACCAATCGGGTGAGCGCCACGATCTGTCCCTTGCGTCGCGCGCTCAGCACGATCATGGCGGTTTCCTTGAGCTTCCTCTCGGTTGGCAGCGGGTGGCGGTACTTGTGGATCCGCTCGTCCACCGCGATCAGGACCACGACGGGGGTGAGCTCCAACAGCCAGCAGGTGGCGCTGAGGTGCCCGGCGATCTCGAACTCGCTCATGCCGGGTTCGATGGTCTGGCAGGCCGCGTTGACCGCGGCCTCGGCGTCGCGACCCAGCTCCCGGTAGCGCTTGACCTCCTGGGGCAGGAAGGACCAGCGCAAAGGCGCGATCAGCTCGGGCTTGTGTTTCGTGGTCCATTCACCGGTGTCGGAAAGAACCTTCTTCGGGTTGGCGATCTTCTTGAAGAGGTCGCGCGCGCCGTTGGCCTCGTGCCAATCGTGCTCGTGCGGCGTCACCTTGAGCCCCTTCAAGGTCTCCTCGAGCAATCGCGGCATCTCGATCTTGCTGGCGATGGCGTGGACCTCGTCCTTCGTCACCAAGAGACGCGCCACCGCGACGTCCGAGGTCAGGGGGACATGCGCTTCGCCTCCGCAGCTGAGCCAGGAAAACGAGGGCTGTTTTCCAATCAGCAAGCCCTCGGCGCCCTGTTCGTCAAGAAAGGCGCGGACGCGTTGCAGCTTGGCGGAGAACTCTGTTTGGGTGGGATTGGGATTGCGCAAGTAAATAGGGGTTGTTAAGGACGGAAGCATAAGAACGCGACTTGGTTAAACAACCTTTTTTGATGAACGACTGGAACATCCAGAGCCGCTCCCAGAGCTGTCAGGCGACGAACCGCCCCTTTGAAGATAAAGAGCCCTACCACACCTTGCTGGTGCGCACCAAGGAGGGCTACGAACGCCTTGACGTGTGCGAGGACGCCTGGCGGGAGCAGTTCAGCGAGGGCGCTGCGGAGCGCAAGGGATTCGTGTCGCACTGGCGCGGCGTTTTCCGGGTTCCGCCGCCCAAGGAGCCGGATCCCATCGAACGCGAGAGCGCCGAGTCGTTGCTGCGGAAGATCGTCGAGGCCAACGATCCGCAGTATGCGGAAGCCAGCTACATCCTGGCCGTGATGCTGGAGCGGAAGCGCATTCTCAAGGTGCAGTCCGAGTTCGAGGAGGAGGGACGACGCGTGTTTGTTTATGAGCATGCCAAGACCGGGGATGTTTTCACCATCGCTGATCCGGAACTGAATCTGGCGGACATGGAGAAGGTTCAGCAGGAGGTCGCACTCCTGATGGAATACGGTCTCGAGGGTCCCCCGCCGGAGGAAGAAGCAGCTGCCGAAGACGGGGCGGGGGAAGCCGCTGATCAATCCGGTGGCGAAGGCGACGGCGACCATGAGAATGAGGAAGAGCAGGCGGACGGGAACGCGGACAAGGCCAAGGACGAGTCTGTCGCCGGTTCCTGATTGTCCCGAGCATCATGTCCGCTGACGCACATCCGGATCTGGCAGCGTTGCAGTCGGGTCTGGGCTATGAGTTCCGGAACGTTTCGCTGTTGGAATTGGCGCTGACCCATCCGTCCTATGCGCAGGAAAGCGGCGAGCCGGGGCTTCACAACCAGAGGCTTGAGTTCCTGGGCGACGCCGTCCTGCAACTGGCGTTGACCTCCCGGCTCTACGATCAGTTTCCGGGGCACGAGGAGGGCCCCTTGACCAAGGCGCGCGCGCAGATGGTGAAGCAACAGACCTTGTTCGAGCGCGGCCGGGCCTTGGATCTGGGCGCGCAGCTTCGCCTCAGTCGCGGCGAGGATCGCAACCAGGGGCGGGAGCGATCCTCCAATATCGCGGACGCCTACGAAGCCCTGCTGGGAGCCGTATTCCTCGACGGCGGTTTTGAGGCCGCGTGCAACGTGATCTCCGGTCAGTTCGGGGACGATATGGCGGACGTGGATTCCGCGCCCAACCTGGACAACCCCAAGGGAGAGTTGCAGGAATTCCTTCAGGCCCGTTCCCAACCCGGCCCGGAGTACCGCCTGATCGACGAATCCGGCCCCGATCATGACAAGGAGTTCCGATGCGCCGTGCTGCATCAGGGCGCTGAGATTGGCGTCGGCGCGGGCAAATCCAAGAAGCTGGCCGAATGCGAAGCCGCGCGGGCGGCGTTGCGCGCCTTGCGGTCGAAGGAGTCCGTCGCGGAGCCGGACGCCGACGAAGCGGCGTAGCCCGGATCGGGGCTGCCGCCACTCAACGGAGCGTCACCGTGACCTTGTTCCTGGCGTAGTTGATTTTGAAGGTCCTGCCGTCGCTTGCCTTGACGAGATCGTTCGGGTTGTTGAAACGGCCCTTGATGGCCTGCGCCTGCAACACGGCGAAGGCGGCGCCCTGCCTGGCTTCCGTGTTCTCGTTCAGGTCCAGCTTCAACTCGCCGGCCAGACTCGCGGTCCCGGCGACGTCCAACGGAGCCGCCTGCTCCGACGTCTGGATGACGAGGCTGGCGGCCGGGGATTCGTGATAGTCCCCGCTGATCCTGAGTCCGGAGCTTTTGCCGGGGCCCGGGCCGACGCGCAACACGCCGGAATTGTGCGCGTCGCCGTCGATCGAGCCGTGACCGCGGAGAAGCCCGCCCTCGCGAATATCGATCCATCGCTGCGACGCCAGGCGTCCACCCTCGAGTTGAACCGAGCCGAGTTCCGAGATTCGTATCTCATTGCGGCCGGTCACCGACTGGTTGTTTCGGATCGTCACGGATTGCAACGCGCCGGCCTTCGCGTTGCCCTTGATCTGCAGCGCCAGAAACTCCGCGCTGGCCTTCGACGATCCGAAGGAAGCCGAGTTGTCCTTGTCGCCCCGGTTCTCGAGGTGGGCGACCCAGGATGCCCGGGGCGGGCCGTCGTCGGTCAGGTAGGTGATCCCGGCGTTGGCGTAGCGGTAGTCGGACCAGTTGTCCGCGTGTTTCAGATCCTCGCCCGCCGCCGCCGACCACGAGTGATACGTGTTGGCGAAGCCCTTGGGTTCATCAACGCGTTCGCCCAGCAGCAGGGTCCTCAATTCGTTCACCAGGGCGGGGCGCTTTGTCGCGATGTCCTGCTCCTCGGCGTGGTCCGCCACAAGGTCGTAGAGTTCAAAACCTCGCTTGCGTCGGATCAATTTGTGGCGGCCACGGATGATCGATTGTCCGTTTCCGGCCTCGTGAATCACGAACTCCCTCCGCCGTTGAACACCCTCACCGGACAACGTCGGGGCCAGGGAGACGCCGTCGATGCCGAGTGGGGGCTCGACGTTGGCCAGTTCGCAGAAGGTTGGCAGGAGGTCGGTCACGTCGATGACCTGATCGGAGCTGGTTCCGGCGCGGAGGCGGGACGAGGCGTGGATCCGGGCCGGCCAGCGCATGAGGGTCGGAATACGGATGCCGCCTTCCTCGATCCTGCCTTTGGACGCCCGGAGGCCGCCGTTGGCTTGAAACTCGTTGCGCGCGGGATGTTGCGGGCCGCCATTGTCGGATTGGAAAACGACGAGGGTGTTTGCGGCGACGGAATCCGACGTGTCGCCGTCGCCGTCCGGGTCCTCGAGCGCGGCGAGAATGTTTCCGAAGTGGGCGTCGATCCGGGTCACCATGGCCGCCCATTGTTGGGCCTGTTTCGATAGCGACTTGAAGAAAGGTTGGTCGCGGTAGGCCCGGTCCCATTCGGGAAGCTGTGCGATCTCATCGAAGGGCGCATGCGGGACCTGGACGGCCAGCAGCCCGAAGAAGGGCTTGCCGCTGGCGTGGTATTCCCGGGCCCCGGCGCGGACGAAATCCAGGGCGGCGAAAGCGTAGACATCGTCGCAGTAGGCGGTTTGCGGGTAGTCCGCATGATGCTGCAGCGCGGGAGTTGCGGGATACCTCGACGCGTCCAGATAGGCCTTCATGGAATTGGGCTTCAGTTCCAATCCCCCGATCGCGCCGGGCTTGGCGGGGGCGTTCCACAAGGTCGGTTGGAAGAAGGTGTGCGCCCGGACATGGTGCAGCTCGGCGACCACGTGTTGATAGCCGTGCGAGGTCGGCAGGGTCTGGACGTTGTCGATGGTCGGGGACTCCTGGCTCTTGGAGCCGCCATAGCCCCATTTGCCCCAGTAGCCGGTGGTGTAGCCGGCGCCGGCGAGCATCTCGCCCATGGTCAGGTCGTCGCGACGGATGGCCTTCTTCGCATTGTCCGGGTCGTTGCGGTCCGCAAACGCATGACCTTGATGAAAACCCGTCTGCTGCGAGGACCGCGCCGGCGAGCAAACCGTGCAGCCGTAGGAGCGGGTGAAGTTGACGCCCTCCGCGGCCAATCGATTCAAGTTGGGGGTCAGGACATAAGGGAGCCCCTTGGCCTTCCGCTCTGCTTGTCCATTCGGCCCGATCGCGCCCCAACCCATGTCGTCGACGTAGAAATAGAGAATGTTCGGGCGTTGTTCCTTGGCGGAGAGAAGCGGCCCTGACGCCAGCAGGGAAAGCAGCGCCAACGGCAGGAGAGCGGTTCGTTTCATGATCCGCGCAGTTTGGGATCGGCAGCGCAGCGAAGGAAGTCCAAAGAAGACGCGCGGCAACCAGGGACGACAGGTTTGATTTTTTGTCGAGGACGTCCTAACGTCCGCCCTCTCGACCACCGGGATTTCAGACAGACGAACCACGTAATCCGCCTTCGCTTTGCGGCTTTGGCGCGATCAGCACGCAACACGAATCACGCGAAACGACCATGTCCTTCAAGATCACGCTCAACACCAGCACCATCAAGCCGCAGAAGCTGATGGACAAGATCCGCCTCACCGCTGAAGCCGGCTACGATGGCGTAGAGCTCTGGATCAATGATATCTACGAATACATTGGCCAGGGAGGCGAGGTGTCGGACATCGAGAAGGAGTTGGACGCGACGGGCCTGTTTGTGCCCTGCACGATTGCGCTGCGCCTCTGGGGCGAGGCGGAGGGCTTCGAGTACAACATCCAGCTCGACGAAGTGAAGCGACGGATGGAACTTGCGGCGCGTATCGGCTCGCCCTACATCGTGGCGACGCCGCCCTTCATGCCGGCGAGTCTTGCCCAGATCACCGAGCGCTATCGCGACCTGCTCGAGATCGGGCGCGCGGCCGGGGTGAAGCCCACCTTCGAATACATCAGTTTCTTCAAGTCCGTGTTCCGCACCAAGCAAGCCTGGCAGGTTGTGCAGGACGCGAACGATCCCGACGCCACCATCATCCTCGACGCCTTCCACAATTGGAACAGCGCCTCGACGTTGGACGACATGGCCTCCATCCCCGGCGACAGGATCGCGCATTATCACATCGACGACGCCGCCAAGGGACGGCCGCAGATGCAGCAGATCGACGCCGATCGCGTCATGGTCGGCGATGGCGTCTGTGATCTGAAAGGCGAGATCGAGTTGCTGAAGGAGAAGAACTACCAGGGCTGCATCAGCCTGGAGTTGTTCAATCCGGAGCTTTGGCGGCAGGATCCGCTTGAGGTGATCAAGTTGGGACTGGAGCGGGTGAAAGAGGTCGTCGGGTGAGTTCCCGACGACTTTTCAGTCGAAAGATTTTCTGTCATCCCGCAGCAGGAACGTCTCGTCGCGGACCTACTTCTTCTTCGCCTTGGCTTTACCCTTGGCCTGTTTGCGCTTCCGGGGATCCGGCTTGGGGTCGAGGTTGGACATGAGCAATTCCTCGGTCACGCGGGAATTGATGCCGCCCTTGGGCACCTCGGCGCCGGTGACCCAGACGAGGCCGTTGAGGAAGACCCTGCGGTAGTCGTCGTTGCCCCAGTTGAGGTGGAAATGACCGCCGGTGAAGCCGAAGCCACGGCCGCCATCCCGACGATCGACCGCCCACATCATGGTCTCGGGCAAGCCCTTGTTCGCCTGGATGTGAGCGTAGGGACCTCGGGGATAGACGTAGGGGCCGTTGCGGACGGCGTCGGAGGGCACGGCCTGCAGGATCGGCTTCACGCCGGCGAGTTGATCCCGGAAGCGCATGTTGAAGTACCATTCGTCCTTCACCTTGAAGGGTTTGACGCCCCGGGTGATCGGGTGCATCGGCAGGTTCTGGTAGTCCGGCTCCCACATCGGATTGCAGGAAAACTCGTGTTCGTAGTGGCCTCCGATCCAGCGTTTGAACTGCTCTCCGAGGGTTTCAGGCACGACCTCGACGCCGTAGTGCGCGCAGGCGATGCCCACGCCCTTGGCGGCCAGGGCGTCCACCTCGGCAATGCGTTCCTTGGATTGGGCGATCTCATGCTTCACCTTGCCGTCCATGTAAAAGAGAATGCCGTCGGCGTTGTCGAAGGCGGTGGGATCCTTGGGCCAGCCGTTGAGGTAGAAGGTGGAGAGAACCTTGTCCTGGCCTTGTTCGAGGCAGTTCTGCAGGAGTTGGACCCCGGCGTTGAACTCATGCATCAAGGGCGGGTGGCTGGGCTTGCCGGCGACCATGACCAACTTCTTGGCGTGCGTCAGCGGGAAGCGCTTCAGCTTGATGTCCTTGAACTGCACGGTCATGGGCGGGCCCTGGTGCAACTGGAGAGCCAGCACGCCGGACATCGAACGCTTCTCGGAATCATTGTCCGTCACATCAACAGTGGTCTTGCCATTGATCTCGTGAATCAGGTGATTGCCGCGGGCGATGATCCGGTAATCGTTCCAATCGCCCTGCTTGATGGCGGCCTGGATCTCCTCGCTCTTGCCGACCGAGCCGGTGACGGCCTTCTTCGCGCCCTTTTTGCCGGGGACCTGCGGCTCGATGACGACCTGCTCGCCGCGTAGCGCCAGGATGCCGCGCCCGCGCTCCTCATACAGGATGCCCGAGTAGGTCTGGCCCGCCTCGAAGTCCGCCTGGTAGCCGCCGACGATGAACTTCTCCTGGTCGAGAACCTGGCTGCGATACTGGATGCCGGAGTTTGCCTGGCCCTTCTCGTTGTCGCCGACGATTTTGAATTTCAGGCGCAGCTCGAAGTCGTCGAGCGTCCCGTCTTCCCAGACGATGAAGGTGTTGGGCTTGGTGGGGTTCTCGGGCGTCGCCTTGCCGGTGATGGCGCCGTCCTCGACAGACCAGAAAGTCGGGTTGCCTTTCCAACCGGACAGGTCCTTGCCGTTGAAAATGGATTTGAAGCCGGCGTCGGAGGCTTGGAGGGATACCGCGGCGGCCAACAACGCGGCGAGGAGGAGACAATTCTTCTTCATGGGTGTTGAGTGGGTCAGTGAGACGGGTGAACAAGCTTTCGGATTCAGGGCGAAGTTTCAAGGGCGTTCTCGCGAGGGCGGCCCGGACCCCGCTCCTTCACGAAGTCAGCTTGTCCACGACGTATCCATGCACATCGGTGATGCGGAAGTCGCGACCCTGAAAGCGATAGGTCAGTCGTTCGTGGTCGAGGCCGAACTGATGCAGGATCGTGGCGTGGAGGTCATGGACGTGGACCCGTTCCTCGGTGGCGCTCCAGCCGATTTCGTCGGTGGCGCCAATGACCTGGCCGCCCGGCACGCCGCCGCCGGCCAGCCACTTGGTGAAGCCGTAGGGATGGTGGTCGCGGCCGGTGACCGTCTTGAAGTTGATGCGGTTCTCGCCGAGGGGCGTGCGGCCGAACTCCCCGCCCCAGACCACGAGCGTTTCATCGAGCATGCCACGTTCCTTGAGATCCTTGAGCAGGGCGGCGACGGGCTGGTCGGAGATCTTGCAATTGTAGGCAAGGCCGCTGTCGAGGTAGCTGTGATGGTCCCAGGTGGAGAGGAAGCAGGTCACGAAGCGGACGCCGCGCTCGACCATGCGGCGGGCGAGCAGGCAGTTGCGCGCGAACGAGCCCATGAAACCCGGACCGCCCGGCTTCCCGCTGGCGTCGACCTCCTCGCGATTCAGCCCGTAGGCGTCAAGGGTCGCCTTGGATTCGCCGGAAAGGTCGAGCAGCTCCGGCGCGGCGGACTGCATGCGGAAGGCGAGTTCGTAGGCCTTGATCCGGCTCTCAATCTCGGGGTGGCCGACGCGCTCATGGCGGAGGCGGTTGAGGTCGTTCACCGCCTGCAGGCTGCGGGCCTGGGCCGAATCCGACACGCCCGGCGGGTTGGCGAGATTCAGCACGGGGCTGCCCTGGTTGCGGAACAGCGAGCCGGAATAACTCGAGGGCAGGAAGCCGCTGGACCAGCTGGCCGCGCCGCCGGGAAGGCCGCGCCCGAGATTCACCATGGCCACGTAGGCGGGGAGATTCTGTGACTCGCTGCCGAGTCCGTAGGTCAGCCAGGAGCCCAGCGTCGGCCAACCGCGGAAGGCGGATCCGGTCAGCATCTTCAATTGCCCCGGGAGGTGGTTGAACTGGTCGGTGTGCATCGAGCGCACGAAGGCGATATCGTCGACGCATTCGGTCAGGTGCGGCAGCAGGTCCGAGACGTCCATGCCGCATTGGCCGTATCTCTTGAACGTGCGCGGCGAGCCCATCAGGCGCGCGCTTTCTTTCTGGATGAAGGCGAATTTGACCGCCTCGAGCATCGAGTCGGGCATGGGTTGGCCGTCGAGTTCGTTGAGCTTGGGCTTGGGGTCGAACAGGTCCATGTGGCTGGGCCCGCCCTCCATGAAGAAGTAGATGCAGTTCTTGGCCTTCGGCGCGAAGTGCGGTCCCGACCCGGCAACATGCGGCGCGCTGTCCGCCAGCAGGCCGTCCTGTTTCAGCAACGACGCCACGGCCAGGGAACCCAGGCCGCTGGCGCTGGTTGAAAAGAACTGGCGACGATTGGCGAGGATGTGGTCTGTGGGGCTCATGAGGAGGGAATTTCAGGTGACATGCCGGACCAACCCACCCCGATTCCGTTCTCATTCTCCGCTTCCGCCTTCGCCGGGCTACGGCGCGGCATGTCGCGGGAGAACGGAATATCCCCTCCCGAGAGGGGGGCTGGAGTTCTGCGCATCCAACGCGACCGTTGCCTCCGGGGAGGGGATATTGCAATCCGGTGGATGGATTCGTGTGAATTCGTGTTCATCTTGACGCGACGTAGCTGGGCGAAGTCGGTTCGCGGTTCAATCACGCGTGATGAATTCGTCGAGGTTCATGATGATCCGCGCGAGGGCGGTCATCGGCTTCGTGGATTCGTCGTTCTTCAGCTGTTTCAGATCTGCCAACGCGCCTTTCAAGAACGCCATTTCCTCCCGGCCCGGCTCCCGGCCCAGGCACAGGGCAAACATCTCACGCAGCGCCGCTTCATCATCGTCGCCGTGCTTGGCGGTCATTCGTTCGCCGAGGACTTCGGCGCATTCGTAGAAGACGGGGTCGTTGAGCAGCGTCAACGCCTGCAGTGGGGAGTTGGACCGCTCGCGTCGGCTGCAACTCGCGCTGGAATCCGGCGCGTCGAAGGAGACCAACATCGGATAGGGCACGGTGCGCTTGAAGAAGATATAGAGTCCGCGGCGATAGCGATCGCCGCCCACGCTGACCGGCCACTTCACACTGCGGCCGACCTCGGTCACGAAGGCCGGCAGGGGCGGGCGGATCCCCGGGCCGCCAATCCGCGGATCGAACAGTCCGCTGGCTTTCAGATGCGAATCACGGATTGATTCCGCATCGAGTCGGAAGCTGTTCTGACGCCAGAGCAGTTGGTTGCCGGTCTCGTAATTCGCCAGTTCGGTTCGCACGGCGGAGGACTGTCGGTAGGTCGCCGACATCGCGATCTCGCGGATGAGCGCCTTGCGGCTCCAACCATTGGCGACGAGTTCCGACGCCAGCCAGTCCAGCAGCAGCGGATGCGAAGGCGGCGCGCCCTTGGTTCCGAAGTCATCGGACGTCGACACGATGCCCACGCCGAACAAGCGCTGCCAGATGCGGTTCACGGTCACGCGAGCGGTCAGCGGGTTGGCGGGATCGGTCAGCCAGCGCGCGAGGTCCAGTCGATCCGCTTCCGCCCGGCGTCGCCGCAGGTTCGGCAGAACCTCCGGAGCCCCGGCCTGGACGACGTCGCCCTTGCGCGAGTAGTCGCCGCGGACATGCACGTAAGTTTCGCGACGCTCCTTGCGGCGTTCGGTCAAGGACTGCGCCTTGGTCGAAGGATAGGGAGGTTTCGAGACGAGATGTTTCTCAATTGGCCGGCGCAGCTTTTGCCAGCCTTCGTCGAGGTCGCGATGGAACAACCGAAGGCGCTCTTGCTGCTCGTCTGTCCGCTTGGCGGCGTCGACCTTCAACAGAACCTCGATCTCCTTCGGCGCGTGGGTGGGCTTGGCGTCAGCATCGGCGGAAACGGAAATCCGGAAATGGCGTAGCGTGTTCTTCGACGGCAGTTTCTGTCGCATGGCGAAGACCAGGCGGCTGCCTTTCTCGATCTTTGTCGGTGTTCGCAGATGAAACACCGCGCTGTGATAGCGGTAGGGCCGCGACGCGATATGCCAGCCTTCGTTCGACTTCGTGTCCATCGCCTTCTCCACCCGCGCGCCGCCGTTGACGGCCGCCGACTTCAACGGTTGCCCGACGCCCTTGGCGCCCGGCGCCTCCAAGGCGAAGGCCAGACTCGACAGGATGAACTGCCCGCCCGGTCCGCGTCCCACGGGCTTGCCCGCTTCCTTGCCCTCGCCGTGCGAACCGAAGACCTCGACGCGGATGGAGGCGACGGTCATCGGCGCGGCATTGGAGATCTGCAAGGTGGTTGTGGCGGTGGATCCGAGCTTGCCGGAGGCGATCACGGAGCCGTCCGGTTGCACGGTCATGGTGGCGCTGTCGCCGGACTCGGCCTTGTCGGGTTTGAGGACGGTCCACTCGGTGGAAGTCGGTTGGAACGCGGCCCGCCATTTCGCGAAGCGATTGTCCAGGGATTTGCTCTCGTAATCCTTCAAGGCCTTGGTCATGCGGTCGTAGCCCGCTTCCCAATCGCGCAGGGCCGCGTTGTAGCGCGCGAGTTCCAGCGGACGGGGGGCGGCGATGTTGGTTTCCTCGGTGTTGTTGAAAAAGGCGTAGAGACCGTAGAACTCCTCCTGCGTGATGGGGTCGTGCTTGTGCTCGTGGCATTCCGCGCAACCGACGGTCAAACCGAGCCAGACCGTGCCGGTGGTGTTGACGCGATCGACCGCCTCCTTGGTGCGGTTCAGTTCGCGGTCGGCGCCGGCCTCGGTGTTTTTCAGGGTGTTGCGATGGAAGCCCGCGGCGATGCGTTGATCCAGCGAAGCGTCCGGCAACAGATCGCCGGCGAGTTGCTCGACGGTGAACTGATCGAAGGGCATGTCGGCGTTGATGGCGTCGATGGCCCAGTCGCGCCAGACCCAGGCGTGATTGCGCAGCGTGTCGCCCAGGTAGCCGTCGCTGTCCGCGTAGCGCGCGAGGTCCAGCCAATGCCGCCCCCAGCGTTCGCCGAAATGCGGCGAGGCGAGCAATCGATCGACCAACGCGCGATAGGCGCCGGGGGATTCATCTGCGACGAATGCCGCGACATCGGCCGGTGAAGGCGGCAAGCCAAGCAGGTCCAGATGGAGGCGGCGAATCAGAGTCGCGCGTTCAGCTTCCGGGGAGGGGGTGAGGTTTGCGGATTCGAGGCGGGAAAGGACGAACTTGTCGATGGGAGAAGTTGGCCAGGAGGCGTTTGAGACGGATGGCGCGGCAGGCTTGGCGATTGGCTGAAAGGCCCAGTGACCGGTCTCGGCGGCGGTCAGGGAAATGGCGAAGCATGTCGTCATCAACGCGAACAAGCCGCCGAGATACAACGGGAGCCCGTGGATACGCGTCAGCGTCGTGGCGTGCGGCGCCGCGCGCCGTTTTGCCGAGACCTGCGAAGGTGCGCTGCATCGCAGCGCCCCGCTGGCCTTCGAGGAACAGCCGGCTCTTCGCCCTGGGGCTGCGGGGCTTATTCGATGCCAACCTCGACGAACAAGCGCTGCAAAGCGGCGCGCAGCGCCGCACGCCACGACGCTGACGCGGCTTCGGTGGTTCAGAGGAAATGTCGGAGGCGTCGAGCCCATTTCCATGTCCCGGAGGGACTGCAGCAAGCTGCCGACGCAATTCATCCGTGGGTCGGCTCTGCCATCCGTGGGGATTGACTGTCTTTCCATGCGGTTTTCCATCGCCCCAAGTCTCATCTCATCACTGGCGCCAGAATCCGCGACGCGTGCCTGGCCGAATGATGCACCGTGTTCGTTGCGACGACTGCGTCCTTCGGCCACTCGATGGTCAGCGGTTTTCCGGTCTGCGGATTGGGTTCATAAAGAGGCGCGCCTGTGCTGCCGATCGTCACACGGATGCGGTGTCCTTGCTCAAAGATCTGTGAGATCCAGCCGACGGGAAACTTCAGTTGATACACCTTGCCGGGCTCCATCAGTTTCTCGCTTTCAAATCCGTCGCGATAACGCATGCGCCAGGGGTAGTCGATCAACAGCATCGAACGCCCGTCCGGATAGACATCGCTGACGCGCACGATGAAGTCGGTGTCCTTCGCCGTGGACGACACCCGCAGGTCGGCGAAGACGCGGCCGGTCCATTCGACGGGCGAAGCAAGCGGCTCGCTGGTGAAGGTCCGCACCTCCGATTGTTCCTCAAACTTCCGGGAGTCGCGCGCTCCGGGGAACCCGCGGCCGGGGATCTGCATGGGATTGTTTGGATCGCTGACGAAGGAGGTTCTGGTAGCCGCGCCTGCCAAAGCGTGGCCGGCAGCGTCACGGGGCTTTTTGGACGACAATCCGCCGCCCGCCTGAAGGAACAGCGCCGTCGGGTTGTCGTTCACGGGCCAGTCGTCGGCGTTGCGCCAGACATTGCCCTTGGTTGCAGCGCCGCCTTCCGGCCCCATGGCGTAGTAGCGCACGCGCGGATCCTCATTCACGCCGTTCTTCACGCCCTTCAGCCAGAAGTCGAACCAGCGCAGCATGTGCTCCTCGACCGGCCAGGCGGCGTTCTCGGGGAACTGCATTTCGGCGACCTTCGCGCCCTTGTTGTAACGGCCGTGCAGCCAGGGGCCGACGAGCAGCCATTGCTTGCCGCGCGAGTTCGGGCCGCCCTTGTGTTGGCGTCCGATGTAACTGGCGATGGAACCCTGGTTCATGAAGTCGAACCAGCTTCCGACCGTGAGGCAGGGGACGTTCATCTTGTCGAAATGTAGCGCGCAATCCTCAGCGCGCCAGTAGTCGTCGTAATGCGGATGGGCGAACCATTCCGCCAACACGGCGTCGTTGTCCTTCGGATCGCGGCAGACGCGGGCCATGCCCTTGAAGCGCTCCGGGCGGGTGGTTCCGCCGATCCGATAACCCTCGTGAAACAGGCTCAAGCCGGTGTCGATCATGTATTGGCAGACGAGCGACGGCGGTTGGGTGACGGCCAGGTAATTCTGCGCGTAACCGCCCTGCGAACTGCCGAAGGTTCCGACCTTGCCGGTGGACCAGCCCTGCGAGCCCAGCCATTCGCAGACATCGTAACCGTCGCGAAGCTCGCCCCACTGCAGCGCGCGGTAGCCTACGTAATGCCCTTGGGAAAGCCCCGTCCCGCGGAAGTTGACCATGGCGACGACGTAGCCCCCTTCCGCCAGGCGGGCGGCGGCCTTGCGGGTCGAAGCCCCGGCCAGGCTTGCGTAACGTTGTTCGAAGATCACCGGCCAGGGGCCGTCGCCGGGCGGGAAGTAGAGGTAGGCGGAAAGCCGCTTCCCGTCGCGCATCGGGATCGGGACGTGCGTTTCTCGGATCGCTCCGAGCTCGAGACTCGAAGGAGCCGATTGCGCCGCGCCGATCGGGTAGACCAGCGTCAGCAGCGTCAGGATCTGGACAAGCAGTCTTGGCATTGGAAAAACCTCATACTGCGCTTGTGGCGGCGTCGGTTCAATCAGGGATTGGGGTGAGTTGTTGGTTGTGCGGCTCCCTGCGCCATTTCGATTGCGGGCCGTTGGGCGGTTCTCATGCGACCGGCGCCTCAGGAAGAACACTGCGAATGGAACCCAGATGTGCCACGCCCGGCCCCCGCCGGGGCCGACAAGGAATCAATCCCGGCAGTTCCGTCAGCGAACCTTTCCCCTTTTGTCCGGGGTCGGCCTTTGCAATATTCCCGCGCCATGGACGCGCCGGACTCGGAATTCATCGCCCAAGTGCTGCAGGGCGATGTATCCGCCTTTGAGCCGCTCGTCCAGAAGTACCAGCCGCGGGTGTTTGCGACGGCGAGGCGTTATGCCCGACGCGAGAGCGAGGTGGAGGACATCGTGCAGGAGGTTTTTATCAAGGCTTTCCAGAAGCTTTCGAGTTACCGGGCTGACGCCCCGTTCGAGCACTGGCTGATGCGGGTCGCTGTGCGCACCTGTTATGATTTTCTCCGCAAGCATCAGCGCAATCGCGAGAGCGCCCTGGCTGAGATCACCGATGAGGAGGAGCGTTGGTTGGATTCGGTCGCCAGCTCCCCCGCCGAAACGCCGGAAGACGGGGATGCGGCCAAGGCGTTGGTAGACCGCCTGTTGAGTTCACTGCCGCCGGCGGACCGAATGGTGATCACACTGCTGGACATTGAACAGAAAACAGTGAAGGAGATCGCCAAATTGACCGGATGGTCGGTGTCGTTGGTCAAAGTGCGCGCCTTCCGCGCCCGGGCCAAGATGCGCAAGGCCCTTGAGTCAATCAGCCAGGAAAAGTATCTGTAACCCATCCCTGACCGCCCGCGTCTGCGATTGAAGACGTTCCCAACCATGAACATCGAACAGCTCTATCGAAAACTGATTGAATCGGCCCGCTCACGGCCGGCGGACGATCGCGTGCCGTACGCGTTCGAAGGCCGCGTGATGGCCCGTTTGAAGGATCTGCCGAAAGTGGATCTGGCGACGCTCTGGGGACGTCACCTCTGGCGGGCGGCTGTTCCCTTCGCCTGTGTGGCGCTGGCCATCACCCTCTGGACGCGAGGGCATGAACCGGCGCCCCCGGCTCCGGTCCATGCCGAGGCGCACCTGACGGCCTTGGACGAAGTGCTGCTGGCGCCGATCGCGGAGCTCGGATTGGAGGAAGCGACATGGTGAAATACTGGAATGCCATCCTCGCGGCCTTGGCTATCTTCGCCTGCGGCGTCATCACCGGCGGCCTGGTGGTGAGTCACGTCTACAAAAGCAACCCGACCCCGGCGCAGGCGGGAATCGCGACCTCGAACTTGCCCGCGCCGGCCCCCGCGCCCGTTCCTCCGTCAACCGCGCCGACGGTCGAAGCCCGCCCCGTCGCCAAGGACAGGGCTCCGGTGAAGAAGAGCTTCGAGCGCGTGGCCAAGTCGCGGGTGGAGTTTCTGGAACGCATCAGCCGGGGATTGAACCTGAGCGAGGAGCAGCGGGACCGAATTTCCGGCATCCTGCGCAAGCGGCAGAACCGGGTGAAGAAGATCTCCGAACGCGTCGGCCCCGAGATTCGCGATGAACTCAAGCTCGCCAACGAGGAGATCCGTCGCGTGTTGGATTCCGATCAGCGTCGTCGGTTCGAACGAATGCATCGCATGCGCCTGCAGCAGCTTCGCCAACTGGCTCCGCAGGGCGGCGCGCAACCGACCCGCAAGCAGGATTCCAAGCCGGCCGGCGATCGGCTTTGAGCGTCATCCGACGCATTTCGCTTCAATTGATCGCATCGATCCCTGACACTGCCGGCATGTCGCCTCGTCCCTTGTTGACACTCGTGTCGTTGATCCTGATTCCGGTTCTCGCTGAAGCAAAGGACCACGCCCACCTGAAGACGGTCGCTGAGGCGACGCTGCCCGAGTCAACGCTGCCGCTGAACGACTTGGCGTCGACAGTCCGCGTCCGCTCGTCCATGCCGCAGCTGAAAGCGAAGTTGGCGGCGGGCGATCTGGTGCGCGTCGCCTACCTTGGCGGTTCGATAACCCAGAACGCCAAGGGGCACACGCGGATGGTTTCCGACATGCTGGCGTCCCTGGCCAAGGACATGGGCAGCCGATCGAAGTTTGACATCATCAACGCCGGTCTCAGCTCCACCTGCTCGACCAGCGGCGCCTTTCGACTCGAATCGCATATCCTGGAGAAAGGGCCGTTGGATTTGTTGATCGTGGAGTTCGCGGTCAATGACGACCAGGACGCCGGGCATTCGTATCGTGATTGTGTGCGCGGCATGGAGGGCATCGTGCGACGCGTGCGGCGGCAGCGGCCCGAAACGGCGATGGTCATGGTTCACTTCGTCAACACCGGCATGGTCGAAACGATCAACCAAGGCCAGACGCCCCTTTCGATTCGCGCACACGAGGCGGTGGCGGAGCATTACCGGATTGCCTCCGTGAACGTCGCCGCCTCAGTGGCGGGTTCCATCAAGCGGGGGGAATACACCTGGAAGGATTATGGCGGCGTGCATCCGAAACCCTTCGGCTACCTCGTCGCGTCCATCCGCATTTACGAGGCCGTCCGACAAGGCTTGGAGCGGGACGATGAGTTGGCTGCAGTCGGGCTCCCGGCGCCGATTGATGCGAACAGCCACGACGCCGGGGTGTTTGTGGGGCCGGACCAAGCAGAGCTCTCACCGGGTTGGCGCTCCGGCAAGGCGACCAAGGAGCTCATGCCCCGTGGCGGAGTGCGTTCCCAGTATGAAGGCTATAACGCCATCCGCGCCGAGCAACCGGGCGAATCGCTGACCCTCGATTTCAAGGGCCGGGCCATCGGCGCCTTCATCCTCGCCGGCCCGGACGCGGGGATGGTGGAGACCCGCGTCGATAAGGGAGCCTGGCAGACCCTCAATCTCTTTCATCGGTTCAGCGAGAAACTGAATTACCCCCGCAGCGTGATGTTTCACACGGGTCTTGAACGCGGGCATCACCAACTGGAGCTGCGGGTGGCCGAGAACGCGGACGCCCGCAGCCAGGGGAATGCCGCAACGATCCTCTTCTTTGAAGTGAACGAGTAGCGCCGCGGCTCAATCGGCGTAACCGTCCGGGTGGTCCCGATGCCACCGCCAGGCGGTTTCCACGATCGAACGCAGCTCCGGAAATTCCGGGTCCCATCCGAGTTCGTTCCGAATGGACGCGCTATCGGCGACGAGCTTGGCGACATCGCCGTCGCGGCGGGGCGCCATTTCCGCGGGGATGGAATGACCGGTGATTTCCCGAGCGGCCTCAATCACTTCGAGCACGGAGAACCCCTGGCCGTTGCCGAGGTTGTAGATGCGCGATTTTTCTTCCAAGGCCTCCAACGCCTTCAGATGCGCCGAGGCCAGATCCCAGACATGGATGTAATCGCGCACACAGGTTCCGTCCGGCGTTTCCCAGTCTGAACCGAAGACCTTGATCTTGTCTCGTTGTCCGAGGGCGACCTGAAGCACCAGCGGAATCAAATGGGTTTCGGGATCGTGGTCTTCCCCCCGGGTTTCGGTGGCGCCCGCTGCATTGAAGTAGCGCAGGCAGGCGTAGCGCAGGCCCACGGTGCGTTCCAGCCAGGGCAGCATGCGCTCGATCAGGTATTTGGATTCACCGTAGGCGCTGCCGGGAACGATTCGCTCTGACTCGGAGATGGGCAGGGTCTCCGGCTCGGCGAACAGGTTGGCGGTTGAGGAGAGGATGAAGCGCTTCACGCCGGTCTCGGTCATCGCGTTCAGCAGATTGGCGGCGTTGGTCACGTTCTCGCCGAGATACTTCATCGGCTTCTCCATGGATTCGCCAACCAATGAATTCGCCGCAAAGTGCATGACGCCATCCGGACGATGCTCGTTAAGCGCCGCGTGGATCGTCTCAAATGAGTTCAGGTCGCCTTCAATGAAGACGGCCTCCTCGGGCACGGCGGCGCGGTGGCCCTGTTGGAGATTGTCGAAGACGACAACGTCATGACCGGCGGCGATCAATCGCTCGCAGGTTGCGCTGCCCACGTATCCGGCCCCGCCGGTGACAAAGACTTTCATGATCTGGACTGCGTCTGATGTGGGTGTTCTGTTGAAATCGTGATTCCGCGCCGGAACCCTTCCGTTCCCTCGCGCCTACCGCGCCGTCTCCGGTTCAATCTCAAACGGCGTTGCTCCCGCCGTCGGAACGACTTTCAAGACGCCCGCTTCCAATCCGGTCAACCTCCGATAGGCATCACGGGTCGCCTCAGCGACGCGTCCGACGGCGGCCGCGTCCACCAGCATGACCACGCTGCCGCCAAACCCGCCGCCCGTCATCCGGCAACCCACGACCTCCGGGAACTCGCGGCCAATCCCAACCAGGGCGTCCAGTTCGTTGCAGCTGACTTCGTAGAGATCGCGCAAGGAGTCATGGCTCTCGGCCATGGCGCGCCGAATTCCCTGGCGATCGTTCCTCTCCAACGCCTCGGCAAAGGCGCCCACGCGCGCAATCTCGTTCACCACGTGGCTGGCGCGATGGCGCAGAACAGCGTGGCCATTGCCGGAAAATGCGGTTTCGACGTCCTTGATGCAGGCGTCGCGCAGGCAGTCGACGCAGAGGGCTTTCGCGGCCTCGCGGCACTCGGCGCGGCGTTTGGGATACTCGCTTTGGCCGAGTTCATGACGGACGCCGGTATCAACGACCAACACGCTGAGGTCCGCGGGCAGCGCGACCGGGGAACAGGCCAGCGACCGGCAGTCGAGAAACAGGGCGTGTCCCTCGCGGGCGCAGCCAACCGCCAGTTGATCCATGATGCCGCAGGGAACGCCGGCGAACTCGTGCTCGGCCTGCTGACAAAGTCGGGCCCGTTCGGCGGGCTCGAGTTCCGGGGCGCCGCATTGCTCCATGGCGACCGCGGCGGCGGTCTCCAAGGCGGCGCTGCTGCTCAAACCCGCGCCGGCCGGCACGCTGGAAGCCGAGGCGATATCGATCCCGGCGACGTCCCAACCGAGTGCGTTGTAGCCATTCAGGACGCCCGCCACATACTTGACCCAGGGTCCCGCTCCGCTGCGGTCATCCGCAGCGCCCTCAACCAGCTGGGAGCGGCTTGCTTCCAGGTCTGCGGAAGCGCCGCGAATCACCGGGTGTTGCGTGGTCCTCAACGCCACTGCCAGCCATCGGTCGATCGCCATTGGCATGACCAGGCCGCCTTCGTAGTCCACGTGCTCGCCGATCAGGTTCACCCTGCCCGGCGCCACCGCGATCGCGTCCGGCTCCGCTTCGAACTTCCGCCGAAACAGCGTCGCCGCATGATTTGCGAGTTCAGTTATGGTGACGGGGGCGGTCAAGGGCGGCGAGTTTCACCGTCAATCGACTCGGTTTCAAGTGTTTGGTTTGCCCGACGCCGGATCGTCTTGCAGAAGGATTTGCGCTCGATTGAATCCGGTTGCTCTGGCAGTGTCGAGCTCATGGCCGAGCCGCGTCCAGAGCCTGATTCATCGACTGAAGCCTGCCCCGTCGATTCCGGGGATCCCGGTGAGTATTGGCGTTGGTGTCCTCGCTGCGGAACCGAGCTTCACAACGAGAAGTGCAAGCTTCGCTGCTCCAAGTGCCACTACTTCATGAGTTGTTCGGATTTCGACTGAGCCCTCGGGCCCCGAGCCAGGGGAAACGACTTCGTTGAATTCTGCAATCCGGCGATCTGGAAACGGGTGGACTGAGAAGGATCGGCGGCTCGGATGAACGGAATGCCGGCCGTCAAGGCGTTGGATCCCGCGGCGGAAGGATAGGTCCGCTCTTGTCCCGGCGCCCGGAAATTCCTTTTCTACGCCAAACGCGGTCGTTAGCGTCGCGGTTCAATTGCAATACCCTGAATCGATCATGAAACCGTTTTTCCCTCGTTGCTTCGCATTGTTGTTTGCTCTCATCGCCGCGGTTGCCATCCTGCTCCCCAAGGGCGTCTTCGCTGCCGGCAAGGATCGTCCGCCGAACGTGGTGATCATCTTCACCGACGATCAGGGTTATTCGGATGTGGGGGTGTTCGGGGCGAATGGATTCAAGACGCCGAACCTGGACCGCATGGCTCGGGAGGGGCGTCGGTTCACGCATTGGTATGCGGCTCAGGCGGTCTGCTCGGCGTCGCGGGCGGGACTGCTCACGGGCTGTTATCCGAACCGCATCGGCATCCACGGGGCCTTGGGGCCGAATAACACGCACGGCCTGAACAAGGAAGAGATGACGATCGCCGAGGTCTGCAAGCAGAAGGGTTACGCCACCGCGATCTACGGGAAGTGGCACCTCGGACATCACAAGGAGTTCCTCCCCGTGCACCATGGTTTCGACGACTATTTCGGGTTGCCGTACTCCAATGACATGTGGCCCTTCCACCCGACCGCCGGGGACCGCTTTCCGGATCTGCCCCTGATCGAGGATGACAAGGTGGTGAAGAGCCCGGTCACCGGCGAGGACCAGAAACTGATCACGACCTGGTACACCGGCCGGGCTGTGGAGTTCATCGACAAGAACAAGGACAAGCCCTTCTTCCTCTACGTTCCCCACAGCATGCCGCACGTGCCGCTCTATGTGTCCGGGAAGTTCAAGGGCTCGTCGAAACAGGGGCTCTATGGCGACGTCATCCAGGAGATTGACTGGTCCGTCGGCGAGATTCTCAAGGCGATCAAGCGCAATGGCCTCGATGAGAACACGCTGGTGATCTTCACCTCCGACAACGGCCCGTGGATTTCCTATGGCGATCATGCCGGTTCCGCGCTTCCCTTGCGCGAGGCCAAGGGCACGGCCTGGGAAGGCGGTCAACGCGAGCCGACCATCATGCGTTGGCCCGGCAGCATTCCCGCCGGCACGGTCTGCGACACACCGGCCATGAGTGTTGATTTGTTGCCGACAATCGCCCACCTCATCGACGCCGAGCTGCCAAAGCACACGATCGACGGTCTGAACATCTGGCCGTTGATCGCCGGGGAGAAAGGGGCCAAGAATCCGCATGAAGGCTATTGGTTCTACTACAAGCAGAATGAGCTGCACGCCGTGTTGATGGGCAAGTGGAAGCTTTATTTCCCGCACACCTACCGCACGCTGGGCAATCGCGCTGGCGGGACCGGCGGGACGCCCGTGCGCTATCATTCGGCGAAGGTCACCAAGCCCGAACTCTACAACCTCGCCGACGATATCGGCGAGACCCGCGACCTCGCCGCCAAGTATCCGGAGGTGGTGAAGCGACTGGAACGCTTCGCCGAAAAGGCCCGCGCCGAACTCGGCGACCGGCTGACCAAGCGCCAGGGCAAGGGCGTCCGCGCCCCGGGGCAAGTGGCGAAGAAGTGAGGGCTCCGTTGAGAACGACGGAATACGCGGAATAGACGGAAACAAAGACGGAGACCCGCAGCCGGGAACGTCGCGCTACGGTGTCCGCGCAGCCGCTCCTGCCGGCGTCGTCCTGCCGTTACAGGCATCCGGATCAGTTGTCGTCGCCGCCGCCTTGGGAAACGGCGTTCGTCGCGGCGGCGGGTGACTCCATTGAATCCTCTTCCTTGAATTCCAGGTAAACGACGTAGCCGTCCATGTAACCCCAGGAGCCGGATCGGTTTCGTATCATGATCTCGATTCGCTGGCCATCGACGGTCACATGCCCGGCTCCGTAGCCGTTGATGACGGTGTGCCCATGCCCGTTCCAGGACTTGCGTTTGATGACATCGGTTGTTTCGTTGGCATGGTCAATCCCGAGGTAGACGACCTCGTCGGGGAGCTCCATCTTTTCAACCGCAGCCCCGAAGCTGAATTTCGAGTCCGCGCTGTCGGCCGCGGCGTCGAACCGCTGGAACAGGTCGCCGTAGAGCGGTTCGATGTGTTCGCGCGTTCCGTATGGAGGGACTTTGAACGCGTCCTTGACGCCGGTGACAATCGCGTCTCGCTGGGTCCACACGAACACGGCGCCTCCGAAAGCCAGCGCGCACGCGACCACCGCGGCGATCAGACAGCCCTTCAACATGGGGTTCTCCTCCTCATGCCGGCAGTTTCGGACGACACGCGCTGCGAGTCAATGCTCGGCGCTCCGGGCGTCCTTTCCTGCGGGCGCTTGCCAACGACTCCCGCGACCGGGGAACGCCGCTTCAACAACAGCAATTTCATGGACATCGGCTCCCTTGGAATTTTAACCTCCCCGCCAATGAAATTCCGGACGGCCCTTCTCTGTTTTCTCGGTTCGTTCCTGTTCCTATCGCCCGCGGCCTCCCGCGCGGTCGCGGAACGCCCGAACTTCATCGTCATTTTCTGCGATGACCTCGGCTACAATGACATTGGTCCCTTCGGTTCGAAGAAGCATCGCACGCCGAACCTTGACCGCATGGCGAGGGAAGGCCGGAAGTTTACGGATTTCTATGTTACCAGCGGCGTCTGCTCGCCCTCCCGTTCTTCGTTGATGACCGGGTGCTATCCCAAGCGCGTCGGCCTGCATGAGAACGAGCAGGGGCGTTGGGTGTTGTTTCCCGGGAACCAGCGGGGGTTGAACCCGAAGGAAATCACCATCGCTGAGATCATGAAGGGGCAAGGCTACGCCACGGGCTGCATCGGCAAGTGGCACCTCGGCGATCAGAAAAAGTTTCTCCCGACGCGCCAGGGTTTCGACAGCTACTTCGGGATTCCCTACTCGAATGACATGGGGGCCATGAACGGCGCAGGGGAGGTCGTCACCAACCGCGGTTATCCACCCCTGCCGCTTTTGCGCGATGAAGAGGTGATCGAGACCGAGCCGGACCAACGCTTGATCACGCAACGCTATACGAAGGAAGTCGTCAAATGGCTGCGCGCTCACAAGGACCAATCCTTCTTCCTCTACTTTCCCCAGACCATGCCGCATGCGCCGCAGTTCTCCTCGGAGAACTTTGCCGGCAAGTCTGCCAACGGCAAATGGGGCGACGCCGTCGAGGAGATCGACTGGTCGGTGGGCCAAGTTTTCAAGACCCTGAAGGAATTGGACATCGATGAGAAAACGATCGTCGTCTTCCTGAGCGACAATGGCGGCGCGACGCGCTGGGGCGCGAGCAATCATCCCTTGTCGGGAGCCAAGGGCAGCACCATGGAGGGCGGGCAGCGTGTGCCGTTCCTCATTCGTTGGCCGGGCAAAGCGCCCGCGGGAACGGTCTGCCGCGAACTCACCACCTCCATGGATCTGCTGCCCTCATTCGCCGCCCTGGCCGGGGGCTCGGCCCCACAGAACCGGGTCATTGACGGTCGGGATGTTCGCCCGCTGCTCCTCGGCGAGCCCGGCGCGAGGTCGCCTCATGAGGCGTTCTATTATTACTACCGCGGCCAATTGCAGGCCGTGCGCAGCGGCGATTGGAAGTTGCACCTGGCCCGCGCCCAACGCGGCCGGGGCAAGAATGCCAAGACCACGAAGCTGCCCAACAAGCTCTACGACTTGAGCTCGGATATTGGTGAGAAGACCAACCTCGCCAAGGCCAGGCCCGACGTCGTGAATCGTCTGTTGGCGCTGGCCGCAAAGGCCCGCGAGGACTTGGGCGACGACGCCCCCGAACACAAAACGGAGGGCCGCAACACGCGCCAACCCGGCTTCGTCAAGAACGCCGTCAAACTCAGAAAGGACTGACTCAGCCAATGAGCGAACGGAAAACCGCCATCGTCACGGGAGCGGGCAGCGGCGTCGGCCAGGCCGTCGCTGTCGAACTTGTCAAACAGAACTGGAACGTCGCCATCCTCGGCCGCCGGGAGAGCGCATTGCGGGAAACGGTCGAGCTTGCCGGTCCGGAACACGCGGATCGTTTCCTGGTCCTGCCCTGCAACATCGGCGATCCGGGTGAAGTCGAAGCCATGGGGCGGGCGGTGCAAGAGAAGTGGGGCGCCGTGCAGGCCCTGGTCAACTCGGCGGGCACCAACACCAAGAACCGCTCCTTCGACGTCCTCTCCACCGACGATTTCCGGGAGATCATCGATGTGAATCTGAACGGCTCCTTCTACTGCGCCCAAGCCGTGTTGCCCGGCATGCGCGAGCAGAAGAGCGGAACGATCGTGAACATTGTTTCCGAAGCCGGGCTTTGGGCCAACACCAAGTCCGGAGCGTCTTACATCTGCGCGAAGTTCGGACAATCCGGTTTGGCCAAGGCCATCAACGCCGAGGAGCGCCCGAACGGCATTCGCGCCTGCGCCATCTATCCCGGCGACATCAACACGCCCCTGCTGGACAAGCGCCCGAATCCGCCCGCGCTCGAACTGCGGCCCAAGATGCTGCAGCCCGCGGACCTGGTCGCCTGCGTCATGCTCTGCCTCAACCTGCCGCCCAACGCGGTCGCCGAGGAAATCCTGTTGCGCCCCGCCTGAGCGTCATTCTTCAAAGGGGCTGACGAACAAGGCCCCGCCCAACAAAAAGGCCGCGGACGATGCCGCGGCCTTCTTGCTTCGAAGGGGAAACTGGAAAGGGCCCGGTCTCAGGGCTGCTTCTCGTAGATGATCATCAGCCCGAAGTCGCCCTCGCCGGGGTTGACCGGATGAACGCTGATGATGTGCGGCCGGCCGATTTCCACCAGCGCCGCGGCGACGGCCGCGTCATACTTCGCGGTGTCCTTGCCCTCGCTGGAAAAGAGGATCGTCTTGCACAGAACGCTCATCTCCTCCTTGGCCGCCACCTCCAGCCGCTTGGCCTTCGGCTTCTTGATCATGTCCGCCGAGGCGGCCGACGTGGGAATCGCGATCGGCGCGCGCGCTTCGGCCGGCGCGCTTTCGAAGGCGCCCGAATCCAACGGCTGCTCGTAGCCTTCGGCGGGCGCGGCCTCGCCCTCGATCATGATCGCCTCCCCGCAGGACGGGCATTCGATCTCGACGCCGAGCATGGTTTCATCCGCGGTGAGTTCCTGGCTGCATTGGGGGCAATTGAAGTTTAGTTCCATGGTTGAGCCGAAGTTGAGGTCTGGTTTGGCACGACGTTAAGCCGCGGAAGGGGCCTTTTCCAGTGAAAACTGGACGCGCTCAACGGCGACGATGGCAGGTGGGGCTGTCGGCGCTGCGGAAGGGAAAGCGGCTGTTCAGCTCGGAAATCGTCATCAACGTCCAGGGATGCAACGCGTCGTATCCGTTCTTGGTGAAGACCACATCCGCCGCCATCCAGACCGCCATGTGCATCAGTTGTCCGTCGGAATCGCGCCAGACCAAGACGTCGCCGAACTGTTTGGCGTCCGTGACCAGCTTGTAGGATCTGTCCAACGCCTCATTCGCGGCTGCGAGTTCGACGAAACGGTCGTCCGGTCTTGGCAGGAAAAAGTTGAGAGCGGTCCAGAAGCAGTTCCGATAAGCGGCGTGCGGTCGATCCGACGCTCCCGCGTCCGGATAGGTCAGCAGAAGGTTTCGGGCCAACGGGGGAAGCAGGTAGGCAATGTCGAGCGAACTGCGTCCTGCCGAATCCTGCAGGGCCTCCAGCAGCGCGCGCGCAGTCGGGGTCCGGGAGCCGGCGCCCCAATACCGCACTGCGGCCTCCAGATCCGCCGACCGGGGCAGACTCAATCGCAGACTCACAGCGGAATGGGTCGTAAGCAACCGGAGAAAACGCTGCTTCTCCGAGCGGTCCATACAACGCTCCAGGATCAGGTCGGTGTCCGCCAGCATCCAGGAATCGCCCTTCAGCCAGATCAGCCGCCGCACCAGGTCTGCCGTGGCGGCGCTCAACCCGCTCGCGGCCAATTCGCGATCCAGACGCTCGCTTCGGAAAGTGAAGGGATAGCGATGGGTTGGATTGCGCTCGTCCCGGGCCAGATGGGCATACACGATTGATCTCGCCTCCGCAGGCAGCGCGATGATCCAGTCATGGGTCGGAGCCATCCAGATCCCGCTCGCCTCGCGTCGGAAGGCCGGGCTCGCCGAGGCGACGTCGCACCCGGCTTTTTCCAGGAACGCCCGGGCCTCATCCTTGCTCCACCCGGGAAAGAACCAAGTCATCGGTTTCGTCCGGATTGCCTCGGGATGAATGGAGTCAAGCGTCGGGCGCAGCGCAAGCGGCGTCACTTCGGCAATGCCCCAGGGTCCGGCGGCCAGCCGGGTCCGGGGGGCGCCTGCGGGCCTGGTCTGCGCGTCCCCGCCGGTCAACCAGCACACGCCCGCCCCCAGCGTTGCCGCGGTGAGGGCGAAGCGACGCAACCAGTTGGACGGTAGCTGTTTCTGTGCCGGATGCATGCCAAGGTTAGACGCTCGAAAGACGCCGGAATGGACACAAAAAATTGCGCGTTTTCAGGGGGCGGGAAACCCCGTGAGATGAGTTCCGGAAAAAGTGGGATCAAGACGGCATCTTCGGACGAGACGCCGCCTGCGCCATCCTCCACGAACGCCATTTTTTTTGGTGGATGTCGGATTGTTGGAGACTAGATTGACGGGAGTATGACACCTGCTAGACACGATCTGATCGTCTTGGCGGCGACGGCTGTCCTGGCCCTTGCCGGACCCCGGGTTGAAGCGGTTGATTTCAACCGCGAGGTGCGGCCCATCTTGTCTGACGCCTGTTTCCAGTGCCACGGGCCCGACGCGGACGAGCGAAAGGCGGATCTGCGGCTGGATACGCAGGAAGGGGCCATTAGCGTCACCCGCAGTGTCGCGGGGCAAAGCGAGTTGATCGCGCGCGTCACCGCCACGGATCCTCAGGATCGCATGCCGCCGCCCGATTCCGGGAAATCGTTGACGACCGCACAGATCGCCACCCTGAAGGCCTGGATTGCCGAGGGCGCTGAATGGTCTGGGCATTGGGCGTTCGAGACGCCTGTCCGGCCGGACCCGCCCCAAGCAGACGACGACGCCTTCGTCGCCAATCCCATTGATGCGTTCGTGTTGCGTCGGCTGCAGGAGGCGGGCCTGCGTCCCTCCCGGCGCGCCGACCGGGCGGCCCTCCTGCGTCGCCTGCACCTTGATTTGATCGGATTGCCGCCGACAATCGAGGAAACCGACGCCTTTCTGGCGGATCGTTCGGCGGGGGCGTATGAGCGCGCGGTGGACCGGCTGCTCAAGTCGCCGCATTACGGTGAACGCTGGGGGCGTCTCTGGTTGGACGCCGCGAGATACGCCGATTCAGACGGCTACGAGAAGGACAAGCCCCGCACGGTTTGGCGCTACCGGGATTGGGTGATCGATGCCCTGAACCGCGACCTCCCTTACGACCAGTTCATCATCGAACAGATCGCCGGCGACCTGTTGCCGAACGCCACGCAGGATCAACGCGTCGCCACCGGGTTCCTGCGCAATTCCATGGTCAACGAGGAGGGCGGCATCGATCCCGAGCAATTCCGTATGGACGCCATGTTCGATCGCATGGATGCGCTGGGGAAGAGCGTGCTGGGGCTGACCATCCAATGCGCGCAATGCCACTCCCACAAGTACGATCCCCTCACGCGAGAGGAATACTATCGGATGTTTGCCTTCCTGAACAATTCGCACGAGGCCAGCATTGCGGTCTACACGCCCCACGGGCTTGGAGAGCGCGCCAGGATTCTTGGTGAAATCCGGAAAATCGAGGATGACCTGAAGCATCGGACGCCCGACTGGAAGCGCCGCTTGGCGACCTGGGAAGCGTCGGGCAAGGACAACCAACCCGAGTGGAACGTTCTCGATATTCGCAACTCCGGGAACAATTCCCAGCGCTACGATCCCCGGGATGACGGATCGCAGGTCGCCCACGGCTACGCGCCGACCCGTTGGACCGCCTCGTTTACGAACACGGTCGCGATGCCGGAGATTCGGGCCTTCCGGCTTGAGATGTTCACCGATCCCAATCTTCCCGCCCACGGCCCCGGTCGCGCGATCGACGGGCAGTTTGCGTTGACCGAGTTCAAGGTGGTCGCTGAAGACGCGACGGATCCCGGCAAGAAACGACAGGTGAAGTTTGTGAGCGCGACTGCGGATTTCGCCAATGAGCGCAGGCAACTGGGGCCGCTCTATGCCGACCGCAATGGGAAGCGGGGCTTCACCGGTCCCGCCAGCTACGCCATCGACGGCAAGGACGACACGGCCTGGGGCATCGACGCCGGCCCGGGCCGGCGCAACCAGGATCGCAAGGCGGTCTTTGTCGCCGACCAAAACATCGCCTTCCCTCAAGGCACAAAGCTGACCGTCTCCTTTCGACAGAACCACGGCGGCTGGAACAGCGACGACGTGAAAACCATGAACCTGGGCCGCTTCCGGCTCTCCGCGACCGCGGCCTCCGGCGCGAAGGCGGATCCCTTGCCCCGTCAGGTGAGACGCATCCTGTCAATCCCGATGCCCGAGCGCTCGCCTGAAGAGTTGAACACGGTGTTCAGCCATTGGCGGACGACCGTGGAGGCGTGGCGTCCGGCGAACGAGCGGATCGAGGCTTTGTGGCGGAGCCATCCGGAGAGCGTTACGCAGCTTGCGCTGAAGGAACGCGAGCGGCCCCGGATGACCCGGATGCTCGCGCGCGGCGACTGGTTGAAACCGGAAGCCGAGGTTCGTCCCGGCGCTCCGGCGTTTCTTCACGAGATGAAGTCGGACGACAACCCGACCCGTCTCGATTTTGCGCGCTGGCTGGTGGATCGCGATTCGCCGACGACGGCCCGCTCCATTGTCAATCGTGTTTGGCAGGCCTGGTTCGGCATTGGGATTGTGGAGACCAGCGAGGACCTGGGCTCCCAGAGCGCGGCGCCCTCCCACCCGGAACTGTTGGATTGGCTGGCGGTGGAGTTCATGGACAAAGGCTGGAGTCTCAAGCGGCTGCACAAATTGATCGCGACCTCCTCCACCTATCAGCAATCGTCGCATGTCACTCCGGAGCTTCACGCCCGCGACCCCTACAACCGATTGCTCGCCCGGGGTCCCCGGTTCCGGGTGGACGCCGAGATCGTCCGGGACATCGCGTTGGCCGCCAGCGGGCTGTTGGACCGGACCGTGGGCGGACCCAGCGTCCACCCGCCGGCGCCCGCGCACCTCTTTCAGCCTCCGGCCAGCTATGGCCCCAAGTCCTGGCCGGAGGACCGGGGCTCGGATCGCCACCGGCGCGCCCTCTACACCTTCCGCTTCCGCTCAGTGCCCTATCCCATGCTGCAGACCTTCGACGCGCCCAATGGCGACTTTTCCTGCGTCCGGCGCAATCGATCGAACACTCCCCTGCAGGCGCTCACCACCCTGAACGAGCCGGTGTTCATGGAGTGTTCGCGGGCCTTGGCGGCCTTGACCTTGCGCGAGGGCGGCGATAATGACGCAGAGCGGCTCACCCTCGCCTTTCGCCGGTGCCTCACGCGTGAGCCCAACGAAGAGGAATTGACCGTCCTCACGGCCCTGTTGGAACGCCAGCGAAAACGCTTCAAAGCGGACCCGGCAAAGGCCAGGGAATTGATCGCGGGTTGGCCCGAAGTTCCCGGTCACGGCGCCGCCAGCCAGGCTGCCTGGACCGCCGTCGCCCGCGCGCTGCTCAACCTCGACGAGACCATCACCAAGGAGTGATCGGCGCAAGACGCCCGCGCCTCGCGGTCCGTCGGTCGGGTGCGGACGGAGGGCAAGGACGCGGGCGTCGGGCACAATGAGAGCGGCAATTCGGGGATTGCCGTCAACCGTGGCAAGGTTGACGGCGGCGTCGGAAAAGGTTGTTACGCTGCGGTAACTTCAGCCAGGCCCAGGGGCCCAACGGCGGTCGGCGGCGGTATTCGCGCTTCGCGCTTCGATTTGAGCGATTGCCCAAGCGGCGTGTTCTGCGATCAGGGGCTCCGCATCCTCGGCCGCGATGCGCAAGGCCGGCAGCGCGGAGGCGTCGCCGATGTTGCCGAGGGCCACGCAGACATTGCGCAACACGCCCCGCCGCTTGGTTCGCAGCAGCGGCGTGCCCTTGAACTTGGCCTTGAAACCGGGTTGGTCGAGCTTCAACAGCTCAAGCAGCGCCGGCTGATCCAGGTCCCTGCGCGCGGCGCCTTGCATCAACGTTCCCATCCGGGCAAAGCGATTCCAGGGACAGACCTCCAGGCAGTCGTCGCAGCCGTAGATGCGGTTGCCAATGGCGGCGCGGAACTCCTCGGGTATGGAGCCCTTCAGCTCAATGGTCAGGTAGGAAATGCAACGACGGGCGTCGAGTCGAAATGGCTCGGCGATGGCATTGGTGGGGCAGGCGTCCAAGCAACGCGAGCACGTTCCGCAGTGATTCGTCTCCGGTTTGTCGGGCGTCAGCTCGGCGGTCGTGATGATCTCGGAGAGAAAGATCCAGTTGCCGAGGCGACGGCTGATGAGGTTGGTGTGTTTGCCGATGAAGCCGATGCCGGCGCGCTGCGCCAACTCGCGCTCCAGCAGTGGGCCGGTGTCGACGTACCAGAGTGAACGGGCTTCGACCGACGCGGCCTCGTCGAGGAACGCGGTCAATGCCTTCAGCTCGGCGGCGAGAACGTCATGGTAGTCGGCATAACGGGCGTAGCGCGCGATACGGCCTTGTTGCGCGCTGTCGCCCCGGGCCGTCCCCGGAGGCGACTCGCGTCCGGGGGCGTCGCCCGAGTAACTTGCGGCGAGGGTGACAATGCTTCTCGCTTCGGAGAGCACGAGTTGGGGGTCGATCCGCTTGTGCGCGCTGCGTTCGAGGTATCCCATTTCCCCGTGGCAGCCATCCTCCAACCAGGCCTTCAGGCGCCCGGCTCCCTCGGGCGCCGCGGCCGAGGTGATGCGGCAATCGTCGAATCCCAATTCCCGGGCGCGTCGCTTGACCTGCGCGGCGACGTCGGTCATGCGGCGTTCCGCGCCTCCTTGAAATGATAGAGCAACTGTTGCGCGACATCCTTGACCGAGCGCAGTTCAGTGTTGATCAGGATGTCCGCCTGGCGATAGGCGGACTCGCGCTGCTTCAGCAGGTTGCGGATCTTGTCTTGCGCGTCCGGGCCGTTCAGCAGGGGGCGGTGGGACTGGTGGCGGACGCGCTGCCAGATGGCCTCCGGACCGGCCCAGAGACAGGCGATGAGCGCGTGATGCTTGAGGCTCGCGAGGTGGGCTTCGTTCGCGCCCAAGCCGCCGCCCGTCGAGATGATGGTGTCGCTGCGCGTCGCCAACTCCGCCACGACCTTCGCTTCGAGTTCGCGGAAGACGGCTTCCCCCTGCTGTTCGAAGATCCGGGCGATCGAAACGCCGGCCCGCTCCTCAATGAGGGCGTCGGTGTCCAGAAACTGAAAGCCCAACTGATGGGCAAGAATCTGGCCGGTCGAGGACTTGCCCGTCCCCATGAAACCGATCAGCGCAAGATTTCGGATATGTCGCGGGCCGCCCATGGCGTAAAACAACCAAAAAATGCGCCAGATGGCACGATTATTCATGTTTCAACTGAGTTCCGGGGGGCTGAATTGTCCGCGGTTTCGGCCGGCGCGGTTGAGGCGATGCATGGGCGAACCGACGCAGATTCCTGCTCAATCCGGACCGCGCCCCCCTCCCAAGATCAACAGGAAAAGTGATTTGCAAAGCCGTCGAACCTCGATAATCTCTGCGGCTTTTATGTCTGAAAACGGCGACAATCGAGAACGGGTATTCCGCGGCATAGCGGCCTCAGAGGGGGTCTGCCAGGGGAAGCTCATCGTTCTGCACAAGCCGGACGACGACGTGCCGCACCGAACCATTTCGCAGGATGAGATCTCGGATGAGATCAAGCGGTTTGAGAAGGCGCTCGCCCAGACGCGACAGGATATCCGGGAGGTCCAGGAGAAGGTCAGTTCAGCCATGGACGCCAACGAGGCCGGCATCTTCGACGCGCATCTGCTGGTGTTGGAGGATCCGTCGTTGATCGACGAGGCAATCCGCGTGCTGAAGAAAGACACGGTCAACATCGAGCAGGCCTTTCATCGCGCGTTGGAGAAGTATACGGCGACGCTCGCCGCAGTGGACGACGCCTACCTCCGGGAACGGGTTTCGGACATGCGCGATGTGGGGGCCCGGGTGATGGACAATTTGACCGGGCGCAACAATGAGGATTTTCTGGACGCCCTGACCGAACCGGCGATCGTGGTCTGCCACGAGATGCCGCCGTCGGTCACTGCATCGTTGGGCGACAAGGAGGTTCTGGGCATCGCGACCGACATCGGCGGAACCACCTCCCACACGGCGATCATGGCCCGCTCCCTGGGCATCCCTGCGGTGTCGGGCCTGGTGGACATCAGTCAACGGGTCGCCACCGGGGACTTTGCCCTGCTGGACGGCTACACCGGGACGGTGACGGTGGATCCCTGCGAGCAGACGCAGTTCGAGTATGGCCTCTTGATCCGGCGCAAGCAGGACCTGGCCGAGAAACTCGATGAGCTGCGCGACAAGCCCGCCACGACCCTGGACGGCCATCGCATAACGCTCTCAGCGAACATCGAGCACCCGAGCGATGCGCAACTGGTCAAGGAATATGGCGGCGAAGGCGTCGGGTTGTTCCGCACGGAGTACCTGTTCATCCATCGCGATACCCT
>Ga0181594_10000635_pt1 | contig 32449 bp, 20 predicted proteins | sample 071ome_18_FD_145603 | JGI IMG/M metagenome (GOLD analysis project Ga0181594, IMG submission 145603) | Coastal salt marsh microbial communities from the Groves Creek Marsh, Skidaway Island, Georgia - 071413BT metaG (spades assembly) | ecosystem: Environmental > Aquatic > Marine > Intertidal zone... | reverse complement strand
TGGCGTCCCCGTCTCCGACGGACCCTTCCTCGCCACCGCGACGATTCCCCGAGGCTAGAGTCGCCTCACCCGTGAGATCTGGGGTCTGGAGATCTGGGGTCTGGGGATCTGGGGTCTGGGGATCTGGGGTCTGGGGATCTGAAGGCGGGCAGCCGATGCGTCGGTGGGTCCCGGGCCAGCGAGCCGTCTTGCAGCGGGGCGTGCCGCGACGATCCGTTCGGCAGCGGTCGATCGCTCAGCGGGTGGCGAGCTCGAGGAGGCTCTCGATCCGCGCCTCCAGAGGGCGCGTCGCGTAGATCCGGTAGCGCTGCTCCGGCGCCATCTCCATGTGCATCTGCAGCAGGTCCGCGAGCTGGAAGAGGGGCACGCCTTCCGGCGGTGGGGAGTCTTCGCGCCAGCAGTCGGTCAGGGCACTGCGGAGCCGGACCTCGTAGCGCGTGCGGCGGATCGGGTCGACGATCACTTCCTGCTCGAGGGGAAGAGGCTCGATCTCGCAGACCGGATAGAGGTGATCCCCCTCCAGCGGGCGGACGAGCACCCGGCGGGTTCCGAGGACGAGGATCACGAAGCGCCCGTCCGGGAGGGAACGGTACTGCTCGATCCTCCCCAGCCCGGCCACCGGCTGGACCGGGGCGACCTCCGCCATGCGCTTTTTGTCCTCACCGAGGACGGTGCCGAGGACGAGCTCGGGGTTCACATCGAGGAGATCCCGCACCATTTGGCGGTATCTCGTCTCGAAGATCATCAAGGGCTGGACCTGGCCGGGGAAGAGGATGAGGTCGGGGAGAGGGAAGAGGGGCACGACACGGTGCTCGGGAGGCTCGGTGCCGCCCGGTCCGTGCTCGGGGCGCCCGCTCGGGAGCCCGCCGTCCTGCTCGTGGGGGATCTCTGCTTCGCTCATGTCTCCATCGTAGCGTTCGTCCGGGGCTCGTGGGTGGATCCGTTCGAATGTCGGTTCCACCGCATCACGAGGAGGGCCGCGCGGATGAGAGCGGGGGGAGGGAGCCTGCGCCCCCTCCCCCCGCTCTCATCGCGCCTCGACTCAGGAGGGTCAGGGGGCGCAGCCGGCCCTCTCGCAGGCGCCGAGAGAGTCCTCGGTCAGATCGGGCTGGCAGCTCTCATCGAGGGGGAAGCCGGTCCCGAAGACGGCGGAGAGGAGGTTGACGGCATCGGCCAGTCCCACGACGCCGTCGTCATCCACATCCGCCGCGTCGTAGCAGTTCGGCGCGGGGAGTCCCGCGAAGAGGTGGCCGAGGAGGGCGATGGGGTCGCCGAGGTTGCACGCCCCGTCATCGTTCACATCACCCCGCTCGAAGTCGGTGGCCGCGTCCGGGGGCGCGGCGACGGTGATGAGGGCGGTCCCGCCGGCGGACTCGCCGGTGTCGGCACCCAGGAACCAGTCGATCGGGTAGGTCCCTGCCGTCGGGGGAGCGATCACGGTGATCAGGAGGAGCTCCTCGCCGTACACCGCCACATCGTAGAGGGGCCAGAGGAACTGCCAGAGCGCGAAGCAGGACCCGGGGTCGGCGATGAGATCGCAGACGGGTGGCGCTCCGTTGGCGGTGGTGTGCGCCTCGATCCCCGCGCCGGGGGCGATCGAGAGAAACTGCAGCTGCGTCGGATTGGTGTCCGCGAGGAAGAGGAACCCGGGGATCGGCAGGGGATCGCTGAGCAGGACCGGGAGGGTGAACAGGGCACCCGGCTCCACCGTGACCGACGGGACCGTCGCCTCGAGGGTCTGCTGGGGGGGCGGCGGCGGGGTGTTCTGCCCCTGCAGCGCCGGGGTGATCAGGGTGAGGAGGAGCGCAGTGGTGAGCGTGATCCTCGTCACCTGCGGTCGGGAGAGTGGGGCTCGGGAGCGCATCGATCACCTCCGGTCGGAAAGGGCGTGGACTCGACCCCCGCAGGGGGCGCGGATCGTCGATCCGGCGGGGCGGGGCTCTGCCGGACCGGAAACGCTAGCACACCTCCTGCGGTTCCGGCAACGGGGTAGGGGGCCCTGCTACAATCCTCTCCGCCCGCCCGGGAGCGGTCGGCGCGCGAAGCGGCAGCATCCGAAGGAGGAGGTCCCCGTGAGACGCGATGAGAAGGCCCCGAGGATCGAGCGCATCCTCGACGAGCTGCATCCGGAGACTCCGATTCCCCTCGATCACAGCGACCCCTTCACCCTCCTCGTCGCGGTCCTCCTCTCCGCCCAGACGACCGATGCGATGGTGAACCGGGTCACCCCGGAGCTCTTCCGACTCGCCCCCACCCCCGCCCGCCTCCACGCCCTCGGGGAGGAGCGGATCCGCGAGCTCATCCGGAAGATCGGGCTCGCCCCCCAGAAGGCGCGGGCCCTCGCCCGACTCGGGGGGATCCTCGTCGAGGAGCATGGAGGCGAGGTCCCGGAGAGCTTCGAGGCCCTCGAGGCCCTCCCCGGCGTGGGGCACAAGACCGCCAGCGTCGTGATGGCTCAGGCGTTCGGGGTGCCGGCGTTCCCCGTGGACACCCACATCCACCGCCTCGCGGCCCGCTGGGGGCTCTCCAGCGGGAAGTCGGTCGAGCGGACCGAGGCGGACCTGAAGCGGGTCTTCCCGCGGGAGCGCTGGAACCGCCTTCATCTGCAGATCATCTTCTTCGGCCGGGAGCACTGCCCCGCCCGGGGCCACGACCTCGCGACCTGCCCGATCTGCTCCTGGGCCGCCACGAAGAAGCGCATCGCGGAGGAGGCGAAGAAGCTCCCCGCGAAGATGCGCCGCTGATCCTCCTTCTCCGGGGTGCGCTGCTATCATGCGCCGCAGCGCGGTGTCGATCCCCGACCCGCGTCGGTCATCCGAGTCAGGAGTCGCCATGAACGATGCAGCCGAGCCCCGCGCGGACGAGGCACCGGAGCGGAAGCACTTCATCGAGAAGATCATCGATGAGGACCTCGCGCAGGGGAGGAACGAGGGGCGTGTCCACACCCGCTTCCCGCCCGAGCCGAACGGGTTCCTCCACATCGGCCACGCGAAGGCGATCTGCATCAACTTCGGGCTGGCCGAGAAGTACGGCGGCTCCTGCAACCTCCGCTTCGACGACACGAACCCCACCAAGGAGGAGACCCGCTTCGTCGAGGCGATCCAGGAGGATGTCCGCTGGCTCGGCTTCGACTGGGACGACCGCCTCTACTACGCCTCCGGTTACTTCGAGCGACTCGTCGAGCTCGCCACCTCCCTGATCGAGCGCGGCAAGGCGTTCGTCTGCGACCTCTCGGGGGAGGAGATGCGTGCGTACCGCGGGTCCCTCACCGAGCCGGGTCGGGACAGCCCCTTCCGCGACCGGCCGGTCGAGGAGAACCTCGACCTCTTCCGCCGCATGCAGGCGGGGGAGTTCGAGGACGGCAGCCGAACTCTGCGGGCGCGCATCGACATGAGCAGTCCCAACCTCAACCTGCGCGATCCGGTCATGTACCGGATCATCCGGCAGGAGCACCACCGCACCGGGGACCGGTGGTGCATCTACCCGACCTACGACTGGGCGCATGGTCAGTCCGATGCGATCGAGGGGATCACCCACTCCCTCTGCTCCCTCGAGTTCGAGAACCATCGACCCCTCTACGACTGGTACCTCGACAACCTCGATCTCCCCGCCCGGCCGCGGCAGATCGAGTTCGCCCGCCTCGAGCTCACCCACACGATCACGAGCAAGCGCAAGCTCCGCCAGCTCGTCGAGGAGGGACATGTCGAGGGATGGGACGACCCGCGGATGCCGACCCTGGGCGGGATCCGCCGGCGCGGAGTCCCGGCGGAGGCCATCCGCCACTTCTGCGAGGAGATCGGGGTCGCCAAGTACAACTCGACGATCGACTGGGCGAAGTTCGACTTCAGCACGCGCGAGGTCCTCAACCGCACCGCCGAGCGGCGGATGGCGGTCCTCGACCCGGTGAAGGTGGTCATCACCAACTACCCCGAGGGTCAGGTGGAGGAGCTGGAGGCGATCAACAACCCCGGCGACGAGAGCGCGGGCACCCGGATCCTCCCCTTCTCGCGCGAGGTGTGGATCGAGCGCGACGACTTCCGGGAGGAGGCGCCTCGCAAGTTCTTCCGCCTCGTCACCGGCCGGGAGGTCCGCCTCCGCTACGCCTACGTCATCCGCTGTGATGAGGTGATCAAGGATGCGGCGGGGGAGATCGTCGAGCTGCGCTGCACCTACGACCCGGAGTCGGGGGGCGGCAAGACCTCCGACGGCCGGAAGGTGAAGGGGATCATCCACTGGGTGAGCGCGGGGCACGCAGTCACCTCCGAGGTGATCCTCTACGACCACCTCTTCGCGAGCCCCGATCCGGAGGAGGGGGACGACTATCTCGCTCACCTCAACCCGGACTCGAGGCAGGTCGTCTCCGCCCGGCTGGAGCCCGCGCTCGCCTCGGCGTCTCCGGGAGAGGTCGTGCAGTTCGAGCGACTCGGCTACTTCTGCAACGACCCGGTGCGCGCCGCGGACGGAGCCCCGGCCTTCCACCGCACGGTGGGGCTTCGGGACACCTGGGGGAAGATCGAGAAGAAGGGGAGCTGACCGGCGCGCCGACCGGAGCGGCGGTCAGGGCGAGGATCTGGGGTGGGGCCGGGGTGGGGGAGCCGCTCCGGCCCCGGCTCCATCCGCTGGCGGCTCCATCTGGCGGCGGACCGGACGGGAGCCGTTGGACCGGCGCTGTCGCGGTCAGGGGCAGGCGTCGAAGCTGTCGCACCCGAGGGTGCTGCCCGGATCGACGCTGCACCCATCCCCCGCGTTCGGGAAGGGCAGGGGCGGCGCCGGGCTCGCGAAGAGCGAGTTCAGCAGGGTGATCGCATCCGCGATGTTGAGCCCCCCGTCCGCATTCGCATCCCCGGCGTCGAGGCAGGTCAGCGCGTTCGCGGGGCCGGTCGGGAAGAGGACGGAGAGCAGGTAGACGGCGTCGGCGATGTTCACGCCGCCGTCGTTGTTCGTGTCTCCTCGGTAGAAGGCCTCACCGGCGGGGCAGGCGATCGGGTCTCCGCTGCAGTCGCTGTCCGCGCAGTCGATGTCCCCGTCCCCATCGTCATCCGTCCCGTTGCCGCAGTCCTCCGCCCCGTTGACGCCGGTGGCGAAGCTCCAGGTGTACACGTTCTCGACCTGGTAGGCCCCTCCACCGGAGCCGGTGAAGCCGATGTACCCCGAGCTTCCCCCGAGCACGGAGGCGAGGTTGATCGTCAGGGTGAGGATCGGCGTGTTCGGGTCGTCGAAGTAGACGCTCAGGGTCTGCCCGTCGTACTCGACTCCCACCGTGTGGATCCCGCTCCCCTGGCCGAAGAAGGGGACGTTCGTCGTCTCCGCGAGGGAGGCGAGCGCGTGGTCGGCCGAGTTGTCTCCCGTGTAGCGGGTGTGGATGCTCACATGGTTCGCGTTCGGGTCGTTCTGTCCGGCGCCGAGGTAGTCGTCGATCTCGATGGCGAGGCTCGCGTTGATCCCTCGTCCGGGGTTCCCGGAGAAGCCGCCGTAGCCCATGGCGGAGGCGTGGTTCCCGATGGCGTCCAGCCCGATCGGATCGTTCTGGATGACGAACGCGAGCCCGTCTCCGCTGCCGCCGCCCCCGCCGGTGGGGGAGGGAAGGAACTCGAAGGTGAACTCGGTGGAGAAGCCGCCGGTGAGGACCTCCGGCGTGTCGACCCAGACCGCTCCGAGGGCCGACAGGACGCCCGGAGTCACCTGGAGGGCGCTCCCGACCACGGAGGCGACGTTCGCGGGCCCCCCGCCGGCGGGGACCGCCGGGTAGACGAGGTTGACGGTGGTGGTCGAGAAGTCGGTGATCGTGAAGTCTGCGCGGGCGCTGACCGGGAAGAGGAGGATCAGCGCGAGGAAGAGGGGAGGGATCGGGCGGGTCATGCGGGTTCTCCGTCCTGTGGTCATAGACGCTCCGGCCGGTTGCCGGGGCGGTTTCGAGTGTACCGGAGGGATGGAATGTGGACAATCAGGGCGCGGTCGTCCGTGCCTGAGGGGCGAGGGAGTCGATCCCCGTCCCGCTGCCGACACAGGGTGCTCCGCGTCTCCGGTCCGGACCCGCGGGCTCGATCGGGAGGCCCGCTCGCCGGGTCCTCGGAGGCCCGCGCTCCCGCCGGGACCTCGTCGGTGAGCCATGTCCGATCGCTCGCCCCCCTTCGATCTCATGTCCGGGCCTCATGCCACTGCGGACCCCACGGTCCGAGGAGGAACATCACGATGCTGCGCTTCACCGCGATCTTCGCCACCATCTTCCTGCTCAGCACTCCGGTCGTCGCCGCGGATGGCGCACCGACCCCCGCCGATGCGCGCGAGCAGGCGGTCCGCGACCTCATCGATCTGGGTCGGGAGGACGCCCAGGTGATGGAGGTCCTTCACCATCTGGTGAACGTCATCGGCAGCCGACTCACCTCCAGTCACAACGACCATGTCGCCTGCGAGTGGGCGATGGAGCAGTTCGAGTCCTTCGGACTCCAGAACATCGTCATGGAGGAGGCCGGGGAGTTCCCGGTCGCGTTCCACCGTGGCCCGTGGTCGGGGAAGCTCCTCGGCGAAGAGGGCATGGCGCTCGAGTTCGGCACTCCCGCGTGGTCCGCCGGGACCCGCGGCACCCAGACCGGACCGGCCATGCTCCCGCCGGAGTCGACCGAGGGCGCGGATGCCTCGGCCTACGCGGGGGCCTGGATCCTCATGAACGATGGGCGGGGGGGACGCCTCTCCCGCGAGGAGCGGCAGGCGGCGCGCGCCGCCCGGACCTGGCTCGAGGAGGCGGGGGTGGCCGGCTTCATCACCGCCACCCGCAACCAGTACATCCAGACCCTCGGGAACGCCCGCGTCACCTGGGATGAGCTCCCGACCACCCCGAACATCTATCTCCTCAAGGATCACTTCGATCTGGTGAAGGGGAAGATCGATGCGGGGGACGCGCCGCAGCTCCAATTCGACATCCGCAATCACTTCGAGAAGGGGCCCGCGAAGTTCTACAACGTGTACGGCGACATCGTCGGGACAGAGTTCCCGGATGAGCATGTCGTCATCGGCGGGCACATCGACAGCTGGGACGGCGCGACCGGGACGACCGACAACGGCTGCGGCTCCGCGGTCACGATCGAGGTCGCCCGGCTGCTGACCAAGGCCGGCATCAAGCCGCGTCGGACGATCCGGTTCATGCTCTGGAGCGGCGAGGAGCAGGGGCTGCTCGGCTCCAAGGCCTACTGCGACAAGTACTCCGACCTGATGGAGAAGACCTCCGCCTGCCTCGTCTACGACGGCGGCCCCAACGTGATCGCCAGCCTGCCGACCACCGAGGCGATGCACCCGCAGATGGAGGAGGCCTTCCGGCATGTCTTCGATCTGAACCCCGAGTACCCCTTCGAGCTGAAGATGTCCTCGGGTGGCCTGCCGCGCAGCGCCGGGAGCGACCACGCCTCCTTCCTCCGCTACGGGGTCCCCGGCTTCTTCTGGGACCAGGAGGGTCGCGCGGACACCTGGCACGGCATCCACACCCAGTTCGACACCTACGACCTCGCGATCCCCGAGTATCTGGAGCACTCCACCCTCGTCGTCGCTCTCGCCGCCCTCGGCATCGCCGACCTCGATGGCATGCTCGATCGGACCGGCATGGGAGTGCCGGGGGATGGGGGCGGCCGTGGAGGCCGGCGCCTCGGGGTCTTCCTCGACGGGCTCGTCGTCGAGGGGGTGGTCCCCGATTCCCCCGCGGAGGCCGCGGGGGTGAAGGCCGGGGATGAGATCGTGAAGATCGACGGCAAGGAGCTCGAGGGGCGCCGCTCCCTCGGCCCGGCTCTCCGCGAGGGCGGGCCGGAGAAGCCGGTCGTCGTGAAGCGGGACGGCAAGATGGTCGATCTCCGCGTGGTCTGGCCCGACGAGGTCAAGGCGCTCGAGGAGCAGAAGAAGGAGGAGGCCGCGAAGAAGGAGAAGATCGTTCTCTGATCCGCCTCCCTCCCCGTCGATCGGAGCGTGCCCTCTCGTCCCTCCGGGGGCGGGGGGGCACGCTCGTGCTCCGGCGCCGCGTGTCCCGGCTCCCCTTGCGCTCCCCCGGCAACTCCGGTAACCCCATGGCGATGCCGATCCACCGTCACCACTTCCCGGGATCCCTCCTCCTCGCGCTCCTGCTCCTCGGCGGGACCGCGGGCGCGGCGGACGGCACGCATGTCCCCGCCCCCCTCAACCTCGAGGCGGACCTCCGCGACGGGCGCCTCCAGCTCTCCCTGCTCATCGATCGCTACCTCTTCCGGCATTGGACGGGGATCGATGTCCGCACCCTCCCCGAGCTCGGGGACGAGGAGTACGAGGAGCGCTGCGAGGAGGTCGGCCGGTTCCTCGCGATTCATGCCCCGGTCGCCATCGATGCCATCGATGTCCGCCCTGTGATCGAGGACCTCGCCTACCTCGAGGGGACCCAGGACACCGACTTCCTCGAGTTCGCGGAGGTGGTCGCGCACTATGGGGCGCCGGGCGAACCGGGGACGATCGAGTTCGTCTGGAGCCGCTACGACACCGAGGATGACTATCCCCTGGAGGCGGCCTTCCTCGTCTTCAGCTCTCCGGAGGACTACCGGGTCCTCCAGCTCAGGGGAGACTCCCCGGCGGCGGAGTGGCGTCGCCCGGGCTCCCGCCCCACCCTCGACCCGGAGGCGGTGCCGCCGGGGGTGCCGGCGCCGCAGGGAGCGCTCCCCGTCCTCTCCGCGCTCCTCGCCCTCCTCGGCCTCGTGGGGGGGGCGCGGCGTCGCCGCGCCGGTCGACGCGGCGCCCCGGCGCTCGTCCTCGCGGCCCTCCTCGGTGCGGGCCTCACCTCATCCGTTCTCGTCGTCCCCTTCCGCTGGCCGGGGGAGGCGCGGGTGGAGCTGCCTCCGCCGGAGGATGCCCGCGCGCTCTTCGAGACGCTTCATCGCAACATCTACCGCGCCTTCGACTACGACGATGAGGGGGCGGTCTACGATGCCCTCTCCCGCTCTCTCGCGCCGGAGCTCATCGATGATGTCTACGCAGAGATCTACCGCTCCCTGAGGATGAAGCTCGAGTACTCCGAGGATGCGACCTGCACCATCCGATCGGTCCGGACCCTCGACGCGAGCCCGGAGATGGCGGGGGCTCCGATCGAGCCAGCCTTCGATGTCGTCGCCCGCTGGGAGGTGATCGGAACGGTGCGCCACTGGGGGCACGGACACTGGCGGACGAACCGCTATCAGGCCCGGTACCGCGTGCGCTGGAGCGAGGCGGATGGCTGGCGCATCGGCGGGGTGGAGGTGCTCGAGCAGGAGCGCCTCGACGACGGCCGGGAGGTCGCGCTGTGAGCTCGGCCACCCCCGGAACGCCTCACCTGCGCGGCGCCCGCGTCCGCTGCGAGGAGCTCGGCTTTCGTCACCCGGGGGGGGACTCCTCCCTCTCCCTCGCCTCCGTCGATCTCGAGCCGGGCTCGCGCACCGCGGTGATCGGTCCGAGCGGCAGCGGCAAGACCACCCTCCTCCATCTGATCGCCGGGATCCTGTCGCCGGACCGCGGAACCGTCACGCTCGATGACGAGGTGATCTCCGGCCTCCCGGAGGCGGCGCGCCGACGCCGTCGCCTGGCGGGGATCGGGCTCGTCTTCCAGGAGTTCGAGCTCCTCGAGCATCTCTCCGTCCGGGAGAACATCTCCCTCCCCTTCGCCATCGACCCCGCGCTGGGGTCGGAGGGGAGGAGCGGGAGGGTCGAGGAGCTCGCGGGGCGTCTGGGTCTCGGTCCTCTCCTGCGTCGTCACCCCCGACGCCTGTCCCACGGGGAGCGGCAGAGGGTGGCGATCGCCCGCGCGCTCGTCGTCGGACCGCGCCTCCTCCTCGCGGATGAGCCGACCGGCAACCTCGATCCCCGGACGGGCGCGGTCGTGCTCGATCAGCTCTTCGCGGAAGCGGAGCGCGCCGGGACGACGGTCCTCGTCGTCACCCATGACCACTCCCTCCTCGCGCGCTTCGAGCAGGTGATCGATCTCGAGTCCCCGGAGCCCGGAGGTGGGTCGTGATCGGTCCCGTCTCCCTCGCCCTCCGCTCGATCACCCATCATCGCGTGCGCACGCTCCTCCTCGTGCTCTGCATCGCGCTCGTCGCCGCGCTCCCCCTCGCGATCCAGCTGCTGATGCTCCGTCACGAGTCGACGATCACCACGCGGGCGACGGACACCCCCCTCGTCGTCGGTGCGCCGGGGAGTCGGTTCGACCTCCTGCTGCACTCCCTCTACTTCCGCACGACCCCGGCCCGCACCCTCTCCCTCGCGGATGCGGAGCGGATCGGGGAGGAGAGGATCGAGGAGCGACCCCTCGCCACCGCGATCCCCCTCTTCCTCGATGACACCGCCCGTGGACATCCCCTCGTCGGGACAACCCTCGACTACTTCCCCTTTCGAGGGCTGCAGGTGAGCCGCGGCACGCTGCCGCAGCTCCTCGGAGACGCGGTGGTGGGGGAGGAGGTCGCGGAGTCCCTCGGCGTCGGGGTGGGGGATCCGCTGCTGACCGACTCGGGGCGGCTCTACGACATCGGCTCGACCTATCCGCTCCGTCTCCGGATCGTCGGAGTGCTCGCGCGGTCGGGGGGGCCGGATGATCGCGCGGTCTTCACCAGCCTGCGGACCACCTGGGTGGTGCGAGGGCTCGGCCACGGGCACGAGTCCCTCGACGCGGACTCCGACCCGGCGCTCCTCCTCGGGACCGGCGAGGGAGCGGTCACCGCCAGCGCGGCGGTGCGCACCTGGACCGAGATCACGGATGAGAACCGCAGCAGCTTTCACTTCCACGGTGAGGCGGATGCCTGGCCGGTCTCCGCGATCATCGTCGTCCCGCGCGATCCGAGATCGGGGACGATCCTCCGGGCGCGGCTCTCCGTCGATCCTCTCCTCGAGTCGATCGAGCCGCGGGAGGTCCTCGACGAGACCCTCTCCATCGTCCTGCGGGTGAAGCGGTTCTTCGACGCAAACACCCTCCTCGTCGGGACGGCCACCGCACTCCTGCTCATCCTCGTCTTCGCCCTCGACTGGAAGGTCCGACAGCGGGAGCGGGAGACCCTGCTCAAGATCGGGGCCAGCCGAGGTTGGATCCTGCGGGTCGCGACGATCGAGCTCCTCCTCATCCTCGGGGCGGGCGCGTTCGTCGCGGTGGGGTCCGTCATCCTCGGAGTCCTCGCCCTCGACCGCACATTCGGAATCTGATGCTCTCCGAAGGGAGAATCTCCATGCGCCTGCTCGCCCTGCCCTCGTCACTGGGCGTCGGACGGTCGCCCCGCGGCCTCCTCCTCGTGCCCCTCGTCCTGCTCCTCCTCGGTGGGTGCTCCACCGAAGCACCCGGAGATCCCGCGCCCGCCGCCGGCGGGACGGGCGGGCGGCCCGTGGTGATCACCACGATCGAGGCGAACCGATACCTCGCGACCCGGCTCGCCGGAGAGCTGTGCGAGGTCCGCATGCCGATCCCGGAGGATGCGGATCCCCTGCACTGGACCCCCTCGCGCGAGGGGGTGGCGGCCCTGCAGGCCGCGAGCCTCGTCGTCCTCAACGGCGCGGGGCTCGAGACCTGGCTCGATCAGGTGACCCTCGCTCCCTCCCGCACCGTGACCCTCGCCGATGCCTACCGCGGGCAGTGGCTGACCTTCGACGAGGCGGTCGAGCACCAGCACGGTCCCGATGGAGACCACTCCCATGCGGGGGTCGACCCCCATGTCTGGTTCGACCCCCAGTTGCTGAAGCTGCATGTGGATCGGATGCAGGCTGCGCTGCGAGACCTCCTGCCGGAGCACGGAGACGCCTTCGCGGCCCGCGCGGCGGAGCTCCACGCCGACCTGGAGTCTCTCGACGAGGCCTTCGAGGCGGTCGAGGGGCTCCCTCCTCTGCTCGCGAATCACCCCGCGTATGACTACGGGGCCCATCGATACGACTGGGAGATCCTCAACTTCGACATCGATCCGGAGGAGGTGCCCGCGCCGGAGCTCGTCGAGGCGGTCGCCGAGACCGGTCGCTCGGTCCTGCTCTGGGAGTCCCGTCCCATCGGGGCGGTCGCGGCGGCGTTCGAGGCGCGGGGGATCCGATGCATCGTGCTCTCCGCCTGCGAGCATCCTCCCGAGGAGGGGGACTGGCTCTCGGTCATGCGGGAGAACGCCCGGATCCTGGGCTCGCTCGGCGCCGCGCCCCGCTGAAGCTCGCGGCGCGGTCGCGGAGGCGAAGGAGCCGAAAAGAGGGAGAGCCCGAGCGGGGAAGCTCGGGCTCTCCTGGCTGAAGACCGCTACGCTGACCTGGAGAACCAGCGCAGGCGGGGGCTCTGTGGGCGTCCTCGGATCCTCCTCGTCGGGGGTGCGCGCACCTCCCGTGACCTCCGCGCGGAGGCGGGAGGCGGCGCAGCGACGGCGGGCCGGGCGGGAGTGGGGCTCTCCCGGAGCTCGGGTCACGGCCCAGCACTCGGGCACGGTCCTGCTCTGGGGCACGGTCCAGCTCTGGGGCACAGCCTTGCCTTCGGTCGCTGTCTCGACGATTCGGGGTGCCCGGGCGGTCCTCCCCGGGGGGACCGGGGATCCGGGCGTTCGCTCCGGCGGGGTGCCCGGGCCAGGGTCCGGCAGGACCGCAGCGCGAGCCGAGCGAAACAGGATCGTCACCCGCGGGACCCCCTCGGGCCAGGACATTCCATCGAGAGTTCGCGGGCTCCCGCCCAGTCCAGCCCCGAGGACCCAGCCCCGAGCTCTCCGCCCGAGGTCTCTTGCACGCCCGGGCTCCCCGCCCATGATGCCGACGGAGGTGAACCCATGTCCCGCTCGCTGCTCGCACCCCTTCTCCTCGTCCTGCTCCTCGTCTCGCCGACCCTGTCCGCGGAGCTCGAGGTCCCATCGGTCTTCTCCGATCACGCCGTCCTCCAGCGGGGCGTCGCCGTCCCGATCTGGGGGCGGGGGGAGCCGGGGAGCACCGTCACCGTCCAATTCGGTCCTCATGAGGTCTCCACCCAGGTGGAGGAGAGCGGCGCGTGGCGTGTCGATCTCCCCGCTCTCGAGGCGAGTGACCTCGGGCGCTCCCTGCACATCCGAAGCGGCGAGGAGCACATCGTCTGCAAGGATGTCCTCGTCGGTGAGGTCTGGGTGTGCAGCGGGCAGTCGAACATGGAGTGGTCGGTCAGCGCCTCCGACGGGGCCGACGAGGTGATCCTCGGCGGGGACCACCCCCGCCTGCGGGTGATCCGGCCTTCGCACCTGCTCTCCACGAAGCCGGAGTTCACCACCGGCGCGACCTGGACCGTCGCGACCCCCCAGACGATCGGTGAGTTCACCGCGGTGGGGACCGCCTTCGCGCTCGAGCTCATCGCGGCCCTCGATGTGCCGGTCGGCCTGCTCGCCATCCACTGGGGCGGAACCCGGGCGGAGCCGTGGACCGATCGGGCCTCTCTCAGGAAGCACCCCCTCTTCGGCGCGTCGGTCGCCGAGTTCGAGGTCGAGGTCGCGAAGTGGGCGAACCGGGATCAGGCGAGGATCCGGGAGGAGCACGCCGCGGCGGTCGCCCGCTACGAGGAGTCGATGAAGCCCTGGTGGGAGGAGCAGCTCGCGCGGGATCGCGACCATCGCGTCGCCGGCGGCGGCCAGGGGAACTGGATCGAGACCGGCTTCGATGACTCTCAGTGGGGGACGATGCCGCTGCCGGGACTCTGGCGCGACCAGGAGGGCCTCGCCGGCTTCGACGGGATCGTGCGCTATCGCCGGGGGGTCGCCATCCCCCGGAGCTGGGTCGGGCGCGAGCTCGTCCTCACCCTCGGTCCGCTCGACGACGCGGACCGGGTCTGGTTCGACGGGGTCCTCGTGGGACAGACGACCCACAGCCACAACACTCCGCGGCGCTACACCGTCCCGGCCGAGCTCGTCACCGAGGGACGGCATGTGATCGCCCTGACCGTGCTCGACACCGGCGGAGCCGGAGGCGGCACCGGCGGACCGTCCAGCTACCGCCTCTCTCCCGCGGGCGACGCCTCCGTCCGTCCGCCGTTTCTCTCCCTGCACGGCCCCTGGCTGTGCGAGGCGGGGGTCGCCTTCGACGGACGGTTCGGCGCGGGTCGCCCGTCCCTCCCCGTCGATCCGACGAGACGCAGCACGGGACCCGGGCTGATCCATGACGCCATGCTTCGGCCGTTCATCCCCTACGCCATCCGCGGAGCGACCTGGTACCAGGGTGAATCGAACGCCAACCAGGCGGAGGCGTACCGGGAGCTCCTCCCGCTGATGATCACGAGCTGGCGACAGGCCTGGGGTCAGGGGAACTTCCCCTTCGGCATCGTGCAGCTCGCGGCGTTCAAGGCCGCCTCCGACGACCCGAACCAGGGAGGCTGGGCTCATCTGCGGGACGCGCAGCGCCACGCGCATCGCGTCACGGTGGAGACCGGCCTCGTCGTCACGACCGACATCGGAGACGCGAACGACATTCACCCGAGGAACAAGAAGGAGGTCGGGCGGAGGCTCGCCCTCTGGGCCCGGGCGAAGGTCTACGAGCAGTGGCTGATGCACACCGGCCCGGTCTTCAGCGAGGTGGTCCGGGCGGAGGAGGGTGAAGGGTCGGTGGCGAGCACCGTCCGCGTCTTCTTCACCGAGGCGAAGGGGATGAAGACGACCGACGGGCTCCCCGCCGCGGGCTTCGGGGTCTCCTCCGACGGGGAGGAGTGGCACTGGGCGACCGGCACGATCTCCCGGTCGAGCGTGACCCTCACCCATCCCCTCGGAGAGGTGATCCGTCACATCCGCTACAACTGGAGCGACAACCCGGTGCGAGGGAACGTGGTCAACGCGGACGGACTGCCGATGGAGCCGTTCCGCTGGGACGCGCCGGCGAACTGAGCCGCCCGGGTGGTCTTCAGCCGAGCTCGATCGAGCCGCGCAGGTAGGTGACCGCCCCCGCGATGAGCTGCACCCGCTCCCCGCGCAGCTCCGCCCGCATCGTGCCGCCGCGGGCGGAGAGCTGGCGGCAGGTCTGCTCCCTTCGGCCGGTGAGCTCCGCCAGCCAGGGGACCCAGGTGGAGTGGGCCGAGCCGGTGACCGGATCCTCGTCGATGCCGAGGGCCGGGGCGAAGTAGCGGGAGACCGTGTCCCCATCTCCGCCGATCGCGCCGATCCCCGCCCCATCGATCCGCACCCCATCGAGCTCGATCCGGGCGAGGGCCCGGAAGTCGGGCGCCGCGGCGCGGACCTCCTCCTCCGAGTCGAGCAGGCAGTAGATGTCGCGGTCGGTCCTCCGCACGGCGCGGGGCTCGATCCCCAGGGCGGCGCCCCACTCCTCCCGTGCGGGCACCTCCCGCCCCGGCCACGATGGCAGGTCGAGGCGGTAGCCGCCTCCGTCCCGTGAGACGCCGAGGGGGCCGCTCACCGTGGAGAAGTCGACCCGGTCCCGGTCGGTCTCCAGCTCGGTGAGGATGATGTGGCCGCTCGCGAGGGTCGCGTGCCCGCAGAGGTTCACCTCTCCCCCCGGCGTGAACCAGCGGAGATTCCAGGTGTCCTCCCCTCGCCGCAGGTAGGCGGTCTCGGAGAGGTTGTTCTCCCGGGCGATCGAGAGGAGCAGCGCATCGGGGAGCTCCTCCTCGAGGATGCAGACCGCGGCGGGGTTGCCCGCGAAGAGACGGTCGGTGAAGGCGTCCGCCTGATAGAGGGGGATCGTCATGGGCGCGCTCCTTCCGGGGGGAGGATACGCCGAAGAGGAGGCGAGGGGCGGGGATCTCGGTCGTTGGCGCGGATCAGGGGCCGGAGGTGTTCTCGAAGCTCGGCTGGCCGAAGAGGAACGCCTCCGCCTGGTCCGCCGGGACCGGGCGGGAGAAGAGGAAGCCCTGCCCGAAGCGGCAGCCGAGCTCCCGGAGGATCTCGAGCTGGCCCGGCGTCTCGACCCCCTCGGCGACGACATCGAGCCCGAGGCCGTGCACGAGGGCGCAGATGCCGTTCACGATCATCCGCTTCTGGTCGTCCCACTCGAGCTCGCCGACGAAGGAGCGGTCGATCTTCACCACATCGATCGGGAGCTGGTGCAGGTAGCTCAGCGACGAGTAGCCCGTGCCGAAGTCGTCGATCGCGACCTGCACTCCCAGAGCGCGGAGTCGCTCGAGGATCTCCTGGGTCTTGTCGAAGCCCTCCATGATGACGCTCTCGGTGATCTCGACCTTCAGGAGCTCCGGCGGGAGACCGGTGGTCCGCAGGGCGCGCTCGGTCATGCCGGCCACATCCCCGAGCTCGAACTGCCGCGTGGAGATGTTCACGCCCATGAAGCTCCCGGCTCGGGAGGGGTCGGCGAGCGCCCAGGCGCGCAGCTGGCGGCACGCCTCGTTGAGGAGCCACTCCCCGAGGGGGACGATGAGCCCGGTCTCCTCCGCGATGGGGATGAACTCGCCCGGCCCGATGAAGCCCCGGGTCGGGTGGTTCCAGCGCACGAGGGCCTCGAACCCGGCGAAGCAGCCGCTGTTGAGGTCGAGGATCGGCTGGTAGTGCAGCTCGAACTGCCGCTCCTCGAGGCCCTCCTCGATGTCCCGCTCGACCTGCATTCGCTGCACCGCGCTGAGGTGCATGCTCTTGTCGAAGAACTCGTGGAAGCCGCGTCCCCGCGCCTTGGCCCGGTACATCGCGGTGTCGGAGTCCCGCAGCAGCTCCTGCGAGCTCCGCTCCGCCCCCGCCGGGAGGGTGATGCCGATCGAGGCGGAGGCGGAGATCCGGGAGCTCCCGATCAGATGCGGCGCCCGCAGGCGCTCCTGGATCCGATGGGCGATGCTCTCGACCTGGGCGCGGGACTCGATCCCATCGAGGAGGATCGCGAACTCGTCTCCGCCCAGACGCGCGACCGAGTCCCTCGTCCGGCGCCCCTCCTGGGGGAGGACACGGACCGAGCGCCTCAGGCGGGAGGAGACCTCGCGCAGGAGCTGGTCTCCGGCCTCGTGGCCGAGGGAGTCGTTGACGACCTTGAAGTCATCGAGATCGATGAAGAGCACGGCGAAGCGGTAGGCATCGTCGAGGCGGGCCCGTCCGATCGCCACCTCGATCTCCTTCTGGAAGTGACTCCGGTTCGGCAGGCCGGTGAGCGGGTCGTGCAGCGCCTCGCGGCGCAGGCGCGCCTCGGCCCGCTTCATGTCGGTGACATCGGTCTGGGACCCGGCGACGCGCAGGGGTCGGCCGCCCGCATCGCGGATCGCGAGGCCGCGGCAGAGCATCCAGCGGTACTCGCCGGAGCGGGAGCGGATGCGGTAGATGTCCTCGAAGAGGCCGACCTTCCCGGCGACATGCCGCCGGAGCTTCCTCTCCATCTCCGGCCGGTCCTCGGGGTGGACGAGGCCGAGCCACGCCTCGAGGGTCGGCTCGATCTCTCTCTCGTCGTAGCCGAGCATCGTCTTCCAGCGGGGTGAGTAGAAGAGCTCATCGGTACGCAGGTTCCAGTCCCAGAGACCGCCGGAGGCGCCGCGAGCGGCGAGCTCGTAGCGCTCCTGGCTCACGCGCAGTCGCTCCACGGTGCGGGCGCGGCGACCGACCTCCTGCTCGAGGTCGAGAGTCGTGGCGGAGAGCCGGTCCTCGTGGGTGCGGGCTCTTCGCGCCGCGCGGCGCAGGAGAGCGACGAGCAGCACGAGGAGCGGGACGCAGAGACCGGCCGTGATCGCGAGCTCCTGAACGAGCCTCTCTCGCCACCGGGCGAGGAGCCCCGCATCCGCGGGGAGCTCGAGGGTGAGCTGGCCGAGCGCGGTGGAGCCGGGACCGGCGAGGGAGCTGCGGAGGGGGCCTTCGAGGATGGTCGGGGCACCATCGCCGCGGAGGTCGCGGAGGATGTCCCTGTCCGTCGTCGGCGAGGGGGCGTCGCCGGGCAGGCGCGCGAGCACCGCTCCTCCCGGACCGCGGAGCTCCACCGTCGAGACCCCGGCGCCGCGACGCCAGCTCTCGAGGCGGCGCGCGAGCGCGGTCCGGTCCCCCCCGAGCAGGAGGGAGGAGGCCCGCTGCACCCCGTCCTCGAGCAGGGGTATGGCGGCCCGCTGTCGCTCCGCCACCAGCTCCCCATGGGAGAAGTGCAGCTGCGCGGCGAGGAGGGCCAGGGTGGTGAGGAGCCAGGTCCCGACGAGGACCAGGGTCATCGCTCTCAAGGGGACCTCCGGTCGGGGCGTCCGCGACGGGCGGCGCTGGGCTCCATGCTCTCCGTCCTCGGGAGGTCTCCCCGAGGACGATCCACCCTCCCTTCATCGGCTCTGCGGGGGGCGATCCTTGAGCGCTCGCTCCGACAGGATCCCGCTCCCGGTGGCCCCGGCGGGGGGAGCCGAGTAGGATCGACGGTCCTCCGCCACCGTTCCCCGCCGACCGGGACCCTCTGGGGTGCGCCGGTCCTCCGGGGGGAGCCAGGTTCGCGTCGGACTCCGGCTCCCATCCCAGCCCAGCCTCCGACGCGAGGGAGAGTTGCGATGCGAAGCACTCCTTTTCAGATCCTCCTGGCGGCACTGTTCGGGCTCGTGGTGGGATGGACCCTCGGGCCCGGGCCGGGGGGCTCTACCGCGCCGCCGGGCACGACCCTCGTCGAGGTCTCCCACTACGAGAGCCTCCGACAGCTCTCCGCTGCGGCGGAGGAGCGGCGGATCCGGGTCGAGGAGGAGCTCGTCCAGCTCCGCGCGGAGCGCGGCTCCCTCGTCAAGAGGGCCGAGCGCGCGGAGGAGGCCCTCGCCGCGGCCGCGGTCCTCGCGGAGGCCGGCTCGGGGGCGACCGTGCCGGAGGGGGTCATCGTCTTCGGGGAGTGGGGAGAGCTGGCCGAGATCCGGGACGCCGACTGGAATGAGCTCGGCGGGGCGATTCGCAGCATCAACGAGGTGGTGGAGCCGCTCTTCGCCGACATCCGCGATGGGAATCCCCCGAGCGCGGCCGCGCAGCAGCGGGTGATGACCGAGAACAACAAGCTCGTGAAGTACGGGGTCTCGATCCTCGACAAGCTCCCCACCAACGCGACGATGCAGGTGAACGGGGAGTTCACCCACCCCCTCTCCCTGATCAACATGATCGCCGCCATGCTCCGCGAGGCGGGGCTCCCCCTCGCGGCGAGCCAGAGCCGTGAGTTGATCGCGATCGGTGAGAGCTACGACCGGGTCTTCGCCGAGCTGAACGCGAGCTACGACGAGTTCTCCTGGGTGCTCACGAAGCTCCTCGACGAGCTCACCCTCAAGCGGGACACCATGCTCGAGGTCGAGGCGGTCCTGACCCCGCCCCAGCGCGCGGTGGTCGTGGTCCCGGAGATCCAGCATCGCATGCGCCTCGACACCCTCTCTCCCGTCAACATGGTGCTGCTGTCCGCCCGTGTCCTCCCCATCGGAGCGATCGCGGAGCTCGAGTCGACCCTCGTCGGCGTCTGGACCGGGGCGTACGAGGTGGACGGCGGCTTCCTCGCGCCGCACGGGGACCTCTGGGCGCGCTACGCCGAGGAGCTGGCGGGGGTCCTCGCTCCGGTTCCCTCCACGACGATCCCCTTCGCCCATCTCGACGACCTGATCGTGGCGGGGCGGGCGCAGGAGCGGCTCTTCCTCGATCTCCTCGACCGGGGCGCGTTCACTCCGGAGCAGGGAGTCCTCATCGCGGGGAGCGAGGTGTGGTGGCTGCCCCGCCTCGGCGCGGTGGAGGACTAGAGCGCGAGGGCGCCGGTGGAGTCCCCGAAGGCGGCGTCCCCGCCCCCGCTCCACTCGATCATCCGGAGGAAGAGGTTCGACGCCGGAGTCTCCTTCGGCGTGTGGACGATCCGCCCCGGCGCGACCCGTCCCCCGCCGCGACCGGCGAGGAGCATCGGGAGGTCGTGATGATCGTGCCGATTGCCGTCGCGGATCGCGGTCCCCCAGAGGATCAGTGAGGAGTCCAGGAGGGGGACCCCCTCCTCCTCGGTCTCCGCGAAGCGGTCGATGAGCCGCGCGAGGATCTCGCTCTGGTACAGGTTGATCCGGCGGATCTCGTCGATCTTGCGCTCGTCTCCCCGGTGGTGACTGAGGGAGTGATGTCCCTCGTTCACATCGAGGAAGGGGTAGGAGCGGTTGCTCCCCTCGTTCGCCAGCATGAAGGTCGCCACCCGCGTCAGGTCCAGGCGGAAGGCGAGGATCATCAGCTCGATCTGCAGGCTCACGTGCTCGTCGTAGGAGTTCGGCGCCTGCTCGGGGATGCCGAGGCCCGAGCCCTCGGCCTCGAGGGCGACCGCCCGCTCGCTCTGCTCGATCCGCCGCTCCAGATCACGGACCGCGCTGAGGTATGCGTCGACCTTCCTTCGGTCCCGGACGCCGAGCCGCCCTTCGAGGCGTCGCACATCCTCCTGCACGAAGTCCAGGATGCTCCTGCGGCGGGCGAGGCGCTCCGCCCGGGCGCGCTCCGTCTCCGAGGCGGGGCCGCGGAGGAAGAGGCGATCGAGGAACTGGCGGGGGGAGACCTCGGGGGTGAGCGGGGTGTAGGGGTCCGCCCACGAGATGTGATTCGAGTAGGCGCAGGCGTAGCCGGAGTCGCACTGGCCGGAGCGGCGGCCGTGCTCGATCCCGAGCTGGATCGAGGGGAAGAAGCTCTGCCGTCCGTTCAGCTCCGCGAGGCGCTGGTCGATCGACATCCCGCACCGGATGTCGGTGCCCGGAGTCTTGAAGGGGTGCGCCCCCGTCAACCACGCGGCGGCGGAGCGAGCGTGGTCCCCCGGTCCGTCTCCGAGCGCGCGCGCGTTCCGGTGGGTGAGCCCCCGGAGGAAGGTGATCGATCCCTTGTGGCGCTCGAGGGGAGCGAGCAGCGGAGAGAGGGCGACCTCCGTTCCCTCCCCGGTGGGCGCCCACTCGTCGTGATGGGTTCCGTTCGGGAAGAAGACGAAGGCATGACGAAGCGGCCGCAGCGGCTCCGCCGCCATGAGGCGCCCGCCGACCCGCTGGAGGGGCGTCATCGCCTCGAGCCAGGGGAGGGCGAGGGCGGTGCCGAGGCCGCGCAGCACGGTGCGACGCGAGAGGGGGCGGTGCATCGTCATGGTCCTCCGATCAGAGCTCTCTCGCGGTCGCGGCGCGCGGCGGCGCCCTCCGCTCCAGGAAGGCGCGGGTCCCGACGATCTCGTCGATGAGCGCCGGGATCGTGGGCTCCCCCTCGATCCGACCGATCAATGCCTCGAGGGCGGGCTCATCCTCCGGGGTGAGTCCTCGCCCGAGGGCGAAGACGAAGAGGTTGCGGGCGAGGGCCCGCAGGTATCCGCGGTCCTCCGCGATCACCCGCCGGAGATCGGCGACTCCCTCGACGATCCGTCCGTCGGGGAGCTCTCCCCGGGAGTCGATCATGGCGTCGGGATCGTCTCTCCGCCAGCGTCCGATGGCGTCGAACTCCTCGAGAGCGAAGCCCAGGGCGTCCATCCGCACATGGCACGGGGAGCAGCGGGGATCCCGGCGGTGTTTCGCGAGCTGGGCGCGCAGGGGGAGCGCGCTCCCCGGCTGCCCCGGGTCGGGGAGGTCCCCGATGTCGGCGGGGGGAGGCGGGGGCGCGGAGTCGAGCAGGGTCTCGAGGAGCCACCGCCCCCGCCCGACCGGCGAGGTGCGGCGGGGGCTCGAGGTGGCGGTCAGCACGCTGCCGTGGGAGAGGAGTCCGCCTCCGCGAGGGTGCGCGACCGGGACCTTCCTCAGGCGACGCCCCTCGACTCCTTCGATGCCGTAGTGCCGTGCGAGGCGGGCGTCGAGGAAGGAGTAGTCCGCGGTGATCAGCTCCTGGACGGGGCGCTCCTCCCGACGGACGTGATCGAAGAGCTCGATCGTCTCCGCCTCGAAGGACCGGGCGAGGCGCCGGTCGTAGTCCGCGAAACGCTGCCGGTCGGGCGAGTGCTCCCGGAGGTGGGCGAACTGCAGCCACTGGGGGACGAACCGCTCGGAGAGGGCGCGAGCGCCGGGCTCCTCGAGGAGCCGCCGCGCCGCGCGGCGGACGCCGGACGCGCTGTCGAGGGCCCCCGCCTCCGCCGCGGCGAGGAGCGCGGGGGAGGGGGTCGTGCCATGGAGGAAGAAGGAGAGCCGGGTCGCCCGCTCGAAGCCATCGAGCTCGCGGACGCTCCCCGGGGCGCCGTCCCGCTCACCCTCGAGACGCAGGATGAACTTCGGGGAGACGAGCATCGCGACGATCGCCGTTCTCAGGTGCCGGCTCGCGTTCGCATCCTCCGGGGTCACCTCATCGACGAGGTCGAGGAGGCGCTCGATCTCCGCCGCCTCCGCCGGCCGGCGCCAGACCCGGGCGAGGAGCGGGGGGAGGACCCTCTCGAGCGATGAGCGCCACTCCGAGGGAGGCGGCTCTTCCGGCCAGAGTCCGCTCTGAAAGGGAGTTGGCGGGCAGCCCCCTCGGGGTCCCCGGACCGTGATCGCCCGGAGGATCGCGTTTCGATCCCGCTCGGCGGGGTCCTTCGCCAGCGGCGCGAAGTAGTCGTTGATGAAGCTCACCGCGATCTCGCGGACGCCACCCCGGAGGTTCGCGACGAGGGTCTTCCCCTCCCCGCTCTCCCGGGTCTCCGGCACCTCGAGGACGGCGATCCGCTCTCCGTCGACGGAGAGCGCCAGCTTCACCGGCTCGCTCCCCGCCTGCTCTCCCCAGGCGAGCACCCCGAGCTCGTACTCGCCATCCGCGGGGATGAGCTGCTTCACCGACACGGTGCTCCGTGAGTACATGCGGAAGACGCCCCCGGAGGCCGGACCGACCCCGCCTCGCCCCTCGAGGGCATCCCCCTCATGCCGCCACTCGTGGGCGCGGTCCTCGTTCGGGAGGACCACCGCCCGCCGGGCGACCTCCTCCGCGAGTCCCATCCACTTCTCGAAGAAGATCGGCGGGATCCCGAGGACATCCCCGATGTGGTCGAACCCCTCTCCGACATCGTCGGGGGGGAGATGGCGCTCGATCTCGACCTCGACCCCGAAGAGGTCGCGGAGCGTCGCGGCCGCCTCCGTCCGGTTCAGCCGACGGGCGGTGACGGCTCCCGGCTCCTGGGGGAGCGCGGCGATCGACGCGGCGAGGTGTCCGTCGAGGAGGTCCAGGACTGCGGCATACTCCCCCTCGTCCGGGCGGAGTCCCTCATCTTCCGGACGGTTCGGGGGCATCTCCCGGTGGCGCAGCTTGTCGCGGATCGTCCGCCAGTCCTGCAGGTCCTCGATGACCCCCTCCCGCCGGGCGTGGTCGAGGAGGTCGACCAGATCGAGGCCCCCCTCGCTCTCTTCCGGTCCGTGGCAGCGGGTGCAGAAGCTCTGGAGGAAGGGAGAGACCGCCTCCACGAAGCCCGGCGCGGACCCCGGGGCTTCGCTGGACGGAGGATCCGCGCTCGATCCGGCGCGGAGTCCCGTGAGGAGGAGGGGAGCGATGAGCACGAACGCGATGAGCCGAGGACGCGCAGGGCGGAGGGGAAGGGTGGGGATCCGGCGCACGACACTCCTCGATCGCGATGGTTCCTCGGGGTCCTGAGGACCCCGGAGTCTCCGGGGCCCGCAGGAGAGTATCCCCGCCCCGGGAATCCCTCGAAAGAGGGCGGAGCCTCAGGAGGAGCGGCGCCGCCCGCCGGAGGAGCCTCCGCGGCGCCCGCCGGAGGAGCCTCCGCGGCGGGAGCGGCCTCCCGGGCGTCTTCCGTCTGAGGGTCGCCGCGCTTCACCCCCCGATCGGCCCCCCGGTCCTTCACTCCGGCGATGGGATCCTCCCCCGGAGGAGCTCCGGCGGGCCGGTCCCGCTCCCGGTCCGGAGGTGGGTCGCGCGCGGCCGCCGCCCCCGAAGATGTTCGCCGAGTCTCCGAAGTTGTCGTCGATGCCGGCGGAGAAGGAGTCCGACCTCCCCGAGCGCCCGGTGCGCGCAGCCGGCTCGCGGCGGCGACCCTCGTCGGGGAGGCGCCGCCCTCCTTCGCGCCGGGAACCACGCGGCTCCGATCGGTCCCGCTCCGGTCGAGCGCGGCGGGACTCCCCGCCCTCGGAGTGATCGCGGCGGGAGCGGTGCTCGCTTCGCTCCCTCTCCCGGTCGGCGACGCCCCTCGATCCGCGGCGTCGGGAGCGCCGCGGGGCGTCCTCCACGAACTCCGTGTCGCGGGAGCGCCCCCGCCCGCGGCCGCCCCGTCGCCCCGCCGGGCGGTCGGAGGCTCCGCCCGCGGCGCGGGAGCGTCCCCGCGAGGGGGCGGGCTTCTCGGGAGGCGGCTCGAACTCCGTGGTGTGGAAAGGGTGATCGGTCTCCACCTCGATCGGGCTCTTCATCACCTTCTCGATCTGCTTCAGGAGGGGGATCTCCTCACCGTCGCAGAAGCTGTAGGCGACGCCGACCGCTCCGGCGCGGGCGGTGCGCCCGATCCGGTGGACATAGCTCTCCGGCTCGAAGGGGAGGTCGTAGTTGATGACGTGGGTGATCTCCTCGACGTCGATCCCCCTCGCCACGATGTCGGTGGCGATGAGGACCCGGATCTTTCCCTGGGAGAAGCCGGCGAGGGCCTTCTGCCGCGCCCCCTGGGCCTTGTTCGAGTGGATCGCCGCGACATTCACGTTCAGCTTCTTCACATGTCGGACGATCGAGTCGGCCCGGCGCTTCGTTCGCGCGAAGACAAGGACGCGGCGCGCCCCCTTGGTGTTCTTCAGGAGATGGGCGAGGAGCTTCCGCTTGTCGAGGCGGGCGACCATGAAGATTCGCTGGTCGATCTTGCGCGGCACGGAGGTCCTAGGGGTCACCTCCACCCGGATCGGGCGCGTCAGGAGCTGCTTCGCGAGCCGCTCCACCTCCTTCGGCATCGTCGCGGAGAAGAAGAGGGTCTGCCGCAGCTCGGGGAGCTTCTCGACGACCTTCTGCACATCATGGATGAACCCCATGTCGAGCATCCGGTCCGCCTCGTCGAGGACGAACATCTCGATCTGATCGAGGCGGATGTGCCCCTGTGAGATCAGGTCGAGGAGGCGGCCCGGGGTGGCCACGAGCACATCCGGCGTGCGGCGCAGCTCGGCGATCTGCGGGACGGCGGAGACCCCCCCCATGATCACGGTGGAGCGCAGGGGGAGATGCCGACCGTAGGTCTCCAGGCTCTCCTGGACCTGAATCGCCAGCTCGCGGGTCGGGGTCAGCACGAGGGCGCGGATCGCCCTCTTCCCCCGGCGCGGCTTGAGGTGGAGTCGCTGGAGGATCGGGATCGAGAACGCGGCGGTCTTTCCCGTCCCGGTCTGGGCGAGCCCCATGACATCCCGGCCGGAGATCGCGTCGGGGATCGAGCGGCGCTGGACCTCGGTCGGCACGGTGTATCCCTCGTCCGCGACGGCGCGGGCGATCTGCTCCTCGATCCCGAGGGCGAGGAAGGCGGAGGGGTCCTCCACCTCGTCGTCCTCGTCCTCGTCCTCGTCATCCGGATCGTCCTCGAGGCTATCGGCAGGTTCCTCCTCGAGTTCGTCATCGAGTTCGTCGTCGAGGTCGTCGTCGGACAAGTCTTCGTGACCGCCCGCGGGGAGCTCGTCCCGGGGGTCGGTGGCGCCGCGCGGCTCCTCGTCCTCCCAGAGGGCCTCCTCCTCCCTCGGCGGTCCCTCCCGATCGTGGGAGGGCACCTCGCTCCGCTCCTCCCGTGAGGCATCGAAGAACTCGTCGGGGGATGGTGGGGGGGAGGGATCGGGCCGCCGATCCGTGGAGGTGGCGGGCTTGCGGCGCGGACGGCGGTCGGGGTTCTCCCCCGCGTCCTTGGAAAGGTCGAAGATCTCCGGCACGGGTTCCTCCTGAGGCGGGGCCGATCGGGCTCCGCCCGGCTCCGAAGGTGCTCTGCGAGGGAAGGGAGGTGTGGGCTCCCGGTGAGGGGAGCAGGATGACCGGAGGAGCGGGGGAATGCGAGAGATGCCGCGCAGGAAGCTCCGAGTTCGGGATGAAGAGAGCCCGACCCCCCCGGAGGGAGATCGGGCCTGTTGCACGACGACTCGGCGTGCTCTCGGTCGCGGGGACGTGGTCACCGTGACCGGGCGCAGCGCCGGGCCCTCTCAGTCCGAGACCCCGCCGGTCCACTCGTAGCCCCGGCCGATCCGGGTGATGAGCAGCTCGGGGGTGGAGGGATCGCTCTCGATCTTCCGCCGCAGGTTCATCACGTGATAGTCGACCGTGCGGACATCCGACCCGTGGGGATCGTTCCAGACCGCTCCGTGCACGCGCTCCCGGGGAATCGGCGCGCGCGGGTGCTGGAGGAAAAAGCTGAGCAGCCGCCACTCGGTGGGAGAGAGCTCGATCTCCTCATCCCCGCGGCAGACCCGCTCCGCATGGGGGTCGATCGTCAGGCCTCCCACCTCGATGGTGTCCGGAGCGGGGAGCGCGCGCCGCAGCAGCGCGTGGACGCGGGCGGAGAGCTCGTCGAGGCCGAACGGCTTCGCGAGGTAGTCATCCGCGCCGGCTCGCAGCCCCGCGACCTTCTGATCCTCTCGACCGCGCGCCGACAGGATCAGCACGGGCAGGTCGCGGTCCCGCCGGCGCAGCCAGCGCAGGACCGCGATCCCATCGACCTCGGGGAGCATCAGGTCGAGGAGAACGAGGTCGGGAGACCACTCCTCGATCCGCTTCTGCGCGGCGCGACCATCCTCGGCGACCTCGACGGTGTGCCCCTCGAGCTCGAGCTTGGTCACTAGGCCGGTGCGGATCCCCTCGTCGTCCTCCACGACGAGGATGCGGGCGCTGCTCATGCCTTCTCCCTTCCAGGCACCGGCTCCGGTCGCGCGATCGCGCCCGCCACGGGCAGGGCGAGGGTGAAGCGGCTCCCCCCTCCCCGCCGGGGGCGTGGCTCAGGGAGCCGCCGAGGCGGAGCGCGAGGGAGCGGGAGATCGCGAGGCCGAGGCCGCTCCCCGGGACGCCGAAGTCGTCGAAGCGCCCCCGGTAGAACGCCTCGAAGATCGAGTCCCGCTCCTTCGCGGGGATCCCCGGTCCGTCGTCGCTCACGGCGATGTCGATGCTCTCACCCCGGCGCCGCATCTCCACCTCGATCCGGGGCGCGCGACCGCTCTCCTCGTCCCGCCCGTACTTCATCGCGTTCTCGATGAGGTTCTCGAGGATCCTGCTGACGGCGTCGCGGTTCGTCTCGAGGTGCAGGGGGGCGCTCTCCCCCCGGATCTCCACGCACCCGCCGTCCGCCTCGACCCGCTCCCGGAAGAGGCCGACGGCCTCCGCGATGATCGGGCCCAGCTCGAGGGGCGCGCGGGGGAGGGGGGTCCGATCCTGCTCTCCGCGGGCCGTCTCCAGGATCTCCTCGATCCGCAGATGGAGCCGGCGCGACTCCCGCGCGATGAGCCGCCCGAACTCCCGCACCCGCTCGGGGGGGAGGGCGCCTTCCTCGAGGAGCTCCCCGAGCATGCGGACCGAGGTCACCGGCGTCTTCAGCTCATGGGAGACATTTGCCAGCAGTCTCATCCGCAGGGCCGCGAGGCGGCGCTGTCGATCGATGGCGAGAGCGGTGGTGAGCACGGCGACCCCGACGATGGCGAGGACCCCCACGAGGAGGAGTCGCAGGCGGGTCGCCCGTCGATCGATGCTCTCGAGGAGGGCGGGGAGGGTCGGATCATCGATGACGAGGGTCGCGAGCGGTGCCCCCTCCGCGGAGAGAAGCGGCTCGCCCTCCGGGGGGAGCCACCGCGCGGTCCGCGGGGAGCGCGGGGACGGGAGCTCCGTCTCCACGCGCTCGACGAGGAGCTCCACGGGAAAGGAACCCATCGTCGCGCGCGCAGGGTCGGCGGCGAGGACCAGATGCCCATCGACGAGGCGGGGGAGGGCGACTCCCTCCGGCGACCGCACCGAGCGGACGATCCGCTGGTCCTCCCGTCGCTCCTCCAGCTCGGCGAGGAAGCCGGGGGCGTCATCGCTCCAGCCGACCCGGACCGAGAAGCGCCGATGGAGGGCGGCAAGGGTCTGGGGGGCGACCTCGTCGAGGCGCAGGGAGAGGTCGAGCTCCGTCACCGGGACCGACCCCGGGGGGAGGGCGAGCGCCGCGAGCAGGTCGACGGGGGGGGCCGCGCCGCGGGCTGGGGAGGGGAAGGCGGCGAGCGCGCGGAGCACCGACTCTCCCCAGGCCGCCATCGTCGGGACCTCGAGGGCGATGCGCCCGGCCGCGAGGCGGAGGCGGGCCCGGTCGATCCCGTCGGCGGGGTCCGGCGAGGGGGCCGGGGTCTCCGGGGACGCGAGGGGGAGGGTGAGGGCGTCGATCGCCCGCAGCGGCTCTCCCGCGGCCGCGAGACGCTCCCCGGTGGCGAGGGCGGCCTCGATGCGGGGAGAGGTGGAGAGGAGCGGGATCGCCGCGCCGGGTGCGCGCGGAAGCACCGCTCCCTCCGCGGTCAGCCACCAGCGCGTCCCGCGCCCGTCGTCGCGCAGCTCCGCGGCGAGCTCGGTGAGGAGCTCGCTCCCCTCGTCGACGAGGCCGCGCGCCTCGCGGGTGAGGGAGCCGAGCGCCTCTTCCCGGCGGAGATCGTGATCCCGCCCGATCACCCCCTCGCCGACGAGCCCGGCGAGGCCGAGCCCGACGACGAGGAGGATGATCGGGAGGAGGAGTCGATGGCTCACCGGCGCCCCTCGGCCTTCCGCTCCTGCCACTTCCGCCGCTCCGCCGCGACCCGCTCGATCTCCTCGAGAGCAGCCAGCGCCCCGGAGCGGATCGAGAGGAGGTCATCATCGAGCAGCGCGGTGAGCACCGGGATACTCCGAGGGCTGGCGAACGCCGCGATGCGCTCGATCGCCGACGTGCGATGCGAGCTCCGGGGGCTCTGCGCGACCGCATGGAGGAGGGGCAGGGTCTCCTCGGTCTCCTCGGCCTTCACGATCTCCCAGGCGAGATCGGCCACCTCGGAGTCGGCGTCGGCGAGAGCGAGGCGCAGCTCCTCTCGGCCGACGTCTCCCCCCTGCCGCTGCCACGCCCAGCGACGCACGACCGTCTGCTCCGCGCCCCGGAGGGTGGAGGCATGGGGGAGGAGGCGACTCTTCGCTCTCTCCTCGACACCGGAGGTCTGGAACAGCTCCGTCACCAGCGGATCTCCACCGCCCCACCAGGCGGCGGCCTCGAATGGAGCGGGGAGCTCTTCGAGGGAGTCCGCACCGTCCTCGATGATGGCGAAGAGCCGGGCGCGCGTCTCCACGGGGATCTCCTCGCGGCCCACCCACGCGAGGGCGAAGATCCTCGAGACCGCGCGGGTGGCGAGCGGGTGGGACTTCAGGTACGCGAGCACCGCGGCGGGCTCGGCACCTCGCTCGAGGGCGGTCTCGACCGTGAAGAGGAGACTCGGCGTCTCGACCCCACCCCGGCGGCGGAGGGAGCCGTTCGGCGCCGCGATCCGCCCGGCCAGCTCCAGCGCGGAGGGGCCGACCGCACCGGAGAGGAGGCACCGCTCCAGCTCGCCGACCATCGCCTCCTCCGAGACGAGGTCGATCCAGAAGCGCTGGAGCGCAGGAACGAGGCGCGTGGTGAGTCCGCTCGGGATGGTGGTCAGCCCGATCGGGTGGTCCTGCTGCCGGAAGTGCGCCCGGCCGCGCTCTTCGACGGAGGAAGACAGCGCCTTGGCCTGCGCCTCGATCCTCCCCGCCTCGATGCGCAGGATCAGACCGCTCGACTCCTCGCGGTCTTCCTCGGCTCCGCAGCGCAGGGCTCCCACGGCGGCGGGGATGAGGAGACCGAGCTCGGCCTCGGGGGTGGCGGTGAGGATCTCGCGGAAGAGCTGCCGGGTCTCCGGCGTCGCCTCCGGGGCGAAACGCGCGAGGATGTGGAGCACGATCGACTTCGCGCGGGGCTCGGTCAGGCTCCCCCACGCCTCGCGGAGCACCGCCTGCAGTCGCGGAGTCGCACGGTACGGGGATGCCTCGGGGAGCCACTCGACCGGGATCTTCCACGAGTCGGCGCGAGCGCTCCTCCACCGCGAAGCCTCGAGCATCGGGTCCGCGCTCCGGTCTCCCTGCTCGGCGTCGGGGCTCCAGGCGGAGAGAGTCGCGACGAAGTCCTCGACGAAGCGGTCGTCGGTCAGGGCGTGGTGGAGAGCGTCCTCCCAGTGCCCCGCAGCGCGGGCGATCGCCACCCGGGTCTCGATGGAGACCGGGCTCGGATAGAGGTCGAAGGCGTGGCTCGGCACCCGCAGGTTTCCGGTGCGGGCCCCCGGTCCCGGGGTCCGGGCCTCAGCCAGCCGGAAGCGGAACTGGAGGTGGGGGGCGTTGGCCCCCGCGAGGATTCGACAGACCTCATCCACCTTCCCCATCCTCAGCAGGAGGGAGGCGAGGTCGCTGATCTCCTCGACCGGTCCGGTCTCCTCGATGAGAGGGCGGTACAGGCCGAGCCCCTCGCTCGCTTCGAGCCCCTCCCTGGTGATGAACTCCAGCCACCGGAAGTAGCTCCGGGGGGCCGTCGTTCGGAGCGGCTCGATCGCCTCGACCATCCGGGGAGGGAAGGTCGGGTCCGTCACCCAGTCGCGGATGATGAGGGAGTACCTCGACATGCTCAGGTCGCGGGCATCCGCGGTGAGCTGGCTCATATCTCCGAAGAGCCGACGCAGCACCGCCTTCAGCCCCGGGCTCTCGACGAGCGGGAGCAGCGCCGGGAGCAGCGCCCTGCCCTCGGCGCGCACCGACTCCGGGGCGTCGCCGAAGACGGTGACGAGGAGGGCGCTGTCGGTCTGCTCTCCGCTCTCCCGCAGGAGCATCTCGAGCTGCGAGAGACCACCCACCTGGAGGAGGACCTCCGCGAGCTGGCGACGGTGCAGCGGGTTCCGCGACTCGGCCCGCATCGTCTCGACGACCGGTCGGACCACCTCTCCCAGGGCGATCAGCTTCCCCTTCGCGGTCTCCGCGGCGCCCTCGGTGTCCTCCGACGCGAGGGCCATTCCCCACTCGAAGATCCGGGCCTGCATCTCCGGACTCTCCTGAACCTGCGCGATCCAGTCGAAGGAGGGGAGGTCCGCCACCGCCGTCTCGATCTCGGCGAGGTAGCGATGGGCGGCCTGCGCGATGCGCGCGTCCGTCGGCTCTCCCTCGATGAGCTCCTCGTACCGCAGCCGGGCGGCGCCCAGCTCCCCGAGCTTGCGGTGGGCGCGGGCGAGGGCGAAGAGGGTGCGGGCGCGCAGCTCGGGGGCGAGCCCCTCGACGGCGAGGAGGCCCTGGTAGAGCGGCAGCGCCGCAGCCGGCTCTCCCTCCGCCATCTCGATGAGCTCCGCCTCGAGGAGGCGGGTCTCCGGATCGCGGGGGGCGGGCTCCTGGGCGCCGAGGGTCTGGCTCGCGGCGAGCAGCGCCAGCGCCGCGAGCAAGGTCGGAAGAATGCGGTTCATGGGGACTCCCTTCTGCCGCGGCCCCCCGGGGGGAATCCCCGGGTCGGGCGCTGCGTACAGGATGATCGTCGCCGCCGGCTGTTGGGAACCTGTTGGATCGCGAAGATCTTCCAGCATTGGGCGGAGACGGGCTCCGTCGGGCTCTCTCGCTCGAGAGAGTATCGACCGGGAGGCGGAGTTCGGGCGGCTTCCGGGAGGCGCGAGCGGTCTCCGCCGTTGCAGGCGGGGGGGCGGTCGGCTCTACTCTGATCAACCCCCGCCACCCGGATCAGGCCCACCAGTGCTGCGGCTCCCATCGGATCCACCGCATTTCGAGGAGAAGGGGACGAGACGATGGCCCGACGATTCTTCGCCAGCCCCCGCCTCATCGCCTTCGCGGTTCTGGTCCTGCTCCTCCTCACCGTGGGTCGCCCGGTCCTTCACCTCGTCTCCACCGCCTGGCACGACGCCGACGAGCGTCAGGTCGCCCCGCCGGGGACGGTCGACGATGCCAGTCGGCTGAATCGCACCCGCGTGGCGGAGATCGTGGATGTCGATCGGGAGCGCGCGGAGGAGCAGCTCGCGGAGCTCCTCGACCGGGCGCGGCGGGACGGCCTCGGCGTCTCCATCGCCGGCGCGCGCCACAGCATGGGGGGACACTCGATCCACCCCGACGGCATCACCATCAACATGCTCCCCTTCGACGCCATGGAGCTCGACGCCGCGCGCGGCCTCCTGCGGGTCGGCTCCGGGGCGCTCTGGAGCGATGTCATCCCCTTCCTCGACGCCGCGGGTTGGTCGGTGGCGGTGATGCAGTCGAACAAGTCGTTCACGGTGGGGGGCTCGCTGAGCGTCAACTGCCACGGGTGGCAGTACGGGCGGCCGCCGATCGCCTCCACCGTCGAGTCGTTCCGACTGATGAAGGCGGATGGCGCCGTGGTCCGCTGCAGCCGCACGGAGAACCCGGAGCTCTTCTCCCTCGCCCTCGGGGGCTATGGCCTCTTCGGGATCATCCTCGAGGTCGACCTGCGCGTGGTCCCCAACCGCCCCTATCGACTGACGACCGATGTGGTCCCCGCGACCGAGGCGCTCGCCACCTACCACGAGCGGGTCGGGGGCGCGGCGGGGACCGCCATGGTCTACGCCCGCATGAACGTCGACCCGGACCACTTCCTCGATGACGTGATCCTCAGCGTCCTCGTCGAGGAGGATGGGCCGGTCGAGGGGCTGCCCCCGCTCTCCGAGCAGGGGCTCGTCGGGCTCCGTCGCACGATCTTC
>Ga0181594_10000631_pt1 | contig 32567 bp, 22 predicted proteins | sample 071ome_18_FD_145603 | JGI IMG/M metagenome (GOLD analysis project Ga0181594, IMG submission 145603) | Coastal salt marsh microbial communities from the Groves Creek Marsh, Skidaway Island, Georgia - 071413BT metaG (spades assembly) | ecosystem: Environmental > Aquatic > Marine > Intertidal zone... | reverse complement strand
GAGCCGAACCAGCGAAAGGGGCGCTGTGGTCACTGCGCGTCTAGCGATGATTGCTACGGCGCGAGCGAGTGTGTCCCTTTCCCTGAAGCGGATGAGCTCGATGGTGTTGAGCGTGGGGGGCTCTGTACGCTCGATGGAGCATGTGCAGGGAGCCTTGAGTGCTCACCAAGCTCACGGCTTGTCTTGAGTGGGAGCGTAGGGCTCGGGGCGGCCCCAGGTGAGGGGGAGCCTGTCAGCGAGGTCTGTGTAGATCGGACGAGCTCAGGGCGTGACCCTGTCTGTGAGCTCGCCTTTGACTGTCGAGCGGGTATGAGCTGTCCAGAGGGGTTACGCTGTTTACCCTCTGGGCAGTGCGCGCCCGCCTCGCTCGGAGAGGGCTGTGAAGATCGCCTCGACTGTGGCTTTGGTGAGGTGTGCTTACAAGCGTCACGGGTGTGTGGACCCTGCGTGAATGACTCAGAGTGTGGAGGGAGTCAGCTCTGTAACGCGGGTCGCTGTGTCGAGCGCCCAAACTGCACCTCCGACTCGGACTGCTTGGGCGCTCGCCTCTGTAGCGCGCTTGGAGAGTGCGCGCCTCCTCAATGTGAAGAGGACCCCTTTGGCGTCCATGACACGCTTGACTCAGCGCTCGAGATCGAAGGAGACCGTGTTTATCGAGGGCTCGTGAGCTGTCAAGATGACGTGTTCTCGTTTACGCTCCCCGCGTCCACGAGCGTGATGATCGCGGTCCGCCAGCTTGATCGAGGCGCGAACCTGAGCCTTCAAGTGCTTGACGCTGAGGGTCGTGAGCTTGGGCTGTCAGCTGGAGGGGCGCCCGTTGAGGCGGTCCGAGTGCTCGACAGCGGTGCGCCTCGTACGCTGTATGTTCGCGTCTCTCAAGAGGGCCCCGCCTCAGCGACGAGCTATGATCTTGAGCTCCATTACGCTGAGCTCGGCGCGGGTGGCTGCTTCGACGACCCATTTGAGCTGAATGGTGGAGATGACACGCTCGCGGAGGGTCGTTTGATCCGCGCGAACTCGAGTAGCCCCTTCCCTGAGCGCGTCCGTGGTCAGGTCTGCCCTGGTGATGTAGACGTGATCTGTTTTGAGCTTAATCGAAATGAACAGCTCAGCATTAAAGGGAGCATAGAGCTCGGGGACGCGCTCGTTCAAGGGCTCCTGTTCGACCCCTCAGAGGAGCAGATTGAGGGCGTGACTGGCCGCTGGGCGCCCGACCTGAACCCTGTAGACATCGCCTATGTCGCCACAGAGCGTGGCCGTCACTGCCTGAGCCTCACGAGCGATGTGGAGGATGGCAGGAGGCTTGGTCAAGGGCGATACAGGCTTGAGCTCAACGCGGTGAGCCCTGCTTTGGCGTCGCTCTGCGCGTCGAGTGAGGCGATCACCCTCGACCAAGATCGTGGCGGGGTGATCGGGAGCTTAGCGGGAGAGGATGTGCTCCGCGCGAGCTGTGCGCCCGAGAGCGATGGAGCGGAGCGGGTGTATACGGTTGACGTGACGAGCCCTAGCCTGCTGGTAGCGCGCGTCTCAGGTCTCCCAACAGGGACGCTCGGTGACCCTGTGATCTCCCTCCGAGAGCGATGTGAGCAGAGCACAAGTGAGCGCTCATGTAGCGCTCAGAGCTATGACGCGACGAACCCATTCTTGACGCCACCTAACCCGGCGGTCCTAAGGGCTCCCGTGATCCCTCCCGTTGACCCTGTCACGGGTGAAGAGGGGGGACGTTACACCTTGATCGTAGATGGCGTCACCCCCGGTGATCAGCCTGATTTCCAGGTGGATGTTGAGCTCCGTCCGCTCGCGCCAGCACCCGACAATGACACGTGCTCAGGAGCAGAGGAGCTCACGCTGTCTGAGGGGGTTGGGGTCGTTGAGGCGAGCCTAGACCAAGCGGACGCGAGCGTAGAGAGCTGTGGTGATGGAGGCCCAGATGTGTTCTACGCGCTCACCTTGACAGAGCCCTCAGATGTGACGCTTCAGGTGAGCTCAAAGCCGGCTGAGTTCCCGGTCATTGTCTCCCTCAGCGAGCGCTGTGGTGGCCCCGCCTTTACCTGTGGCTTCGGCGTCGACTCAACCCTCGACGCGGGGACATATTACATCACGCTCTCAGGTGTCGACCAGCAGGCCCGTGGCCTCACCGAGCTCCAGGTGACAGTCAACCCGCTCCCAGTCACACCTGACAATGACACCTGTGATGGCGCGGTCGCCCTAGATGGGCTCAGCGGGACCCTTCAGGGAGACACGCGTGGCGCGGGCGCAGACTATAACCTCAGCGAGCAGAACCTGTGCACTCGAGATAACACGCTTAGCGGGGAGGTTGTGTATTCGATTGACGCGAGCGCGGGGGTCCCGATGACCTTTGTCGTGACCCCTGAGCTTGGCTGGGACGCCTCCATTTATCTGCTACGGACCTGTATGGGGGACGTTGATCGAGACTGCGTAGCTGGTCAAGATGGCGCGCTCACCGAGACGCTCCGCTACACCCCCTCCCAGAGTGAGACGCTCTATCTTGTGGTAGATGGAGCGAATGGTGAGGCGGGGCCCTTTACCCTTGAGTGGAGCGTTGGGGAGTGACCTGAGGTGAGCGTGCGTGAGCCAATTGATGTCGCGTTGTTTGGTGAGAAGCTAGAGCGCTCCTTGCACTCCGCGCTTGTGTATGACGCTCGCCCTCAACCGGAAGAGCGTGACCTCAGGAGGGGCTCAGCGGGGCTCCATGCGCTAGACGCTCAGCTCACGAAGGCGCTCAAGACGGGCTGGGTGACCCTCAACCTCAACCGAGGTACCCGCCCCCCAGTCCGCTTCTGTCTTACCTTTTGTGGAGTCGCGCACTTTAAGGCGTGGGTGTGGGTGCTCCCGATCGGCCAGCTCTTTGATGGAGCTGAGCCACAGAGGCTGATCGCTGATCACTTACGTATCATGCGCACCCTCGCCCCCGAGGCTAAGGGGGTGATCTGGTTAACCCCCTCCCCGCGGATCACTCAATTCGAGCTCACCCGGGCTCCACAGAAGGCGCGTGACCTGCTGAAGGACATCGGGGTCTCGAGAGACTTTAAGGTCGTCTTGCCTTCTCAAGGGGTCGCGGGGGTCTTTGAGCTCCTCACCGAGGCAGCCCCAACGCCCAACGCTGAGAGGGGAGAGGCTCAGCATCACCCTCAAGGTGAGGAGCGACGTTTAGCGCGCGTCATGAGCATGAACCGAGCGCTTAAGCGACGCTCTAGGCTGTCTGTGACCACCACAGAGCCCCAGGTGGAGCCCTTAACGCTTGATGAGCTCGTGCCGATCTTAGAGGGGGAGCATGAGGGGGTTGACCAGCAGGTTTGGCGTGTAGAACGGCCCTACTTTATGAGCCAAACGCTGATGACGCAGGGGCTCTTTGATGAGCTGATGGGGGTTGAGCGGGCGCCCGAGGCGCTCCCATTTGATCTGCCTGACCTGCCCTATCTGAAGGTCCCTGTGAAGGAGGTCAACCTCCGAGAGCCTGTGTCTCGTGTCAGCTGGCTCAAGGCGACCCAGGTCTGTAACGCGCTCTCTGCCTCACATCAGCTCCCTTCATACTACCGGTATGAGCGACCTGATGGGTCCCTCTGTGATCCGGGCGATCCGCCTGATGAGGCGCTCTTTGAGCGGGGAGGCTGGGCGGTCTATGCGGACCTCACCGCCTCGTCATCATTCCGTCTCCCAAAGAGTGATGAGTGGTGTTATGCGGCCTCCGCACGGCAGATGTACCCCTACTCAGGAGGGGAGGACCCCGAGCATTTAGCGTGGTCTGCACATAACTCAGGCTCTAAGCTCCACCCCGTCGCCTCACTTAACCCTAATCGGTGGGGTTTATACGACATGAATGGCTTGCTGTGGGAGTGGTGTGAGGACGGCCCCTCAGACGCCCAAATTGAGCGTTCAGAGCGCTGGGGGGGACGCCAAGGGATGCGACTTTTGTGCGATGGCGCGACGCAAGCGAAGTGGCTCCTTGGAGGCTCATGGGCGAACCACCCTTGGGTGTTTCCGATTGGGGAGCGGCTCTCTGAGCTACCTACATATGCAGATGATTTTATGGGGCTGAGGGTTGTCTGTAGCGCAGAGATCAGCGAGAACGACTCTACGCAGACACGCGCTGAGGGGTGAGGTGAGAAAAGAGGACATGATGAAGGTAGCATCAGAAGCGACATCACAGCACACCGCTACACCGAAGGGGCGCTCAATCCAGCGCGCGAGTCAGCTCGCGCTCGTAGCAGGCCTCGCATTGACGGGCTGTGGAGGGGTCGCTCAGCAAGTGAACATGGAGCAGGTAGCCGACGCTCAACGTGAGCGCGACGCGCTCCGTGTCGCCTATGAAGCGCAACACTTACGGATCAAGGAGCTCTCGGAGCGGATCGTCGCCCTTGAGGACCGGGTCATGCTTGACGTGTCAGCTGGCAGAGGGAGCCGTAGCGCAGGGCTGTGGGGTCGCCCCCAGAGGGGAGCGCAGGCGAAGCGTTTGCCCGTCGTGAAGCTCAGCGCTCTCAACGGTAGGCCTGTGTCCCAAGCGCGCACGTCAGCAGACGCCCCACCAAGCGTACAAGTGATGAGAGCAGAGCGCCTTGAGCGAATGGGGCGTGCCTCGGAGGGTGACGAGGTGCCCACGCTCACAGCTCAGAACGTTGAGAGCTTTAAGAAGAGGAAGCAGACAAGACGCTCGAAGCGAGCACGAAGGCATTACCCTGCCCCGAAGGGCGCGACGGAGGCGTCCTCGCTTGGCGTCGTGCCGGTGCCTCCATCACCACAGGAGCCTAGGCCACGTACGACGACGCACGCGCCTCCTGCGTTACCGGTAGTGAGCACGCCAGCTCGGCGAGAGTCCTCGGGAGAGCCACTCCGCGTCGAGGCTCAGGTGAGTGACGTGTCAGCTCAAGAGCCCCTCCAGCCTCCTCAAGACCCCTTCACAGGGCTCTTGAGGATCGCGGATCGCGCTCTGAAGTCACGTGATTGGGCTGAGGCTCGACGTCGCTATGAGCAAGTCTTATCACTCTCATCCAAGGCCTCCGACCGCTCGCGGGCTCGGCTTGGGGTCGCGCGCGTCCTCAAGGGTAAAGGGCGTCGCCGAGAGGCGATCGAGACCTTAAGGGACTTAATTCAGGCCGACCCCTCGGGGAAGCAAGTGCCGAGGGCGCTCTTAGAGATCGGTGAGCTTCAGCTCCAGAGCGGTCAGGTCGCTCAGGGTAGAGCGACCCTCACTCGGCTCAAGAGCCTCTATCCAAACACAGCCGCGGCGCGCCGCGCGGAGGGCATACTCCCATGATCAGACATGAGACGCGCTTGGTAACTTATCAGCGAGACCGTAGGGGGGTGACGCGCTGGGTGTGTTGGGCGTTGCTCAGCGCTACATGTTCGCTCTACATAACCGAGCGCCCATTGGCTCAGCAGGTAGACATCTCGATCGTCGATGACAGCTCCGTCCACGTCCCATATGAGTATGAGGTAGAGGAGGGAGACACGCTGTGGCTCATCTCACAAGAGTTCTTTAATGACCCGCTCCTCTGGCCTAACCTGTGGGCCTTAAACCCCTCGATCAGCAACCCCCACTGGATTTACCCTGGGGACATCGTGCGCCTTAAGTGGAACCCTCAAGCGGTGAAAGACAGCGAGGGGGACAACTTTGAACTCGAGCCGATCACCTACAGCACCGACATTCAAAAAATCGCTCGACGTGTACGCAACACAGGCCTGATCTTAGAGCAGGAGGTGGACCCGATCGCCCAGATTGTAGCCTCGCCTGAGCCACGTGAAGAGCTCGCGACAGGGGATCGAGTCTACCTTAAAGTGCCTCAGCTTGATCAGGTGCAACTTGGCCAAAGCCTGAGCGTCTATCGACGTATGTCTGTCGTCGAGCATCCTGAGACAGGTGATGAGGTCGGGTATAAGGTCGCGCTGATCGCGACGCTCGAGGTGACTGAGCGAGGGGGGGAAGACCAGCTAGTTAAGGCCGTGATCACACAGTCTCAGCGTGAGGTGATGCGTGGAGACATCGTGGTGCCCGTCAGCGAGAGCATCGTTGACGTGAGCCCTGTTAAGAACTTTGTGGATCTAGAGGGGGTCATATTAGACGACCTTGAGGGCTACAGTGAGCTAGGTCAACATCACCTCGTGTTCATTGACCTTGGGCGTGAAGATGGGGTGCAGGTCGGTAACCGGCTCTCGATCGCCCGTCGGGGAGACGGGGTCACAGCGCTTGAGGGAGATGAGCTTAAGGCGCTCCCCCTTGAGCCCGTAGGCGAGGTGCTGATTATCGCCCTTCAGCCTCACTCCGCGACCGCGCTGATCACCCGGTCTACACTTGAGTTAAGGCGCGGGGATCAGGTTTTTATGTTGCGTAACTATTGATGGTAAGCACGACACATGACGCATGACCACTCGATGAATCCGCCTCACTTTGACCCTCCAGACACCGAGGGACAACCGCTCCTCTTAACCGCAGATGTTGGGGGAACAAACGCTCGTTTTGCGCTGTGGTTAGGTGATCACTTACTCGTGAGTGAGCGCTACTCAACCCGAGATTATCAAGATCTACTCGCGCCCTTAGCTGAGTTTCTGAAGAGGAGCGATGCGCAGCTTGATCAGCCGATTGAGGCCGCGTGTGTAGGGGTCGCGGGCCCTGTCTTTGAGGGTCAGGCACACCTCACGAATGTAGGTTGGACCTTAACGGAGCGCTCAATCGCAGAGCTGCTGATGTGCCCCGTGAGCTTAGTGAATGACTTCTTTGCGCAGGCCTCAGTCGTGACCTCACTTAAGAGAGAGCAGGTCGCTCACCTCTGTGGCCCTGAAGAGATCGATGAAGGAGCAGAGCGTAGGCCCATCGCCGTGCTCGGCGCGGGGACAGGTCTAGGTGAGGCCTTCCTGATCCCTGAGTGCTGGGCGCGGGTAGAGGATGAGCCTCGCTATCGAGCGTTCTCTACAGAGGGGGGTCACACTCGATTTGCGCCACGTAACGAGGTTGAGGTCGGCTTAATGCGCTGGCTTCAAGGTCGATATGGTGAGCACGTGAGCGTTGAGCGAATCTTGAGTGGACCAGGGCTCGTTGACCTCTTCAATTATCTGCGGGGTGGCCAGGCGCTCAGCCCTCTCTACAGCGATCCGATCACCCCTGAGCAGGTGACGGCGGCCGCCGAACGCCAAGATGAGCTCGCGCTGAGGACGCTTCATCGCTGGGTAGAGCTCTACGCCGATGAGGCGGCTAATCTTGCCCTCAAGTTGAACGCTGAGGCGATCTATCTGAGCGGTGGATTAAGCCCAAAGCTCTTATCGGCGCTCAGGGCCTCTTTCCCAGGTAGCTTCGTCGAGAAGGGGAGATATCGCCCATGGCTCTCGAGCCTCAGCGTGTGGGTGGTCACGGTTGAAGAGCCAGGCCTGTTAGGGGCTCGCCAGATCGCCAAAGACCTCGCGCAGAGCGCTCGTCAGCAGAGCGCGCAGAGCTCAGAACCATAACCTCGCGCGACCGGATTGACGCGAGGGCTAAAGAGCTTTATCTTGTCATCACTTTTCATCTCCACCGTGAATGAGGTTTTATGAGCAACGGTTTTGTTCCAGGGTTGGCCGGCGTCGTCGCCGCAGAGTCAGGTATTTCAACGATTGATGGGGCCAATGGGGTCCTCCGTTACCGTGGTATCCTCATTGAAGAGCTCGCAGAGCAGAGCTCTTTTGAGGAGGTCGCCTACCTCTTGATGAACAACGCGCTCCCTACCGCGAGTGAGCTTGAGGCGTTTGACGCTCGGCTTCGTGGCCTCCGTGAGATCCCTGCGGGCGTAATCGACGGTCTGAAGGCGCTCCCTACAGACACTCACCCTATGGTGGCGCTTCAGTATGCGACCGCAGCGCTTGGTGGTTGCTTCCCTCACTTTGAGGTCAGCAGCGCGCAAGGGAATGAGTCCGCGATCCTCAAGATGATCGCGAGCTTCCCTACCATCGTCGCGGCCTTTGATCGTATCCGTAAGGGGAAAGAGGTCCTCGCGCCCAACGCCTCGCTGAACCACGCCGCGAACTTCCTCTACATGCTCAACGGTGAGCTCCCAGACGCAGACGAGACGAAGATCATCGACGTCGCCTTGGTGCTCCACGCTGAGCACGGCTTTAACGCCTCTACCTTCACCTGCCGTGTTGTCGGCTCAAGTGAGGCGAACCCCTACAGCGCGATCTCGGCGGGCGTCGGGACCCTGTCTGGCCCGCTACACGGTGGCGCGAATGAGCGAGTCCTTCATATGCTCAACACGATTGAGGGTGGCGTCGACGGCGTCGAGCCATGGTTCCTCAACGCGCTCGCGACGAAGACCAAGATCATGGGCCTCGGCCACCGAGTTTACAAGGTCAAGGACCCACGCGCCTTCGCCCTCCAGAAGCTCGCGCGCTCACTCTTCGAGAGCCACGGCTCAACCCCTCTTTATGATATGGCTCACAAGCTTGAGACCATCGCCGCGGAGCACATTGGCTCAAAGGGGATCGCGCCAAACGTTGACTTCTACAGTGGGCTTGTCTACCAGAAGCTCGGGATGGAGATCGACCTCTTTACTCCGTTCTTCGCGATCGCTCGCGTCGCCGGCTGGGGCGCACACTACTGTGAGCAGCTCGCCAACAACCGCATCTATCGCCCAACCCAAAAGTACACCGGGACCGTTGAGGCGAGCTACGTCCCAATGTCAGCGCGTTGAACCGGCGCGTTGAACCGCTCTCTTCAGCTCCGCTGAAGAGCCACCGTCGACCCACGTGAGCTCCTCTATGAACGCATATGATTTCTACGGCCGTCTAAGCCGTCGCGTCCCAGGCAGCGTTGTCTTCTCCTCTGCCTACCTGACGCCGCTCCCGTTGGATCGACGCTCTACGGTCGCTGACCTCGGCTGTGGCTTTGGTCATCGCGCGACGTGGGTCGCTCGCTCCCGCTGCTGTGTCGTGCACGCCTTTGATCGAGACAGCGCTCACCTTGAGCGCACTCAAGAGCGCGCGGAAGAGGGAGGGGCTGAGGCCTTAGTGCGTCTACATGAGGCGACGGACTACCTTGACCTTGGGCTAGACAAGCAGAGCCTCGACCTGGTCATGGCTGAGGGGCTCGGCTTTGAGATGGACACCCTCGCGGCGATCCCAAACTGGAGGCCCTACCTTAAGCCTGATGGTCACATCACGCTCACCTGTTTAGGGGTGATCAACAAGCACCCACCTAAGGAGCTTGTGGCGCCTTTTGTTGACAAGATCGGCCGTGACTTGATGACGCTCGAGGAGCATCACGCTCAGCTGATGAACCTCGATGGCTTGAAGCTCGTACACCAAGTCCAGCTCCCTCCCTACGCGTGGGAGGAGCACTACCAGAGCGTTAAGCGCCTCATCCGTGGCGTGCTCCGCGCAGGAGAGGTAGAGGCAGGAGACCCCGTGATCCAAGCCGCTCAAGAGGAGCTCGATTGGTATCAGCAGGTAGGGAGAGGTCGACTCTTCTTACAGGCCTTTGTTCTGAAGGCGACCTGAGCTTGGCTCGGGCCCGTAGCTGCTGAATGTTTATCAGCGCTTTTGAGCTCTTTAAGGTTGGGATTGGGCCCTCCTCAAGCCACACCGTGGGGCCGATGCGGGCGGCGAAGCGTTTCTGTGAGCGCCTCGCTGACCTAGGGCTTAGTCAGCAGGTCACAGAGCTCAAGGTCACGCTTCACGGCTCACTCGCTCACACAGGCAAAGGGCACGGGACGGTCACCGCGCTGATCCTTGGCTTAGAGGGCGACTCCCCTCAGTCTGTAGACACCGACCTGGTCCCAGGGCGTGTCGCGCAGGTGAGTGAGCGACATCAGATTCAGCTCCACTTGGGCCCTCGTGTGCGCTTTAACCCAGCGCGAGACGTGCGTTTCAATAAGCGAAAGACCCTCGCCCTGCACTCTAATGGGATGCGCTTTGAGGCGTATGCGGATGACAAGAGGCTCTTGCATGAGCGCGTCTATTATAGCGTGGGGGGTGGTTTTTTAATTAACGCTGAGGGCGAGGTTGAGGATGAGATCTTGAGCCTCACAGGGCTTAATGACGTCAACGCGATTAGCCCTGAGCTGATCGAGGGGGTTGAGGCGGTCGACCCGATTGACGCGGGTGGCCTTGGTCTCCTCAACGCGACGGAGCGAGACGCACCTTATCCCTTTGAGAGCGCCGCTGAGCTCTTAAAGCGCTGTGAGGACAGCGGGCTCTCGATGAGCTCTCTGATGCTCGAGAATGAGCGCTCGCTTCGGTCACGTGAAGAGGTCGAATCGAAGCTCTTAGGGCTCTGGGAGGTCATGCAGGCGTGCATCAAGCGAGGCTGTGAGCGTGAGGGGATCCTCCCTGGGGGCTTGAGGGTGAAGCGACGGGCCGCGTCCCTTTATCGGGTACTCAAAGCTGAGCAGGGGGGAGCGGACCCAATGAGCGCGCTCGACTGGGTAAACTTGTGGGCGTTAGCGGTGAACGAGGAGAACGCGGCGGGGGGGCGCGTCGTGACGGCGCCTACGAACGGGGCGGCGGGCGTAATCCCCGCTGTTTTATCGTATTACATGCGCTATATCCCCAACGCTGACGAGGAGGGGGTGGTTCGCTTCTTGCTTACCGCCGCGGCGATCGGGGGGCTCTATAAGAAAAACGCGAGCATCTCGGGCGCGGAGGTGGGCTGTCAGGGTGAGGTTGGGGTCGCGTGCTCGATGGCTGCGGGGGCGCTCGCAGAGGTGATGGGCGGGACCCCCGCGCAGGTGTGTAACAGCGCTGAGATCGGCATGGAGCACAACCTAGGCCTCACCTGCGACCCACTTGGGGGGCTCGTTCAGGTCCCCTGTATCGAGCGGAACGCGATGGGAGCGGTCAAGGCGATCAACGCCGCCCGGATCGCCTTGAGGGGGAACGGTCAGCATAAGGTGAGCCTCGATAAGGTGATCGAGACGATGAGGCGGACAGGCGCTGACATGAGCACAAAGTATAAAGAAACCGCGCGCGGTGGGCTCGCCCTCACCGTGGTCGAGTGTTGAGCGAGTAAAGGAGCCTCCTCTCATGAAATTAATGAGCTTTAACGTCAATGGTGTGCGCGCCTGTGTGAAGAAAACTCTGATCGAAGACCTCACCCGACTTGATATGGACGTCGTCTGTCTCCAAGAGACGAAGGCGACCGAAGAGCAGGTGAAAGAGGCCCTCGCGGGGCTCGAGGGCTACCACGTCTTCGCGCAAGGCGCCGCTCGCAAAAAGGGGTACTCGGGGACCGCGGTGCTGACAAAGTCGGAGCCGATCAGCGTGCGCTATGGGATCGACATCGAGAAGCATGACCAAGAGGGGCGCGTCATCACGGTGGAGTGGCCGACCTTCTACCTTGTGAACGTCTATGTGCCGAACTCATCCTCGGGCCTCTCGAGGCTCCCTTATCGTCACCAAGAGTGGGATGTGGACTTCCTCGCGTACCTGAAGGGCCTCGACGCAGTGAAGCCTGTCGTGCTCTGTGGTGACCTCAACGTCGCGCATCGAGCGATCGACCTCGCTCACCCTAAGGCGAACTACAACAAGTTCCCTGGCTACACCCAAGCTGAGATCGATGGGCTAGACAACATGGTCAGCGCTGGGCTCGTTGACAGCTACCGCGCGCTTCACCCTGAGACGGTTAAGTACTCATGGTGGAGCTATCGAGCTGGGGCGAGGGCGCGGAACGTGGGGTGGCGTATTGACTACTTTATGGTCTCTGAGCGCCTGATGCCCTCGGTCACGAGCGCTGAGATCCACAATGAGGTGTTGGGCTCAGACCACTGCCCTGTGAGCCTCGAGCTTACAGCAGAGTGAGGTGAAGAGATGAGCAGCTCCCAGACCTCACCCCCTCGCGCGGTCGCTAAGCGTCGCCTTGTCAATATCAACGGCACCCCGCTGTATATCAACACCTCGCAGAGCAATGACGAGATCGACAAGGTCGTAGAGCACGCCAACGCGAGGATCCGTGAGCTTAAATCCGTGATCCCAGACAGCAACGAGTGCCTGCTCTTTGTGATCCTCTCGCTCGCGAGCGACCTCATTGAGGCCAAAGAGCACCTCCAAGCGATCCAAGGAGGCGCGCAAGAGAAGGTCTCCATGATCTTAGAGGCGATGGAGAACTTTGAGCGACGTCACCTCCGCTGACCCCTCTGAGAAGGGGGAGCTCCGCGCTACGCTGAGGGCACAACGACGAGCGCTCAGCGCAGGTGAGCGCCTCAACGCCACCCAGCAGATCTGCTCGACGTTGCTCGCAGATGAGCGCGTTCAAAGCGCTGGTGTCATCGCGTGTTATGACGCCTTTGATGGTGAGGTCGACCTCTCAGAGCTCTATCAAGCCTTGCGGGCTCTACCTACTCCGCCGACCTTGGCCTTCCCTGTTCACCGGCGAGGAGAGGCGCTTCGATTTTTTGAGCCACTGTCATGGGACGCGCGCGAGGGGTCATATCGGAGACCCATTGGCCCTGAGCTAAGGAGAGATCAGCTTGAGCTCGTCCTGATCCCAGGGGTCGCTTTTAGCGTAGCAGGCCACCGGCTAGGCTTTGGAGGTGGGTTCTATGACCGAAGCTTCCCTGAGCTGAGCATCGCGTGTCGCCAGCGTGAGAGAGAGAGGCAAAGACAGACACAATCGCCTCCTGACCTTCGGGCTCGCGAGACTAGCGGAGCCATCTGTTTTGGTGTAGCGTTCAGCCTCCAATTGACCTCCACGCTCCCCTGTGACCCTTGGGATATCCAAGTCGACGCGGTGGTGACAGAGCGTGGGTGGCGCGTCCCCAACTCGGGTAAGACGCTACTGAATGAGACCTGAAGAGTATATATGAACAACTTAATCAGACAAGGCGAGCAGAGATGAGCTTGAGCTGGGATTTTCTGATCGCCTTCCTCACAGGGGGGGCCGCGAGCGCTCTTTTGATGCGTGTGACGACCCCAAACATCGAAGAGACGGAGGCCTTCAAGCGCGCAAAAGCAGAGTCTGAGGAGCGCCTCGCCTCTTTAGAGCAGGCGCTCAATGATGAGCATCAAGAGCTTGAGCGCGAGCTGAAGAAGACGAGCCGTCAAGAGGAGCAAGAGCGCAAGGCTGAGCTCAAGCGTCGCGCTGATCAACTCCAAGAACGAGAGCGCTCTCTAGAGCTTCGTGACCAAGAGATGAACCGGCGTGATCGAGACCTGAGTCGGCGAGAGAAGGAGGTCACCAAGCGGGACCGACAGCTGACCTCTCAAGAGAGCCAGCTCGAGGCAGACCTCAAGGCCGCTCAAGTGGAGCTTGAGGCCCGCGCGTCACTCACCCGTGACGAGGCGCGCGCCCAGCTCATCTCCTCGATCGAGGGGAAGGTGAAGCGGGAGAGCGTTGAGCGCATTCGGCTGATTGAGGACGCCGCGAAGGAGCTCGCAGAGGAGGAGGCCCGCAAGCTGATCTGTCAGGCCGTACAGCGCTACGCGGGGGAGCACATCGCTGAGCACTCTACAGTCGCCCTTCAGATCCGTGAAGATCAGACGGGTAAGATCATCGGGAAAGAGGGCCGGAACATTAGAGCTTTTAGCCAGCTCTCAGGCTGTGACGTGATGATTGATGACACGCCAGGGAGCGTCCTGATCTCTTGCTTTAATCCCGTCCGCCGAGAGGTCGCCAAGCGCGCGCTTGAGCGTCTCCTGCAAGATGGGAGGATCAACATCGCGCGGATCGAGGACACGCTGAAGCGCACCGAGGGTGAGCTAGAGCAGCTGATGAGGCGATACGGCGAGAGCGCCGCCCTTGAGCTAGAGATCAGCGGGCTCCACCCAGAGCTCCTTAAGCTCCTCGGTCGTCTCCATTACACGACGAGCTTCGCTCAGAACGTCCTCCAGCACAGCGTTGAGGTTGGCGCGCTCGCGGGGCTCTTAGCGCAAGAGCTCGGCGTGAGCCCCAAGCTCGCGCGCCGAGCGGGTCTCTTACATGACATTGGTAAGGCCGCAGACCAGCTCCTAGAGGGGGATCACTCAGAGGCGGGCGCGGCGCTCTGTAAAAAGTATGGGGAGTCTCCAGTCATCGTAGGCGCGGTCGGCTCACATCACGATGAGGAGGGTCAAGACAGCCTGATCGCTCAGATCGTCTCGGCCGCGAACGCGCTGAGCGCCTCACGACCTGGCGCGAGGCGCGCGGTCCTCGCGGCTCAACTTCAGCGGCTTGAGGAGCTTGAGGAGCTCGTGAATGAGATCGAGGTGGTTGAGCGGTGTTATGCCTTTAAGGCGGGGGCTGAGGTGCGCGTAGTGGTCGATAACGCGAGGGTGGATGACACGGGGGCGACCTTGCTCGCCCGAGAGATCGCTACCCGCATCGAGGAGGAGCTGAGCTTAACCCAAGATGTGAGGGTCATCGTGATCCGATCGACCCGCGTCGTGAGTTACGCCCGCTGAGCTCTTAGGCCGAGCAGGCAGGGGAGCAGGGCGAGCTCCAGCGCCTCCATCTCCTCAGCGTCGGTCTCCTCTTCATGGTCGAAGCCCAAGAGATGTAAGAGCCCATGAAGCGCAAGGAAGCTCACCTCGTCGCGCACGCTCCACTCACGATGGGTAGGGAGACCGCTCTTGAGCCGAGGTAGCGCGCCACGCTCAGCCTGACGCCTCGCGGTCTCGACGCTGATGATGATGTCTCCAAGTGAGGTGGGCTCCCCAGGCGGTGTCCACATCTCCTCGCCCTCGGTGAGCGCAAAGCTCAAGACGTCTGTTGGCTTATCATAGCCACGATAGCTGTGGTTGAGCTCATGGACCTCTTGGTCATCACTTAAGGTCAAGCAGAGGGCGCTACGCTCAGGGGTGACCTCAGCGAGGAGCGGGTGGTCAAGGAGACGGGCGAGGCGGTCACGTAAGGTCTGAGCGCGAAGCTCACCCTTCACCGTAGGGCGAGTCAAGACCGTGATCTGATGCTGTGTCATCTGTGCTATGCTCCACGTGGTCAACGCTACAGACCACGAGCTGTGTTAAGAGTTGGCCTCTCTCCCTTAGCCGAAGCGTAGCTCAACCGCTAGCCTGAGCACACAAAAGGAGGACGATTGTCTGAGCGGCCACCAAACGAGACCAAGAGCTGGAGGAGCGCTCGGCTGAGCCCTGAGGAGCTCGCCAAGCTCAGAGAGGAGCGTCAAGCAGCGCGACGCGCTCGGGGCGCTCAGAGCCTGAGCGCTGAGGGTGAGCGAGAGGGGAGCCCTGAGGAGCGAGAGGAGCCGATAGAGCAAGCGAGAGAGGCGGGCCCTACACACCCTTGGCGCGCTCAAGCTCAGGGTGATGATGAGCCGCAGACGACCTCATGGCGTGCGTCGAAGTTGAGCCCAAACGAGACAAAGGCGCGAGAAGAGGAGCGAGCGCTACGAGCAGGGGAGCGCGCAGAGAAACGAGCGGCGAAGCGAGAGAAAGCGACGCAAGATTGGGAGCGAGCTCACGCGAGGCGCACGCGAGGGCAAGCGCGTCAGGAGAGGCGCCCCACGAGACGTCAGGTGGAGCGCTCAGCGCTCAGTGACGACGCGACTCAGGAGCCTCACGTGCCACGGGGGGATCAGCGCGCTCAGCGAGAGGCTAGAGGCGCTTATACTTCAAAGCGAGCTCGCCCACAGCCCTCAAAGGGAGAGGTCGAGCTGGGCGAGGGCGCCTCTAGAGCGCGAGATGAAGAGAGGAGCGGAGCGCGAGCAAAGGAGCGCTCACGTGGAGGCCGGCGTCAAAAAAAGCCGATTGATGGCGCGTGGCTGAGAGAGGCGGGGCTACGCTATCTCGGGCGCTTCCCAGCGAGCGAGGCACACTTTCGCAAGGTGATGCATCGTAAGATTCGAGACGCAGAGTCAAGGGTCAGTGAAGAGCCCGCTGAGCACGCGCGCTGGGTGGATGTCGCGGTTGAGTATGCGCGACAGTATGGAGGCTTAAATGATGAACAGCTCGCGAGGTCACTCATCAACAGCATGCGTCGTCAGGGGCTCTCTAGCGCGATGATTCGTCGAAAGTTAAGGGTCAAGGGGCTCGATGAAGAGCAGGTGAAGCGGGCCTTTGAGGAGCGTGAAGAGGAGCGTGACCCTGAGCTAGATCAGCTCGCGAGCGCCGCGCGGGCGGCGCGGAAGAAAAGGATCGGCCCATGGGGCCCAAGCGGGCTCGATTATCCAGCGAGACAAAAACAGCTCGCGGCCCTCGCTCGAAGAGGCTTCAGCTTTGGGGTCGCAAAGCGAGTGCTAGACGCAGAGCTAGAGGTCGCTGAAGAGTGGGCTAACAGCCTGAATTGATGTGGGTCGCTGACGTCGCGTACCCTGTTAAATGCTAGACAACATCTCTTGGCGCGTGCTTCACTGCTCTACGACCTGCTCAGAGCGTACATGAGCAAGCGAGCAGGGCATGGATTAGATTAACAGCGAGCGCCTATCTTGTGACAGAGCGCTTAAGGACTAAAGGAGGACACAGACGTGTCAACTCAAAGATTATATAGGGCTAAGATCGCCTCGCTTAGCGCGTTCGCCTGCGTCGCGATGTTAGGGTGCGACTCAGAGGAGAACCTTACCACCGCTGGAGTGATGACGGGGGGGGTGATGACAGGCGGGGTCTCATCGACAGGTGGAGTGATGACGGGCGGGGTCTCATCGACTGGTGGGGTCTCAACGACAGGCGGGGTGATGACGGGGGGAGTCACGATGAATGGAGGCGCTGTCTCACCACCAGGCGGGATGACGGGTGGGGGCTACGTGCCACCGATGGATGACGCGGGCCGGTGCTTCCAGTCTTGCCTAAGCCTCTTCGCGTGCGACAGTGACCCGGCCGCGACCTGTGGTACAGAGGCGCGCGCAGCCCTCGCGGCCTCTTGTCAGGTCGGCTGTGCAGGCGCTCAGGCGGGCGCGATTAACTCCGCAGCGATGCAAGGTTGTGGGGGAGGGAGCGGGGTCGTGGGTGCGACAGGCCTCGTCTGTGTAGATGAGAGCCTCTGTGTAGACGTGAGCTGTGAGCCAGGTCAGGGCTGTGATGGTGGGGTGTGCTCACCATGGGCCTGTCAGCCTGACTTTTATGATGACTCAGCGAATGACACCCGTGAGAGCTCCTACACGCTCGAGTTCGCTCCGCTCGTCTCGCCTGGGCTGTCTTTGTGCGCCGGCGATGAAGATTGGTTCCGAATTGAGCTCCCTGCGGGTAGCTCACTTCGTGTTGACCTCGCCTTCAAGCACGCTGAGGCGGACATCGACGCCAAGCTCTTCATCGGTGAGGACACCACCTCAGTGAAGAGCTCAGCCTCAGGCACAGACAACGAGCGCCTCGTGTTAGTGCCCGCAGATGAGAGCCGGACCGTGCTCCTTCAGGTGTACGTCTATGGCAATAACAACGTTGAGGAGGGGGTGGCCCTTAAATCAGGTCGTTACGGGCTCTACATCTCAACTGACCTCCCCGCAGAGGTGTGTCAGAACGGGATTGACTGCGCGACAGGCAAGCTCTGTAACACCGCAGGGGTCTGCGTCGACCCCCCCCCTTGCGCGAGCGACGAAGACTGCGCTGGAGGGACCTGCCTTGTAGACACCGGTGAGTGTGTCCAGTGCCTCGTAGATGAGGACTGTTTCTCGGGGATCTGTGACCCCTCTAGCTACAGCTGTGTGGAGTGCCTTGATGACTCGACATGCGCTGAGTCGGGTGAGGTCTGTGACGTCACAGGGAGCAACCGCTGTGTCGAGTGCGTGAACGACGGGCACTGCCCAGACGGCACATGTAATGAGAGCAACCGCTGTATCCCGAACTCTTGCACGGATATGTACGAGCCGAATGAGGACCAAGCCAGCGCGAGCGCGCTCGGCGCGGGTGGCTTGATGGGCGCGTATATCTGTGGAGATGAGGACTGGTACAGCCTGACCCTCGACGGCCAACCTACTCTCTTGACCATTGAATTTACTGATGAGGCGGGCGACATTGAAGCGGAGCTGATCGACTCTACAGGCACAACAGTGATGAGCCGTCGCTCCTCGACGGACAATGAGAACTTTGGCCTCATCGGTCGCTCAGGGCCACACTATTTACGCGTCTTCGGAGCAGGCTTTGTGGTCAACAGCTATAACGTGAGCGTCACGACGAACCCACCGATTCAGCTCTGCGGGACGAATGAGGACTGCCCGAGCACCCCCTGTGACATCCACAACGCGACCTGCCAACCAGAGGGTTACTGTAACAACAACACCCAATGTCTTGAGGGTGACCCAAACACCTACTGCTCAAGTGAGGCGAACATCTGCCAGCCCTGCCAACCCGACCCCGCAGAGCCCAACAACTCACTGGAGGGGGCGGTCTCCATCGAGCGAGCGCTTGGGCAAGAGCTGAACGTGTGTGGCGCCCGTGACTTCTTTAAGTTTGAGGCGTCCCCTGGGCAGACGATCCGAGCGACGGTGCTCTTCACACATGAGAGCGGGGACGTCGATATGAAGCTCTATGGGCCGAGCGAGACAGGAGAGCCTACTGTTGTAGAGAGCAGCCTCGGGACTATGGATAACGAGAGCGTCGAGTATACGGTAGAGCGAGCAGGGGTACACTACCTTGAGGTGTATGGCTTCGGGACAGACAACCTGAACACCTATCGGGTGGAGTTCTCGCTCTAAGGTTGACGGTAGCTCACGAGGTGGACGAGTAGCCCACCAGACCAGAGGTCTTGGGCGCTCATCATTCGCCAGCCCGCCTCACGGGAGGCGCGCTCTAAGAGCGCTCTCCTCGCGCTGTACACCGTGAGCGTCGCGCGAGGCTTCGCGCGCTCCGTTGCGCGCTGGAACAGCGAAAGGTAGAGCTCCTCTAGCTCACCTTGGTCGGCCCGTTGACCACGGGCCCCTGTCACACGTAGGCCAAAGGGGAGGTTCATCAAGGCCTCATCAAACCAAGGCCAGGTCGCTTGAGCGCTGTCGAGCTTCTGGAAGCGCGCTTGTTTACCGAGCGTTGGGTAGCGTTGAGAGAGCGCGCTGAGGTTCTCTAAACTAGCGTTATGCGCGACTCGGCTGAGGTCATGACCATAGAGGTGTACGTTGACGTCCCGCTTAAGCTCACGCTCAAGTAGCAAGCGCTCGAGGAGCAGGGTCCCACTCCCACAGGTAGGGTCAAGGATCACATAGCCCTCTCCCTCTACTGGCCCAAGCTGGGACCTCGTCATCCTTGAGTGGCGAGCGACCGCAGACGCGACGGGTTGAGCCATTGACGCGCCTACATCCACGACTCGAGTAGGCTCTGGGCGGACAGACAGCGCGTCGAGCCTTAAGATGAGCGTGTCTTGTCCGCCGAAGCGAGCCATCAGCTGCGCCTGATAGTCGCTGGGAGACTCGGTGGCGTGAGGGAAGAGGGACGCCATCAGCGCTCTGCTACGCGAGAGGAGGGCGCGGCGCGCCTCACGCGCCTTGACTGACACGTCTACACGATACTGAAAAGGAGCGCTGAGCGTCTGGGCTTGAGCGATCAGCTCGGCTGTGCTCGCTCCGCTGTGCTCCGCGAGGCTTAAGAGCTTACCTAGTCGGTGCGCGCGTGACTCATCCCCTCTGCTAGGGCGGGTCGAGAGCATGAGCGCGAGCCCCTCTGAGCAACGTGGGCGTTGAAGCGGTCGCTCCGCTGTGATGCTCGCCCCCTCAAGTTGAGTGGGGAGGCGCGCAGAGACGAGCCCAGCGCGCTTAAGGGGACCTCCATGAGCGTCTGAGAGGGGAGTAACGCTACGCCAGCCCGCTTCACTGAGCTCAGCACACAGAGGGCGCTCTAAACCAAGAGGGGCACACCAAAGGAGCGCTTGGTTGGAGTTGGGCTGAAGAGACAGCGTTGGGGAAGAGCCAGGGTGTAGGCGTGACAGGGCGCTTTTAGCCTTGAGGAGCGCCGATCGCTCCTGAGCGCCAAGCTCTTGGTCAGGGGGGAGAGGTCGCTGAGCCCACAGCTCTAGGGTCGCGCGAGCCTCAGGGTCAGAGAGGCGACCGATCGCGAGGATGATTGAGCTTCGCACAAAGTAGACCTCCTCAGCCCACAGGGCCTCACGGAGGTGAGATAAAGGCAGGATCGGGTGGGCGCTCAGGAGTTGAGCGCAGCGCTGTCTCACCTTAGGGGTAGGCGCGCTGAGCGCCCAAGTGAGGAGCCCCTCACCGCGCTCGAGTCTCACAAGTGAGGTGAGCGTAAGGTCACGGAGCGCCCTCAATAAAGAGACCTGGGCGCTGTCAGACGCGTGTGTGAAGAAGCCCATAAACCAAGAGACGCTCAGCGACTGAGCTACGCTTGCCTCAGCGCCATATATGTGCTTTAATTGAGCTTCTTTCTTATCCATTTCGCTCGCGTGGGACAGCGTCAAATCAAGCGAAGAGACAAGCTGTTGAGCGGCGGCGCTTCGACGCTTTGGATCAGCCGACATGAGCTCACCCTGAGCCCACCGCTCTAGATCTTGAACCTGTGCGCTCACTTGAACCTCCTCAACGTGACACCCCGCGCCCTTCTTATCAGCGAGCCACCTAGATGACAACAGCTCTTCACTCTAGCTCAATCACGATCAGCGAGGCGCTCGAGCAGCTCCGTACCCCAGATGGGGTGATCTGCTTTAAGCTGAATGGCCGGTATGTCTTGAGCTGTAACCCGTACCACCAAGAGGCCGTGCAGAGGATTAATCAACTCAAGGGTCGGCAGCTCGGTCGCCCGCTTGTGATGGTGTTTGAGGACCTTAAGTCCATCGAGCGGGCAGAGATCCACAGCCCTCTCTTACATCTCCTGCCTCGCTTTGCGCCCCTCGTGACCTTGAGCATCCCTGCCCCTGTTGGGATCTCACGCGCCGCTCATCAAGGCACGGGGATGCTAGGGGTTGGGCTTGTCGATCAAGGGGCGGGCAGGGCGCTCTTGAGCGAGTGGGGTGGGCCGTTGCTCGTCTCGTCAGCGAACCCTACGGGCGCGCCCTCACCACGAACCCTCAGCGACCTTGCGGGGTATGGGTTTAACCTCCCGCTGTTAAGTGGGCCGGAAGGAGAGGCTCAACGTGACGAGAGCCTCGCGAAGGTCACGGTTGTGACCTTGGCCTCCTCGCAGGTGAAGGTGCTCTCAGAGGGCCAAGTAACAGAGCGGGAGCTCCGAGATGAGTGGTCACGTTTAGTCAATTTGGGCTTAATTTAAGGACTCAAAGCGACCCTATCGTTGACCGCTCCTTCAGCGGGAGCCCTGAGAGGCCGATGCGTAGCGTCAACACTTGACGAGACGGGGTGATGTCGTAAAGCTTGCTCACGACCTAAGCCCTGCCCCGCCCTCTATTTTAGGAGCCCCACGATGCCCGCTCACCTTCAACTACGCTCTCTTTATTCACGTTCGCTCCCCGCTGGGCAAGCGCTCTGTCTCTCCCTGCTAGTGGCGTTGAGTTTAGGGAGCATCACCCGCGAAGGTCAGGCTCAAACTCAAGGCCTGAGTGGAGCCTACTACCCGGAGCGCAACTTTGATGTGACCCCAACCTTACGGGTTGACTCGACCATTGACTTTCAGTGGGGTAATGAAGGGCCTATGGAGGACTTCCCAATAGATCGATTTCAGGTCCGGTGGAGGGGGTGGCTCGTCGCACCTCAGAGCGCCTACTACACCCTCAGCACCCGAAGCGATGATGGGGTGAGGCTCTTTGTCGATGGGGTCGCGGTCATCAACCAGTGGCGTAACCAGGCGCCCACAACCTACATCGGCCGACGGGTCTGGCTTGACGCAGGGGTGACGGTGCCCGTCACGGTAGAGTACTTTGAGCAGGGAGGTGGGGCGACGATGGAGCTGTATTGGCGTCGTGAGGGGGAGCAGACAGAGATCATCCCCACGTCGGCGCTCAGGCCGTGGTCGGAGAGTCAGATCTCAGGTCAGAGGGTCTCTGCTTCATTCTCACGCCCTTACCTTTGGGAGGGGACGAGCACTAACGTCGCGCAGGTGATGGTCGCTCGACCTCACTCTGACCTCAGCCAACCCCTGACCGTTGAGCTGACCTGGGAGGGAGAGGGGCTCTCCCGATTGACGGGGAGGAGAGCGTCGGTCACGATCGGCGCGAACCGGACCCTCACCTCCTTCGACGTGAGGCTGATCGATGATCTGGAGGCGCAGAGCGTAGAGGAGGTCACGATACGCGTCACAGGGAGTGAGGCGCCTGAGGGGGTCTTAACGATCCGAGATGATGATGAGGTAGACGCGCCTGAGAGCGCCCTGATCTCTGGAGAGGCGCGCGCGCCAGGCGCCACGGAGCTCATCGTTAGGGCGACCCCGCTCACCAATGAGTCGATGACTGAGGGAGCTCCAGAGTGGGTAGCTGGAGAGCCGGTTGAGGAGTTTGTGGTGGGTGATCGATACGCGCTGTCGCTCCCTGCGGGTCGCTATCGTGTCACGGCGCTCGCTCGTTATGCCGATGAGCTCACCGCTCTGACCTTGAGCGAGGCTTCTCAGCAAGCGCTCCCGAACGGCGCGACCTTACTCTACGATGAGACTGGGGTGGTGATCGGAATGGAGCTGAATATGCCCCCAAGCTTGCTGAGCTTAGACTTTGAGCCACTGCGAGACATGAGCGAGCTAGAGGGAGGGGGGCGCGCTGGTGCAGAGGGTGGAGCTTTGGGTGGAGCTTTGGGTGGAGCTGTGGGTGGAGCTGGAGTCGAGGCTTTAGCAGGAGAAGTGGCGGGAGAGATGGGAGGTCAACCCGTGGGTGGGGAGATCGGAGGCCGATCAGCGGGTGAGGAGGCGGGTGATGAGGCGGGGGTCGCGCTCGCTGGGGTGCAAGCGGGCGAGCAGGGAGGTACAGGCTCGGGTGAACCTCAGGTTCGAGAGAGCTCAGGCTGTGATCAAGGTGGGGCGCGACGCTCTAGTGAGCTCGCGCTCCTCTTGTGTGCGCTCCTCGTGAGCCTCCGTCGTCGGGAGGCGCTCTGAGCTGAACGATCGACCGGTGGCCTTTGACAAGGTTAGCGCGCAGTGGTAAGGATTTATCCTACATGTAGTCAAATGTAGATCAAGGCTTACACAAAGGGGAGGTGTTATGAGCGTATGTCCGGATGAGGAATTGCGTAGCGGTGCGTTTGCTACGTATCAAACGAGCGCTCTACCGACAGCGAGGGTGGTGAAGAACCTGGTGATCACGCTCTTAGTGAGCTTAGCTACGAGCGTACACGCGAGCCCACGCTCTCTGGATGAAGAGGTGCAGGTTGAGGAGCTTGAGGCGATCTTAGAGGCGATGAGCCCAGCGCTAGATGAGAGGGTCGCGACGTGGTCTACGCCTTGGCAAGAGCCTGTGCAGCTCAACTCAGCCGTGATCAGCGGAGCGCGACAAGACAGCGCTCGTCGTGCAGACAGGCTCCCTGAGGGCTGGGAGAGTGAAGCGCGTTGGCGTGCTTGGCGTGCGCTCAAGCTCGAGGTTGAGCTCGCCTGGTCTTTAAGCGCAAGCGGAGCGCTCGGTGAGCGGTGGCGGTCTCAAATGGACATGCAGGGGCCTGCCCCACTCTCGCATACATGGCCAGGGGGATCAGCGGGCTTTTTACTGAACGCCCCTCGCTTGAAGGATGGCCCGCTGTGGGACACAAGGCGCTATAAAAATTACGCGACCCCTGAGGCGATCACGGCCATTAAAGCCGGAGTGTACGCGCTCCACAGCGCGATCCCTGACGCGCCCACCACGATCATCGGAGACCTCTCAAAGCGCTACGGTGGACACTTCCCCCCTCACCTCTCTCATCAATCGGGGAGGGACGCGGACATCGGCTACTTTGTGCGTGGCCCGCTTGGAAGGAAGATGAAGGGCCTGATGAAGACGAGCTACCGTCAATTAGACGCAGAGGCGACCTGGTCTTTCCTTGAGGGGATGCTTAAGACAGGCCTCATCGATCAGATCTACATCGATCATCGACTTCAGAGGAAGCTGTATCGAAGCGCTAAGCGTCGAGGCTTGAGCGCAGAGCGCCTAAAGGAGTGGTTCTCTTATCCATTTAAGAGGGGTGGCGTCATCCGTCACCTGAAGGGGCACGCAGACCACATGCACGTCCGCTTCAAAGCGCCCTCATCTGAGGCCGCGGGGGCCGCGCTCGTACGCGCGGAGGGCGCGCGATCCTTGAGGCCCCGCCCTCGCTACGCTCGCGTGAGACGAGGAGACACGCTCGCGCGGATCTCGAAGCGTCACCGCGTCCCGCTGAGCGCGCTCAGCAAGTGGAACCGCCTCCAGAGGCGACCCAACGCGAAGCTAAAGCGTCGGAGCGTCATTGTCGGGTTCCACACCCCATGGCACCTCGCTCAACGCTGATCAGAGAGGAGTTGACAGGTCGGTGTTATGAGGTGGGGGGTAAAGCCCTAAGCGCGCGAAGACAGCGCTGGGTGAGCTCAAGGGCCTCCTCTTGGAAGAGGCGGATCTCAAGAGAAGAGAGGCGCTCAAGGAGCTCCTCCTTAAACGCGTTGATCAGCTCTGGAGGCTCCTCAGCGATGAGCACGACTAAGCGCTTGAGCGCCCTCAAGGCGAGCGGGGGGGCGTCAGGGCTCAGGGCATAGGAGAGCACCTGCAGGTCAGAGGGGAGCCCAAATCGCTCATCTAGACGCTTCAGCGCGCTCAGGCGCGCTGTGTCACCGCTCGCGCTGAGCACCGCCTTGATGAGTTTTTTGCGCTGGACTGACACCCCGTCTACCTCACTAGGTAACCGCTCCTGTTGCTCGGTAGTGAGCTCAGTCCCCTGAAAGAATGCGCTCAGCGCTCGTTCATATGTCCTGTTCTTATCAGACATCAGCAGGTCCTGTATCTCTGGGCGCGGGGCGCCTCTCAGTAGATCTCTTCGCTCGCCCCTGCCTCACCTGGGCTCCCTAAGCTTGGGCCACCCTCGCCCCCTTCCCCTAAGATAAAGCTGTTACGATAGGTGTCAAGGCCACTGTTTCCGGCTCGATATACCCCTACGCTGAGCCCTCCACGACCGCCCCCACCATGACCGCCACGCCCGCCTTCTCCCCCAAGCCCCCCGTCCCCACCTCCACCGATGTCACCCGATGTTGGCCCACCGAGCCCCCGCTCTCCTCCGGCGCCACCATCTCCCCCAACGCCACCCGCGCCACCCGCGCCACCCGCCTCTGTCTTAATGACGTTCTGATCAAGGAAGGTCGTAGAGTTAATTAAGAGCAACCCGACGCTAGAGCCACCCCCTTGCCCGCCTTGGCCAGGGGTGCCCCGACAGCCTCCAGAGCCTCCTCCTCCCCCGCCTCCCCCACACCCGAGGTCACAAAAGTTAAACGGGTTGAGGCTATCTTTTTGCCCACCACCACCACCTCCGCCTCCGCCTCCGCCTCCGCTTGTCCCCAAAGCGCCATCTGCGCCGTTCACAGGGCTTAAATCGAGCTCAATCACCTCACTAGGGCCCGCCCCTCCAGCGCCAGACTCGCCGTCTATCCCTCGCTCACCGCTCGCGCCACTCAGCCCTGGGTTGGTGTCATCACACTGCACATACGACCCGCCGAGCCCTCCTTGTCCACCGCCATTTGGGTTAAACAACCCGGAGCCCCCGAGGTGCCCATTCTCGTCATCTCGACCGCCATCCCCACCACCACCTCCGCTCACGGTCCCGTCATCACAGACGCGCACCCCTGCGCCTCCCCCTAACCGACTATCACAAGTCTGAGCGATGTTTGCAGAGTCCTGCGCGTCTTGCCCATCTGTGCCAGACGCGCCGATCGTACCTGGCGTGCCGGCGGCGCCTGAGATCCCCCCTGCGCCTCGCCCCGCCTCGAGCTGATTATCGCGCAAAATGACCCCTAGAGAGTTAGACAGGATCACCGCTACGCTGCTCGCGCCGGGGCTGTATGCGTCGAGGCTCATGAGCGAGAGGCGCTGGACCTCTGTGTCAGCGATCACCCCCTCAGCGAGGAGGGCGTGGTGGCTCGCGAAGACGAGGCTCTCTTGGTCTCGGACGCGTTGCCAATTGTTGAGCGAGTCATAGCCTCCATAGAGGTTCACGCCACCCACCAGCTCAACCTGCTCTGGGTAGACCGCGACCGCGATAAAGACGCTGGATTTACCCTCCTCTGAGGCCCGAGCGATCCCAGCGTTGATCGTGAGGAGCGGAGCGGAGCGGGTGCCTGCATTACGGTCGTCACCTTGATAGCCGTCTACGAAGACCCCATCAGAGACGACCCCATCAAGCCCATCACAGTTGCTGTCTACGCTGTCCATATCTGGAGCGTCTTCAGCGCTCACGTAGTCACACTGGAGCTCACAGCCATCGGCGGGGATCCCGTTGAGGTCAACCCAGCCGTCTAGGCATCGCTCAATGGTACAGACCCTCCCTAGACAGCTCGCTGTAGCGTTGTTAAACGCGCAACGGTTCCCACAGAAACCACAGTGCTCCGCGTCGCTGTTCAGGTTCACATGCTCATCTGTAGCGCCATCACAGTCATTATCTTGTCCATCACAGCTCAGCTCTTGTGTCCCCACCGCCTCGACCCCCTCTGGGTAACGGCAGTCCCAAGCACCCTCTAGGCAGGCGGGCTGGGCATCGGAGCACAGGCCCTCAAAAGAGCAGGTGTCATCTGGGAGAGAGAGCTGCTCATCGACCTGGAAGTCACAGTCATTATCAAAGCCATCACAGCGCTCCTCTGCGCCGAGGTGGGTGGTCGGGTCAGCCTCGTCACAGTCGAGGCCAAGGCAGTCGCCACCCTCGCCATATCCATCTCCATCCTCATCTTCACAGCCCGCACACAGCCCGCTGTCGGGCAGACACTGCCTGAGGGGTTGACCCGCAGGGCCAACGACATCAGAGCAGGTGAAGCCGTCTGGGCATGGGCGACGTGAGCAGTCTTCGGCGCAGTACCGCCCACGCCCAATCTCTAGGCAGAGGTCCTCAGGGTCGTCACAGTCTGCGTCGGCTTCGCATGGCTTACAGAGGTCGGGCTCGTCAGGGACACAGAGGCGGGTGGTGTCTGTCCCGTTGTTTGTGAGGAGGTTACAGACAAAAGACTGCTCACAGTCGCTGTCTTCATTACAGAGCTCAGTACAGACTCGGTCCCCTCCCACGCTCACACAGTACCCTGAGAAGCAGTCGCCATCAGAAGAGCAAGGGTCCCCAAAGCGACCGCTCTCCATCACAAGCTCTCCACCCAGCGGGGGCTCGGCGTCCAAGGTAGGGGGGATCGTCACGCTGACCCCAGCGAGCGGAACCTCACCCCCGATGAGCTCATCGCTCAGCGCTCGATCAGCGTCACAGCCCATAAGCGCGGTGAGCGTGATGAGCGACCCAAGCCAGAGAGGCGTGAGGTGGCTCGGTTTTATGGCGACATCGTCGCGCTGACAAAGATGATCGAGGGTAGTCATTTCCGACCTCACTCACTGAAAAGTCTATAGACTTAAAGCTTAGAGGAGCGCTCACTTTAAGGCAAGAAACGGAAGCCTCCCCCGTTGATCTCTAGGAAGAATCCAAATTTAAAGCGGATCTTCCCATCGGGGTCTACGAGCCCCTTAGGTGGATGATAGAAGGGCTGAGCCCTCTTGAAAGCCTCGATCGCCTCAAGATCAAGCGCCCTCACCCCAGAGCTCTGGAGCACCTCAACCCCTGCGAGCGCGCCTGAGGCGTCTAAGGTGATATTGAGCACGGTTTGACGGTCTTGGACACCATACACCTCACCCCTCGGGTCATGCGCACGGTACACCTCGACTGCCCTCCAGCGCGCGCTCACCTCACGCTTGACGCGATTAAAGAAGTGAGCGAAGCGATATTCTCTTGTGTTGAGCGCGGTCTTGTTACCCTTCGGGACATTCAGCACATGATCGATCGAACCCTCAAGGCGCTCGAGGTCCTGTGGGCCAAGCGTGGGTAAGAGACCTTGGTAATGGGTAGGCGCGAGAGGGCGTGGCGCTCCCCCTAAGCGCTCACCGCGTTGAGCGCCACGGGCTGAGCTCTGTCGCTCACGCTCGGTGAGCGTTCGTTTAAAGGGGCCTTCACCCTCAATAACGACTCGACGCTCGGGCTTGAGCGCAGGGGTAGGTTGAGCTCGCGCTGTTCGACGTTGCTTCTTTCGGCTACGCCTCTTGAGCTCGGAGCGGGAGCGGACGCGAGGTTTTCGAGCCCCGAGCTTCCCTTTACGTACGCCACGACGATCATCGCCACCGCTCATAGAGCGCCTCGCGGAGCGGGTCATCTTGGGTTGAGGGCTCTGAGAGTTCACATGAACAAGCTCACGCTCAACTGCGCTGTTAAACTCTGCGAGGAACCGAGCGTCCTTAGGCGTGTCCTGATTCTCGGGGGGGGGGAGCTCTACCACCTGCCCTTTGGGGGGCGCCTTCTCTTTCTCTTTTTCCTTCTCTTTTTCCTCTTGCTTTGGGTGTCGAGGGAGGCGCTTTGACCTCCGCAAGAGCTGATCGACCTGCTGTTTACTGAGGAGCGGGACCACCTCACCCTGCTGAGCAGAGGGAGGGCTAGGAGGAGGCTGAGTAAAGACGCTTAAATACAGAAGCACGAGCCCGTGACCTAAGAGGGACGCGAGGAAAGCGACGCTCGTTGAGCTGAGGTTCGGCTGGTGTCTCGTCTGCATGCCTATCAGGGTAACCGATCAACTCAAACGCTGTCATGTACAAAGACGCGCTCAGCGCGTGAGCTCAGTACAAAAAAGCCCCGCGGAGTGGCGAGGCGATCTTGTTGTACGTAGTGGGCGCTACAAGATTTGAACTTGTGACCCCCGGTTTGTAAGACCGGTGCTCTAACCAGCTGAGCTAAGCGCCCACAAGACGAACTGTGTATAGACTTTGCGAGGTGAGCTTGTCAAGTTGATTTCAACGAAGATGAGCCCTCAACGTTGAGACAGCAGAGGGGAGCGCGCGCGTATGGATTGTCGGGAGTGTAGCCGTGAAAACTGAGGACGTTGAGGTGGGACGCGAGCGAGGTTGGCTCGCTCGCAGAGGGGTGAGCCCCGTCGTTTGGGTCACGCTCACCCTCACGCTTGTCTATGGAGCCCTCGCGGGCGCTCGATTGAAGGGGCCGAGCTCAGATAACCACTACGCGCACCTCGCTCAGTCATGGCTTCACGGGCAACTTCACCTCAGCGAGCCCCCCCCTCATCAAAACGACTGGGCGTCTTATGACGTGCTCACCGTCCAGGCTGGAGAGACAGGCGCTACAGAGGAACTTAAGGGGGTTCGGAGAGGCGATGACTTTATCACCCTCAAGGGAGAGAGGAGGGCCTATCGGACGCTACGCATCCAGCGCCATGAGCGGAGGTACTTTGTCTCCTTTCCTCCCTTCCCTGCGCTCCTGATGCTCCCCTTTGTGTGGCTGATGGGGCTCAAGGCGCCTGACACCTGGCTCAACCTGATCTTTGCCTCCCTCAACGGCGCCCTTTGCTATGGGCTCTTGACGGAGCTACGGAGGCGAGGGTGGGTGAGGGGAGCTCAACCTCACCGTGAGCTCTGGCTCGTGGGCCTCATGTGCTTAGGGAGCGCTCACCTCTGGTGTGCCGTCTTAGGGCAGGTCTGGTACACAGCGCTCATTATTGGGGTGACCTTTCACCTCTTATATTTGAGGGCGTCCCTTGACACCAGTCGCCCGCTCCGCGCGGGGCTCTATTTAGGGCTCGCCTTTTCGACGAGACCTACCCTGATCTTGTTGTCGTTGATCTTTTATGGTCAGCTCCTCCCGACACATAACCACCCGCTCAGCGCCCACGAGCGACTGAGAAGAGCGACGCGGTTCTCACTCCCTCCGCTGATCATCGGTCTGCTCTTGATGTGGCATAATGAGGCGCGTTTTAGCTCCGTGTTTGAGTTTGGGCACACCTACCTCGCGGGTGGGCAGCTCAAGCGGATCTCAGAGTATGGGCTGTTTCATTGGGTGTTCCTCAAAAAGAACCTGATCGCGGCGTTCGCGCTCCTCCCCCTCGCCCACGTCCAGCTCCCCGCCCTCACCTTGAGCATGCATGGTATGGCGATTCAGGCCTCATCCCCAGGGCTGTTGTGGGCGCTCAAACCAGGGCGTGTAGCTCGCGAAGCGCGACAGGTCACTCGCCTCACCTCGCTCAGCGCCTGCCTCATCTTAAGCCTCTTACTCCTTTACCAAAACACGGGCTGGGTTCAGTTTAGTTGGCGCTTTATTTTAGACCTCTTGCCTTCTTTAGTGATGTTGATCGCGATACGCGCTGAGCAGCTAGGGCCTTGGTTTAAGCGCTGTGTGGTCTGGGGTGTGGCGGTGAACCTCATCGGAGCGTTGACCTTTGGGAGGCATGGCGGATGGTATGAGTATGTTAACCTGCCCGCCCTGCTCCCGCATTAAGCGCGACTCGATCCTTTTCAAGTGTGCGTCAGAGTGCTAGCGTAGCTCGGGTTAAGCGCCTCGCGAGGGACCTCACCCTCTTCACTTCACATCTCACGGGGATGATGAGCTCATGACTGATCGGAAAACGCCGCCTGTGCAGCGTCCTCAGCGACCGAACCGTCATATGGCGGCGCCCGCCCCCGATCAGATGCCTAGACCCCCCTCACTCCAGACGCAGAGCTATGAGTCGTTCGTCGGGAGGAGCCCCACACCTCCACCCAACAGCGCGAGGGTAGACCCAAACCGGCGACCTGCTCCCGTCTTCCACAATTTAAATATTGAGCAACAGCCCCCTACGAGAGCCCAAACGCACCTGCCTCACCTTGAGTCGGCGAGCCAGGGCTTCTCTCAGGAGCAGTCCACGCTCATCCTACATGGAGAGCAAGACCTACCCAAGGCCCAGCTGAGGGCTAAGCTGTCGGTGATCGCGGGCGAACAGCTTGGAGAAGAGCACATCCTGAACCGTGCGCTGACGCGACTTGGGCGAGCGCTAGAGAATGACATCGTCTTAATCGACATCGCCGCGAGCCGTAAGCACTTAGAGCTCAAGCGTCACGCGGAGGGCTTTACGCTCAAGGACCTCAACAGCGCTAATGGGGTCTCGATCAACGGCAGGAGGGTGCTTGATGATGAGCTGTATGATGGCGACGTCATCGAGGTCGGTGAGACTCAGCTACGCTTTGAGACCATTGGGGGGCACCGTGGGCGTCCTCTAGAGGAGGAGCAGGACACGGACCCTGGCCTGACCGCGATCCCTAGCCCCACTGTCACCCGGACGCGCGCTAGACCTCACGCTCCCCCTGCGGTGTCCCCTCCCCCTTACGTGCAGAGCCCTGCCTCTCCCTACCCTACACCGCCCGCCCCACCGCCCGCTCCACCAGCTGTTCACCCACCGCCCACGTCCCCAAGCTACACTCCTCGCCCTAACCCTGTGCAGGGGATCCCAGCGCCTCTATCCACGACGTCGATGGGCTTCGGCGGGAGCGTAGACAGCGCGACCATTGAGCAGCTCGCGACCCCGCAACCTGCGATGAGGCCTCCGCAGACCTCATCACGCCTCCCTTTTGCGCCTCCATCTTGGGAGGGAGAGGGAGAGGACTTGATTGAGCTCGAGCCGATCCCAGAGGTGCCGGAGGAGAACCTCGGTGGCCCCCCTAAGCCACAGAACCCCTGGAAGACGATGGGGCTCAGTGGTTTAAGCGCACAAGACCTTGGCCTTCAACCTGAAAAGAAGAGCCGCCTCAGTGAGCTCATAGAGCGTAGCTTAGCCTTATGGGATGAGCTCATGCTCCGCAGTGGCTTAGATCGAATCCCGACACCCACGCTGGTGATCATCTCAGCGAGCTTGGTCGCGAGCCTGATCTTGGGCTTATTTGTGGGGCGCCTCAACCAGCTGAGCCCTGAAGAGTACCAGCTCACGATCCAGAGCCACCTAGCGCGGGGTGAGCTCTCCGAAGCGCAAGCGCTCTTACAAAACGCCGAGGAGCACCTTGACGCTGACACGCTCCTCCCGCTTCAGAGCCTCGTGTCCGCAGCCCTCAAGGTCGCTGAGGCTCGGGTCGCCTTTAAGGTCGCCTTTAAAGAGGAGCGGTGGGGTGATGGGCTCAAGATTATCCTTGAGCAGCTCCCCGCGCAGGACCCTGAGCTGATCAGCCTGCAGGCCTCGATTATAAAGATCAAACTACACGTCATCCAGGGTCAGCTCGCCCAGGCCTATCAGCTGATGTGGAGAGGTCAGCTTGGACCCGCAGAGTCGACGCTGACAGAGCTACAGTCACTCTTAACGAGTGATCGTTTCAAGATCGTGGACGTCTCGCTGGAGTCTCAAGTAAAGCGCCTTAAGTTCGCGCTCGCTCTCCACCGAGAGCGCCTAGAGTTAAAGGAGGGCGAGGTCATCGCTGTGAGCTCACCTCCAAGCGACCAAAGGAGCCTAGAGGAGGCCGCGAAGCTCACTCGACAAGGTGAGCTTAATCAAGCGCGTTCGCTCTTAGAGCGCTCGATGCCTAGCTTGAAGAGCTCCGCCTCTACCCCGCTTCGACGTAAGCTCTTTCAGCTTCGACTTGACGCGCTCAAGCGTCGAACACAGAAGGCCCGCAAGACGAAGTCGCGAGCTCAGTCACAAGAGCGCCAGGTGCTTGAAGAGGGAGACATCTACCTGCTCGCGCACAACGAGGACCTTAACCATGCCTTCTCCGCCTACTTTAAGGCGCTCCGAGCGTCGATTAAGGCGGCCAAGTACCCGCTTGTGGCTCGATATCTCGCCTACACTGAGCTCCTACAACCTCGAAATATTCAAGTCCTAGAGTATCGACAGCGACTCACACAAAGAGCGAGCCAGTGGCTCCAGATGGCTGAGGAGTCGCACAT